>JAEEGL010180656.1_pt1 | contig 14305 bp, 8 predicted proteins | sample 9134231 | NCBI WGS metagenome assembly JAEEGL01 (sample SAMN16246548, study PRJNA631951) | gut metagenome | biome: gut microbiome; feature: rumen; material: fiber-attached | host: Bos | place: Iran: Karaj | collected 2018-10 | reverse complement strand
TCTGCCAACTTTACAGGTACGGCATTGCCGATAATCTGATTGAGGTTTGTTTTTGTACCTTCCCATACGAAATCCTTGGGGAAAGTCTGAATCCAACTTCTTTCTTGATAAGTTAGCGTCCTAATATCTGGAGTAAGAGGTGCAGAATCTGCTGGATGTCCCTTGTAGCCTTTAGGAACAGGACGATCGACGCCACGAACAGTCATAGCAGGCTCGTCGATACTATAAATGCCCCTTCGGGAATAATTTGTTGGCACACGGAAGTAATGCTGGAAACCAAGGCTATCGCCGAAGTAGTCCCTCATCGTCATACTCTTCTCACTCAGACCTCCCTTGAAGATGTCTTCTGCATCACCATCCTTGCCGTTGAGAACGCCAAAGGTGATGAAACGCATACGTTTCTGAGGTACTCCGCATTTGCTGGCATCCAGTACCAATTGAGTAAGACCGTATCCGGCATCTTTGAATATTTTATTAACTTCTTTGAGAGTCTTACTTTTTTCAATGACAGCCACGTTTTCCATCAAGAAATATTTGGGCTTAATCTGTTCTACTATCTTTGCAAACGATACGGTAAGAGCTGCCCTTCCACGATTCTCATCCATGTGTCCTGCTGTAGAATAATCCTGGCAAGGAGGACCACCGATGATAATGTCAGGATGAAGTGCTGCCAAATCAGCAATGTCATCAGTATTACTCAAATCCCTTTTGACGGCAGGATGACTAAAATTCTTCTGATAGATATTCAGTGCAGCATCCCACCAATCGAAAGCAGATGCTATCTGATAACCTGCATTTTGGAAACCCAATGAGAGACCTCCACAACCGCAAAACAAGTCAATTACTTTATAGTTCTCTGCTTTCATATTCATTTCTTTGTCGTAAGTTTCTTGTATAACTGAAGAAGCGCCTTAATGACTTCCTCTTCGTTCTTTCCTGTAAAACCGTAAGCTGCCATAACAGCCTTGTCATTGTCAAGATGAGCCTTTTTCAAATCATCAGGCATTGAATTGACATCATACAAGTCAGCTAAGCTGCAATCTGGATATTTTGCTCTTGCTTCCAGTATTTTCTTTGCCGTCTTCTCTATGCTTTCCTTAATTGTCTGCGATACAACTGGCCAAGGGAAGTTGTTATAAACAACGTCAGTACTATAGCGAGGGCGGAAATCCTTATAGCCACAAATGGCCTTAGTCCATATCATGTGAACCATACTTTGCAGCACGCCGAAATGATAGAGGGTGGCTCCAGGCATCAACTTCACCAGATTGCTGAACAACTTCTTGGTCGTGTCCTTCACCTCTACGTATTCCATTGGGATGTAGTCACGATTCTCAGAAGTTACTTCTGGTATAACCATAAAGTCTGTCTCTGGAATGTTGGTAACATGGAACTTTGTTGGGAAGTCTGCAAGTTTTCGCGTACCTGCATCTGGGCTCTTACTTCTCGCAACCTTCACCATCTCTTTTCTTTCCTTACTAAGAGGCATCTTCCTTAACTCTGAGGGGGGACAATTGGCCAACCACAGGAAGAAGCGTCGCTTGCCCTTAATCAGCTCTTCAGCACCATACCACTCATAGAAATACTTTGCCGCAAGAGGTTCTTTCTTGATAAAGTCCTCCTTCTCATCTGGTTTGAACAGAAAATTACCACCATCAATAGGCTTGTTACCAATACCAGTTTCTGGTACTTTACAAATGGGTTTACTTGGACGAGATGCAACAAGGACGTTTTCTTCATCCCTTAAATATGGGCTAATATTCTTTGCAATCCTTGGAGCTTCATCTGCAGTACCGGAATAAATAACCTTGGGATTGCAATCCTCAGTACACCCAAAACCAATGATAGTACAATGGACTTGGGCGTTCTTTTTGGCTTCACTATACCATTCGAATGGCAGATAAGCGTATTTTATTGTTATATTATACTTTTCCAAAAGAGACTTCCATAACAGTGAAACCTGCTCACCGCGAGTGATGTTGATTGTTGACACAAAGGAAACCTTGATATTTGTACCCTGTATAAACCTTGCAGCCTTAAAAAACCAACCAGAAACATAATCAAGATTCCCCGGCTGAGCACTGTCGGTTCCTATCAATCTTTCCAGTTCATCTTTTTGTTCCTTCTTTCTGGTCTTTTTCCCCTTGAATGGTGGATTACCTATGATATATGATAATGTTTCAGAAGTAGCTATTTCATTCCAATCCTTTGTCAATGCATTTGCCTGCTGTATATGAGAATAACTTTTCAGAGGGAGAAATTCCAAGTCCTTCTGAACAATGTTTTCTGTTTCCTTCATCATCTGAGCCTCTGCTATCCATAGTGCTGCTTTCGCTACAGTAACAGCAAAGTCATTCACCTCCATTCCATAGAAATTCTCAATTTTTACTTTGATGGGGCTAAAATCGCCATTCATAGCTAAAGTTCCATCACTTAGAATCTTCAATATTTCGTTTTCCAGTTTTCGAAGGGACAGGTATGTTTCAGTTAGAAAATTACCTGAGCCACAAGCCGGGTCGAGGTATTTCAGACCGCCCATCTTTTCTTGGAAAGAAAGCAAAGCCTGCCTGCGTTTCTTGTCTGTTTTAATTTGGAGGATCTCTTTGAATTCCCTGTTGAGACTATTCATGAAAAGTGGGTCAATTACCTTGTGAATGTTCTCTACAGAAGTATAGTGCATACCTCCTAATTCACGAGTCTCAGGATTCATAGTGTCCTCAAACAGTGCACCAAAGATGGTTGGAGAGATGCCACTCCAATCGAAACCTGCGCTACATTCGTTAAGTAAAAGATTTGCTATAGACTCTGTAAATTGAGGAATTTCTAATTTGTCCTCTTTGTTGAAAAGCCCGCCATTGACATAGGGGAATTTTTTCAGAGTTTCTTCCATGTATGGGTCGCGCTCATTTTCTTCAGTATCCAACACATCAAATAAGCTTTGGATAGCTGTGCGCATTTGTGAGGGCTTATAGGCTCTAAGATAGTCGTAAAATGCGCTTCTGTTATCGCCAAACAAAAGGCTCTTTTCAGCAAATAAGCAGAATACCAAGCGAATACATAGTACATTCAATGAATGTAGTGCTTGGGGGGTGTCTGGATTATGATACTGCTGATGAAGTTCGTTGTATAGCTTGCCGATTAGTTCACCTGCCTTGATGGATATTTCTTTTTCCCGTCGTAATGACGTTGTGTTGTCATCTACAAGAAACTTAAGCAAATAATACTCGCGTTCCAAGTTTTCAAGAAGTATTACCATTGGCTCGGCCTGTGGTTGCTCCATGTCATAAACCTTAAAAGACTTGAAATTGCATGTAACAATCCATCGAGGATATTGCGAGTATGATAAACCTCCAACATAGCGTTGTGCCTGTTCGTATGGGGTCAATTTGTCACCGTCACTTTGTTTTCCCGCTACTTCTAAATCCTTCTTTAGTTCCTTCTGTTCTATTATCACCTTAGTAGAAGGAATATAGGCATCTATAAACTTGGTGCTTTTCAGATGCACAGGAAGTTCAAATTGGACGAAGTTGGCAGGAACCTCAATCCCGAATATATCATGCAGCAACTGATACCAGAAAGATTGAGTCTCACCCTTCTCATACCCACGTCCTTTCCATGTTTCCACGAATCGACGTGCTGCTGTCTGTTGATTATTTATCGCCATATATTTATTTCAAAATTTTATCGGTAATATCAATCTCATGTATCTCTGGTTTGGAAAGCAACCATCTAATATGCCCATCTGGATCTTTGAAAAGCACTACATGCCAGTGTTTTGCATTACCTTCATCATCAAGTGAAGCATTCATGGCTTCAAGTTGCGCCTCTAATTCTGGAACAGAAAGCGTTACCATAGTATTTTCATCTTTGCAACCGAATACATAGAACTGTTCTTCACAGTCCTTTATCTCTTCTTTCCTACGGTATGCAAACCAATACTTCTCTCGTTTCCCCTGGGGGTAGAGTTTGGATGTGACAAGAACAAAACCTTTCTTCCCATCTTCTGTTTTGTAGGCACTCCTATTAAGCTTTATCAATGGAGTGTCTTGAGCCTTGGCAAGGCGCACGGCACAATTATCAGCAAAACGCCCATTAAGACTATCTGCCTTGTTGATGACTGGTAAGTTTACGTTCTTCTCTGCATTATTATCGCTTTCAGCGGTTTTACTCTTGGGGAAGATATCTTCAAAAGTTCTCTTTTTGTCATTGATGTCTTTCCATGCCGTTGTGCCTTGCATCGATGTTCCAGTACAGAAACAAGCAGCAGGTGAAGGATATGGACGAGGAATCTCTATGTCTTCTAACAAAATGACAGACTTCCCCTTTATCAACGCTTTCTTTTCGTCTGCAAACACATCGGCTCGAAGTTGGGATATACTCTGGTTGTGCAAATCTTCTGACTCTTCAAGTCTTACCTTGCTACCAGACTGTATCACGAATCGCCTTCCTATGGGGTAATATCGCACCGTGGCATTGACATCTGCCATCTTCAGTGAAAAATCATGATAGCCTGTGGTGTCTATTTCGGTTGAAATGATTGCCCCCTTAGTTGCAGTTTCCTCAATCTCAACATACTCTATTCCGAGTGAGTCACACAGAAGATGTTTCATCTTATCAAATCTCTTGTTGCAGAACTCCGAATAGTATTCCTTCAAGACCTGAAAATCATCTGCGCTCTCATAGGGCGCATCCATCCATTCCAAGTCTTCCACCTGAGTAAAACTATACTTTGCTTCCACTTCGGCAAGATTGATTTTATCAAGATACTTTTTGTCTTGATAGAAATTCTTTGCTCCCTTACTACGGTTAACGAATTCAGGAAGATAGCACAAGTTTGCAATGCTACTTATAGGCAGGCCATCACCTTTACAAATCTTAATAAGCTTTTCCATTTGCTTCTTTGGTGCTATATGCTCTACGTCAAACTTATCAAGGGACAATTGATCCATTGCAGTAAAGGTGTTCAGGTAGATGCAGTTCAACAAAACATATTCTTCGTTGCCCGGAGTACGTGGCTTAGTATATTCAGTTCTTAGCATTGATGCCTCGTAATAACTGTCTATGGCCATCATCCATGCACGGTTTGATATTTCCTGCATATATCTGTTGGGTTTGGCAGCCTGGAAAATCTTGCCGGTTCCTCCTTCATTCCAGTAATTCGTAATAATGTCATAGATATAATAATGGAAGAGGTTCCGTGTCAGCGTATCTTTCTTTTCTTCCCAATCAGAGGCTGTCCTTGAATAATCGCCAATACGATACATCTCCTTGAAAGTAGTGGAAATCATGGAAAGAATCTGGTACTTGGCATGGAATATCCGATGGGCATTTCTCTTGTTCCCTTTGAATCGGGTTATAGGAGATACTGCCTTTTCTACGAACTCAACTGCATTTAACAACGCCTTTTCAAACAAGTTAACGTCAGTGGATGCGGTAAACTTTTGGTAGAGGAAGGGCATCTTGTTAGAATCATTGAGACAAGCATTAACCAATTCAAAAGCCAACGGATTGACAGTATCATCGTCAATATTAATATTGAAGCGTAATATTTCATACTTACCTACCAAGAATCGACTGAGACCGAAAAGGTATTCAAATGCATTGACCATCTTGGTACTACGCATTTGCTCCCTATTATAGCCATGCATGATATAGCCATCATTCGCCAAAACGTCATATTTCTTTATGACATGCTCTATGATATTTGAGTTGTCTGTCACAAACTTTTCATTGATGGGCCACGCAGCAGCATAGATTTCATATTGGTCTAATGCTATGCCTCGCGAGTTTATACGGTCGAAAATCTCTGGAAGATTGGTCTCTTCACCAGAATACACCAACACAGGTATGATGCTACCTGCAATCCTATCATACAAATCCTGTCGCTCCTTGAAAATATCTCCAATAATCTCAATAACCTGCTCTATACTGCTAAAATCAGCTTTATATGTGTCAACAATTGTCTTTGCGACTTTATAATACTGAAGATTCTTTAACTTCCTCTGGCTCTTGATGAAGTCGGACAAAATCAACTTTATATCCGACATGTCAGTATCAGGATCGAGTGACATTGCAGAAAGAATCTGTATATATGATTCTGCCGAGATGCTGTTTGCATTTATGAAATCCGTCGGATTGTTTATGTATTTTCGAATGCAATTACTTCTCTGCAATCCGTCAACCAAGATATACGTGGGTTGCCCATTCTCTAGCTTCTCATAGAAAAGCATAGTGCCTACAGGATAGCCCTTTTTGAGTGAATCAATAAAAGTGTGTTCACGTTCTGCATCCCAGCGTTTGCCACGTTGGAACATAGGAACCACAATGCGCTTATTGCCTTTATGCATATCCTGTAATGCATCTGACAACTCCTGCAAAGACCAACTTTCACATTTGCACCCACTCATAATTGTCCAATTTTTATCTTCAATCTGCAAAGATACGAATAATCTTTGAGATTATTTACAATCAGGCTTGTTTTTATACATTATTTAATAGAAAACACACCTATAACTCTGGTGGAAGGAAGAAATTTGAAACATTTTTTATTGGCTTTATGCTCGGAAGAAGTGTATGACGCTGTTCTTCTGTCAGAACAGAGCCAACAAATTCTATTATGCTATCAGCATGGGGATCCTGGATATAGATTTTCTTCAGATTAGGCATGTTGGAGAATATCTGTCTGTCAATTCTTCGATTAAAGAAGGGGAATGTATAGCCTATTACTATCAGCACCTCTGCATCGTTAATCTTTTTAAACAGTTGAGGACTTTCATCTTCAAAAACATTCTTCTCCCATGCAAAGTGCAAGTATAATGAACCGTCACTTTTAAATGCTCCATTTGATACTATCACGTATTGTCGGAATATTCTTTGAATCAGACATATCATATCTTTCTCTGTAAAGGTTGAGGGAACAAGAATTCCTGCGTTATGATAACCTGCCGTCCCATTGATTTTGAAAACCTGTGCCTTATCATTGTGACTTAGTTGGTCACTGGGTTCATAGACATATAGCTTAGAATTGATGTTCTCTCTAACAGCCAGATTAAGTTGACAGTCATAATTCCAAGTCATGATATAGATATTGTCAGGCATGTCGCCGTATTCGTTCAAGACATTTGCGAAAAACGTATCATATCTTTTATCGAATGGATGGATGGTCTGTTCAATGATAAAGAATGTAGATAACAAATATTTCAATTTGACATAGGAAGAGTATTCGGCTTTTAATAATAAAGTCCTCGCATACGTATCAATTGTTGCATGCTTTGTTGATTCTTCCTTAAGCCATCTGAACTCTTTTCCCAACAGAATCTTCATCTCGTCGAAGGAATATTTCTTATCACATACTTCATAATGGTAGGTATCTTCTGGACATTCCAAACTGTTCATCCACTCAATTACAGCATCTATTTCATCATTGATTTCATTGACTATTGGTAAACCTTCAAGGATACGAGATACACCTAACTCCGTAGATGTATTGTTACGCTTTCCATAACTTGCTCCTGCCCCCAACAAATATACAACTTTACTCATTACTCTTCGTTTTTTTTGCAAAGATACATATTATTTGGGGAAGTTACGGATAATTATGCAATAAAATTATGTTATCTAAAAATAAATGCGTATCTTTGCAGCAGATTTTTGCATCAAGAGTGGCGAAATGCCCACCAACCGGCCTATGAAATATCGTTGGCAGCGGTGGTAAGAAGATGTGAGTGAGATAGTTTAATTCACTAAAGATAAACGATATGGAATTTAAGAATTTAGAGAAATGTGATTATGTAATGTTCCCGCGTCTACTGGAGCAGGGTGTCGTATTTAAGCATGTTGAGCGCAAGGCTTTCAAAGCAGAGTTACGGCATGTGGAAGGGCATGGTGATTTTTGGTTATTGTATCAGCAGGCTAAACCGCATGTAGTGGTACACATCCAACTTGCTAAGGATGAAAAGGACTTTGACCGCATCCTTGGATGGTATATTGGTCAACAGAAGCTACATGAGTTCGTGCGTGGCGACTTTACTTTTATCAGTGCATTTGCAGGATGCAACCGCGAAGAACTGCCCATGCGTTATCCAGACAACATCAAGTGTAAGGTATATGCCTTAGCTGATTCTGCCAGATGGTGGCATGAGTATTGTGAAGAAGTTTACTCTCAAACAACATCCCATTCTGTACTGTAGGATTATGACTGTGTGCGCTTCCATTCGTAAAAAAACATAAATTGATAGCAGAAAAACGGATAATAAAGCCATAAAATGAGAAATATTCATTATCTTTGTGGCATTAAACTGTAATCACATGGAAGATGTAAACAGAATAAAAGTAGTTCTTGTTGAGAAGAAACGTACTAGCAAATGGTTGGCAGAGCAACTCGGAGTTAATCCATCAACAGTTAGCAAATGGTGTACGAATACTTCTCAGCCCGATCTTGCGTGTTTGCTGAAGATAGCAGATTTGCTTGAAGTCGATATCCGTGAATTGTTTGTAAGAGAGTACAAACAATATTTTCTTGCCAAAGAAGCAAAATAAACAGTTATGACGGATAGTATTGTAAAAACGTATTAGCAAATAATGAAATGGGTAAAGTTTATTATAACAAATCACAAGTAGTCGCCACATGGAATGGAATTGAAGTATTCTCCATTGGTGGTAAATATGGACTACACCATCCTGAAAATGATGTTTCAGTTCCTCCCATTTATGATAACATTGAGTGGGATAAAATCTCTGACTTTATTATAGTGAACCAAGGTGAAAAAACTGGATTCCTTAGTGCAGAGGACGGACATTATATTGATTTCAATGATGAAGATCCCGGTGACCCCTATATGATGGCGATTCCCTACGAAGAATATCTCAAAGAAGAATGGCCAGATTGGATGATAAAGTCAGAAAGTCTTTCTGATGAGATCCAACTTCAATAATAAACCGAATAAAAGAGTATTGACCAATATATGCGATATGGAATAGACATATTTTCTGGAGCTGGTGGACTGAGCCTTGGAGCAGAAATGGCAGGTATAAGAATAAAGACAGCCATTGAAATCAATCAGAGCGCAGCCAAGACATTCTTGCATAACCATAAATGGGCCGATGTGTTACAAGGCGACATTCAGGATTTAGATCCTAAAACGCTACATAGTGAAAAGAAGCCCGTTTTTGTTATTATGGGCGGTCCACCATGCCAGGGATTCTCAATGTCAAATACCAGAACCAGGAATATGAGAAATGAAAAGAATTTCCTGTTCTTGGAATTTGTGCGCTTTGTACAGGAAATCAGACCAGCTTGGTTCGTATTAGAGAATGTTTGGGGGTTAACCAACATCAATGAGGGAAAAACTCAGACAATGATAGAAGACTGTTTCCGTGCTATCGAAGGATACAATAACATATCATCATCTATTCTCTGGGCCTCAGATTATGGCGTCCCCCAGAACAGGAACAGGTTTTTCATGGTAGGAAATAGACTTGGAATAGATTTCAAATTCCCGAAGAAACACAAGGCAAAGATTACTGTAGAAGAAGCCATCGGAGATTTACCTTCCTTAGAAAATGGTGAAATGCTGGAAGAATCAGATTATACCATATCATTGGAAGAAGCAAGCCCTTATGCTCAGTTGATGCGCAAAGGTTCTGATAAAGCTCGCCAGAACTATGTTTCAAGGAACAATGATTTGGTTATAGAGAGATACAAGTATATTGGCCAAGGCCAAAACTGGCGAGCTATCCCAGATTTTCTTATGCAGAACTACGCAGACAAAGGACGGTGCCATAGTGGAATCTACAAACGTCTGAGGGCAGACCAGCCATCGGTCGTAATATCCAATTATAGGAAAAGTATGCTCATACACCCTTACGAAGATCGTGGCATATCTGTCAGAGAAGCCGCCAGACTTCAAAGTTTTCCAGATACTTTTATCTTCGAAGGCCCTCTTATGCACATTCAGCAACAGATAGGTAATGCTGTACCTCCATTGCTGGCGAAAGCCGTTTTCCAACAAATCATCAAACAGACCAAGGAACATGAGCAAAGATAGAAGACATATACCAAAAGCATCAACTCTGATGGGTTCTCTTCGTTCAATGGGATACTCGTTTGAATCTGCCGTTGCAGATGTTGTTGACAACAGTATAAGTGCTCATGCACAAAACGTTCGTATTCTTTTCCCAACAAACCCAATGGATGAATTGGCATTGGGAATACTTGATGATGGTGATGGAATGACTTCTGATGTGCTGTTTGAAGCTATGCGATACGGATGCTTATCTGCAGAGAAAGAACGTACCGAAGATGACTTAGGTCGATTTGGAATGGGAATGAAATCTGCTTCACTGTCGCAATGCCGTCGTTTGACAGTAGTTAGTTATGAAAGTAAAAAACTAAATGGGTTTACTTGGGACTACAATCACATAATTGAGACTCAAGATTGGATGATACAAGAGTTAAACCCTACAGAAATAGAGGCACTACCTTATATTCAAAAACTTAAAGGTCAAGAAGGCGGAACAATCGTTATCTGGCAGGATTTTGATGTACTATCCAATTCAAGTGGTGGTCAGGTCTATTCAACATTAGTAGATTTACGCTCTTCACTGGAGAGCACTTTAGCACTTATTTATCATCGTTATCTGTCAGGAGTTGGCACTTCCCGCCTTCACATATACATAAACGAGTTGGATATAAAGCCTTTAGACCCATTTCTTGAGCAACACCCTAAGACTACGATTAAGAAGGAAATAGAGTTAGATATCTTGGATAGTTCTGGAGTTGAACGGATGATAAAAATACGCCCGTTCATCTTGCCGTTTGCCACCGAATTGAAGGAGAAAGACAAGCAGCTGATTGGCGGTATTGAGAATCTACGAGCTAAGCAAGGGTTTTATGTCTATCGTAATAAGAGGTTGATTATATGGGGCACATGGTTCGGAATGAAACAAAGGGCTGAATTGACCAAAAACGCTCGAATTAGAGTTGACATACCCAATTCGCTTGATGATATATGGTCTATTGACATCAAAAAACAACAGGCGACAATACCCAAGCAAATTCTGCACAGGCTGAAAAAGGCTGTAGAGGAAGCCCTTGAATTTTCAGTTCGCCAGCAGACATATAGAGGACGTACAGAAAAGGCGAATGAGAATATTGACTATATTTGGGATAGGAAAAGAGGCAGGAACAATACCTTCTTCTATCAAATTAACCGTGAGAGTAAGCTCTTCCAGTTTGTTCGTGAAAAAATGAGCGAAGAAGATTATGGTTATCTTGAAATGCTTTTAACCGAAATTGAGAACAATCTCCCTATCCAACAACTCTACATTGACAAGAGCAATGAATCTGTTTCAGCACCTGAAGAGACAGACGGGCGACTTGACGATGTTTACCAAATGGCAGTAACATTAGCGTCAACTATGATGAGCATCCGTTCCGATGGATGGGAAGCTATCGTTAATGACTTGATGAATTCTGAACCTTGGTGCAAATATCCGGCAATAAAAGATAAACTACTCAAAGAACAAGTTCACTAAGATGACAGAAAGCCAATATATAGACCTAAGACAGTTGACGAAGACCCTCATCAACTTATCAATATCCCAGGGGAAAGAACTCAAACCGCAGGATATAGATACTTTTATCGATCAGGCAGTCACTCTTTCCAGACTGGAATGCAGCGATGCGACGAAGACTCGCCTTTTCATCGATATGGAATATGAATATAAAATTGTTCATAATAAGGGACAAGCAATATTCAACGATTACGATGAGAAAAGGGAATGGTATACTAATATGGAAATTAAAGACAATTTCTTTTGGTCCAGGTACAAAGACTATCTCATTAATCATTCCTCCATTAGTCGTATCAGTATTAACCTGCTTGATGACGTAACATTACCCGACATAATGAATTGTCTTGGGAATCCCAATGATGTCATGGGAAAACCACGTCTTCGTCGAGGCCTTATCATTGGTGATGTACAATCAGGAAAAACAGCAACATATACTGGTTTAATCTGCAAGGCTGCTGATGCTGGATTTAAAGTGGTTATTCTGTTGACTGGCATCACGGAGAACTTGCGTCGGCAAACCCAAGAACGTATTGATGAAGGTATTGTTGGGATGACTTTGAAGAAAGAAGGTAAAATTGAGAAGTATCCTCGTGTCGGAGTAGGCTTAGATAACAAACCCATTAAAGCGACTTCTGTCACATCAACCATGAATGATTTCGTGGGAAATTGCAATAAGATTACCATGTCCCTTGCAAACAACTCATTGGTACTATTCGTTATAAAAAAGAACGTGTCTGTTTTGCAGAGACTATACAATTGGCTAAGAGAACAAAACATTGACCCGATTAAGGGCTATGTTGATATACCGATGTTACTAATTGACGATGAAGCAGATAACGCATCTGTGAATACCAGAAGGGATGAGACTGACCCTACTCGCACAAACAAACTGATTCGCCAGATATGTAATCTGTTTATGAATTCTACCTATGTGGGATTCACGGCCACACCGTTTGCTAATGTATTTATTGATCCCGATTCAGTGGATGCGATGCAACATGCTGATTTGTTCCCTGAACATTTCATTTATGCTCTGGAGTCACCTTCAAACTATGTTGGTGCTGACAAGATATTCTACCCAGAAGGTACCTATTTCTCCAATCTGCGTTATATTACAGACATCATAGAACCTGACTATAGTTCTGAAGAATATAGAGATCTCTCCCAAAATAATCCAGAGATATTAAACGCAGGCGCTTTCTACTACAAACATAAAAAAGAATGGGATGGCACACTTCCTGACTCTCTACGAGAAGCAATCTTGTGCTTCTGTATTGCAAATGTTGTTCGAGATGCAAGAGGACAGGGTAAGGAACCACGAAGTATGCTGGTAAACATGTCCCGTTTCATCCATGTTCAAAAGGTAATTACCGAACATGTTGCTGAATGGTTTGAAAAGATCTATAATGATATACGCGTCAATTTCAGCGATGACTCCCAGCGCAATCAGCATCTTCCTCTCTTCAAAGAGCTGTGTAGTGTTTGGGAAAAACATTTTAGTCAAGTAACTGATATTACTCTTGAACGTGTTATGCAAAAAGCATCTCTCCTGAATGCCATGGAGAAGATAGAGATTAAAATGGTAAATGGTTCCAAGCAGAGTGCATCACTGAATTACAAAGATAATCCCTCTTTACGGGTTATAGCTATCGGAGGCCTTGCCTTATCTCGTGGACTGACACTCGAAGGATTAATGGTCAGCTATTTCTATAGGAACACAGCTACTTTCGATGTGTTGATGCAAATGGGACGATGGTTTGGTTATCGTCGTGGGTATGAAGATCTATTCCAGATATGGACAAGTCACACGAGTGCATTGTGGTATGCCGAGGTGGCCAGAGCTTCTGCAGAATTGAAGAATGACATTCGTGAAATGTTTGACCAACAATTAACACCTAAAGATTTTGGTATTAAAGTTCGAGATAATTGTGACGAATTGCAGATTACTGCTTCGAACAAGATGAGAACAGCTGTTAGTAAAGATATGCTGTATTCCTTTTACGGTAATATTTACGACACGCCATACATTACTTCAAAGATAGAGCATAATAAGATTAATACGTTAAAAGTCCAGGAGCTTGCCGCAAAACTTCTGTCTCAGGGTTACCCGCTGAAATATACAGATTACAGGAAAGCCAACAAAGATGTGCACGATAATTCTGACGGCACTTCACGTTATTATGCAGATGTTCCCAAGGATCTTATCATAGAGTTTCTTGGTGGCATAAAATACTCAATGGCCAACCCTCGCTTTGATGCTAAGAACATCATCAGTTTTTTGAAAGAAGAAACAGATGATGGGCTGAATTTATGGGATGTTGTTTTTGAAAGCGGTGTATCTACTACGCATTATGATGTTGAAGGAGTTCGCCAAGTCAAATGTATGGAACGTTCCATTTGCAGCACAAACCGGAATATTATTCAGATTAGCACACGTCGCCGTGTTATGACAGGAAGCATGGAAGGTCGTTTCGCCTTATCAAAAGATGAAATTGAGAAGGCAGAACAAGCCCAACGCGCGCAGTGGAAAATAGATGGAGAAGACTGTGAGGGACGAGATATTCCCGTCAAGGCTTATTTCAGATTCCTCCCTAAGCGTAAACCTATGCTTGTTATTATGTTTATCAAGCCCAAGGAAGCGAGTGGTGAGGAAGAAAAGATGTTAAGCAATTACAGGGAAGCACTTGGCAATAATTGCATAGTTGCTTTTGCTGTCGGATGTCCTGGAATT
>JAEEGL015204636.1_pt1 | contig 14306 bp, 11 predicted proteins | sample 9134231 | NCBI WGS metagenome assembly JAEEGL01 (sample SAMN16246548, study PRJNA631951) | gut metagenome | biome: gut microbiome; feature: rumen; material: fiber-attached | host: Bos | place: Iran: Karaj | collected 2018-10 | reverse complement strand
TTCGAAACGGGTGGCGGGGAACTTCTTCTTAAGATCTGCGATGGCCTGGTCCATGGCGTCGAAGGTGTTGGTCATGGCACGGGAGAAATGTACATACAGGATGTCGTTTCCGGCGGCGAAATCGCGGATGAAGTAGTTCATATACTGCTCCTTGGAGATGGCGCTGGTGGTGGGCAGGACGCCGCTGCGCAGGACATCGTAGAAAGCGTGGCCGTCGAAGGTCTCGAAGTCCACATAGGGATACGTGGTTCTGGCATCAATGCTATAGGGCATGGAAATGAGTTGATACCCATACTCCGCCGCCAGGGCGGGGGTGATGTCGGTATCAGTGTCGGTGTAGATTTTCAGCATAATACTATTAACACGTTACTAAGATATAATCGTAAATGGGTTGACCGCCTTCGCGAAGAATCACTTCGGTGCGGGGGAAACGCTGTTCCAGGGCGCTGCAAAGGGCCTGTGCCTCTTCCTGAGGGGCGTCCAGCCCACGGAATACAATCAGGATATCGGCCGATCCGGCATCCAGCTTTCCGGCCAGTTCCAAAGCCGTCTGCAGGCGCTCCGCTCCGGCTGTCAGGATGTCTTTCCCGCTAAAGCCGATGTAATCTCCCGTACGGGCCTCCGCGGTGTCGCGGATGGCACGGGAAACGAGCCCCGTCTGAACGGAAGCGGCGGCTTCCGTGAGGGCGGGAACCAGCTCTTCCGGGGCCATTTCAGGGTCCAGATTGGCCAGGGCGAAATAGCCTTCTCCCAGGGAGTGGGTGGGAATCACCTGCACCTGGGAATCCTTATACAGGGACGCCGCCTGCTGGGCGGTGAAGACGATGTTGCCGTTATTGGGGAAGACTAATATCTGTTCGGCATCCACCTGGTCGAACGCCTCCAGGAAACGCTCTACCGGCGGGTTCATGGTCTGGCCGCCTTCGATCACTATATCGGCCCCCATCTCCTTGAAGGTTTCCGTGAGACCTTTCCCGGTGGCTACCACTACCAGTCCAAGGGTTTTGCGGGAGTGTTTGAAACGCTCGTCCATATGGTTCTCGTGGTGCTGGAGCGTCATATTCTCTACCTTGATGGTGAGGAATTCGCCCCACTGCCGGCAGCGGGTGAGCACCGCGCCCGGATCCATCGTGTGCACGTGCACCTTGATGATGCTGCCGTCGCGGAAGAATACCAGGGAGTCACCCTGGGTTTGCAGCCAGTTGGAGATGACGCTTTCGTCGAAGTGCTCCAAGTCCACCTTGCTGCGCTGTAGGCGAAGGAGGAATTCCGTGCAGTAGCCAAACTCCAGCACCGTGTCTTCCGTAAAGGCGTTGAAATCCACTTTTGGGGCGGTGGTAGGCCCATTGGCGCCGGCCGTGACGGATGAGTCATCCCCGACTCCGATGGGGGATTTGCCGTGCAGGGCATCGCGCATTCCTTCCACAATACACAGCAGGCCGGCGCCGCCGCTGTCCACCACACCGGCTTTCTTCAGGACGTCCAAAAGCTCCGGAGTGCGCTCCAGGGAAACCTCCATCCCCGCAATCCAGCGGTCGAAGAGGGTGTCCAGGGAGGTGGTGTCGTCTACGGCCGCCACGCCTTCGCGCAGTACCGTGAGGATGGTTCCCTCCACCGGCTGTGAAACGGCGTGATAGGCTTCGGTCACCCCGCATTGCAGGGCCTTCAGGAAGCGGTCGGGATCGGCCTTTTCGGCCCCTCTCAGGCCTTTGGCCATACCGGCGAAGATCCGGGAAAGGATGACGCCGGAATTACCGCGGGCGCCCATAAGCATCCCTTGCGAGACGGCATCGGCCACTTCCGAAAGCGAGTTGCCCTGTGCGTGGGTGCCCGCTTCCAGGGTCATATACATATTGTCTCCCGTATCTCCGTCGGGGATCGGGAAGACATTGAGATCATTGATGGTCTGACGGTTTTGGGCCAACTGGGCCGCGCCACCGCGGATCAGGTTCAGGTATAGGTTGGCGTCTATCATTTTTCAGGTATACGGAAGCCGCGGCGGAAGAAGGGAATGCGCGTTAACAGGCGGAAGACCCAAGGCTGCAGCGAATAGGTGATCAGGATGGTGGAAGCCATTCCGATAAGGGTTATCAGGCCGATGGAATGGATAGCCGGATGCCGGGCGAAAATGAGCGAGAAGGTGACGATGGCCAGCACCATAGCGCTGTAGAAAATGGCCACCTTATGGTATTCCAACGTGGATTTTTCGCCGTTTCGGGCCTCTGACAACAATCCCTCCATCACAAAGATGCTATAGTCCACACCAATACCGTAGATGAAGGTGGAAATGACGATATTGATGAGATTGAACTCCAGGCCGAAGAGAGCCATATAGCCCTGCATCACATACCAGCTCACGAACATAGGCAGGAAGGCCAGCAGGGAAATCCAGACATTCCGGAACGAGACCAAGAGGACGATGAGCACGAAGATACTGGAAATCCAGAGCGTGGTGGAGAAGTCGTCGTGGACGATTTCCACCATATCGCGGCAATAGAAGAACGGTTCCAGGACAAAGACGTGCGGGGCCTGGGTCACTTCGCGCATCACCTGGTTGGCGTCTGCCTTGCTGAAGGAAACGTCCGTGAATACCAGGTAGCGCCCATCGGCCTGCTGCTCCACGAAATTGGACATCAGTCCCGGCGGAACCAGGCCGGAAGCAAACAGGTCGCCGGTTTCGTAATGGGCGGTGAGCATACCCAGGAAGGTGTCGAAGAACCCATCCGGCAGGGCATATTCCCGGGCCGATTCCCTGAGGTCCTTGCGCAGCTGCTGGACGCGCTCCTTGTTCCAGAATTCCTTCCAGGCCTGGATGCGCAGCTGTTGGTCGGCCTGCGACTGGAACAATAAATGGGAGATGGGGGAGTACCCCTTCACCAGGCCGGTCCCAACCAGGGAATCCAGTCTTTGTCCCATCCCCTTGTTGTATTCCAGGGCATTGTCCAGTTGGTCGTTATCCCAGGCGGCGAAGTACAGATGCATATCGCCGTCGGTGTTCTTGCTGTTGTATAGCGCCAGGCTTTCCTGCAGGGCTTCGTTGTCGTAGTCCAGGTGGCTCAGGTCACTGTCGAACTTCACACGCGGGCTCAGGGCAATGCCGATGACGATGAGCACCAGCAGGGTTCCGATGATCCACTTGTTGCGGTCCCAGGGGAGATTGTTGATCTTCTCCACCAGCGGGAATCCGTGGGTACGCTTGAATTTGATCTGTCCGGGATGCAGGAAATGGGGGAGGAACACCAGGGCAAAGAACGTATTGCCGATGAGCGCGAAGGTGGCGAACAGGCCGAAATCCCGCAGCAGTTCACTTTCCGTGAAAATGAGGCCCATAAAGGCGCCCACGGTGGTGATGCAGCCCAGGAAAACGGGCGTGCTTTCGTCTCTGAGCAGCTTTTCCGTGTCTCCCACGTAGTAATAGTGGATGAGCATATGCAGGCAGTAGCTGATGGCTACGCCCAGCACAATGGCGCTGAGGCCCAGTGCCATAAACGACATAACCCCCTTGATCCAGTACATACAGGCCAGGGCGAAGAAGGAGCCGTAGACAACCGGCACCACCTGCTGCCAGATGAAGGAGAACTTGTGGAAGCTCATGAGCATGATGATCAGGATCAGGAGCAGGGAAAGGCCGATGGTCCAGATCAGGTCGTGCTTGATGGTGCTGGAGTTGGAAACGCTTTCCACGGGCGTGCCGTGGATGAGGATGCGGATGTCCGGATTGGCTGCCTCGAAGTCCCGTGCCGTCTTGTTGATCATATTCACCATCCGGGTGCCCGTTCCGGTGTCCAGACCGCTGAACGCCGGGGCGGCATAGGCCAGGGCCACCGTTTTGTCGGGGCAGAAGACGTGCCCGTCCACCAGGGTGAGGCCACCTACGGACTGACCGTCGCCCAGAATGGATCCCAGGAGCTTTTCCCGCAGGTTCAGCGGGTCCATCGCCACCATCTGGCTGGCTTCTCCTGTCTCATCTTCTTCCAGGATGCGGTAATTCTCGCTCATCTGGGCGTCGATGGCTTCCCGGGTGAGGAAGGGCACAAGCTCCTTATACCAGGCGGTGTCCACAAAGGTGGGCAGGTGCGTGAGGGCATAGTCCAGCGCCGACAGGCCCAGGTCTACGTCCAGTTTGCAGAAAATACCGGCGAGGTAATGGGTGCTGCTGTCCTTCTGTTCCAGGATGCTGCAGAACGTCTCCATCGCTTCCCCCAGGCGGTCTGTTCCCACCGGAGAAAGGGTGTCACGCGAAGTGAGCTGCAGAAAAACTTTGTCTTTCAGGCCGATTTCGCTGAACGCCATCTCGTTGTCTGTGGACGAACGGGGCAGCAGTTTCACAATGTTCTCTTCATACTGAAGCTTGAAGCCATACCAGGCGAAGACGAACGTGCTGGCCAGCAGAAGGAAATACATTAGGGCCTTGTGACCCTTGAAGAAGTGATATAGAGGCAGGAATATCCGATGCATTTGTCTTGTTTTAGAAGCGGTCCATCACGGCGAAAATGCGGTCACGCACCTCCTCGATGCTGCCTACGCCGTCAATCTCCTGATACTTGCCGGCTTTGCGGTAGTACTCGATGAGGGGTTCGGTTTTAGCGTGATACGTCTTGATGCGGTTTTCCACAACTTCAGGGCGGGCGTCGTCGGCCCTGCCTTCCACGGCGGCGCGGCCTGCAATCCTTTCCTGGATGAGACTGTCCGGAATCATGATGGAGATGCAGGCAGTGACGGATTCCAGGGTGCTTTCCAGCATCCGGTCAAGTGCTTCTGCCTGGGCGATGGTGCGCGGGAAGCCGTCCAGCAGGAAGCCGTTCACGCCACCCGTGCTACGGAATTTGGCGGCAATCATTCCTTCCACAACCTCGTCCGGGACCAGGTTGCCGGCTTCGATGAGGGCCTGGGCTTTTTTCCCGAGCTCCGTACCGGCGGCAATTTCGTTGCGAAGCAGTTCACCGGTGGACAGATGGCAAAGATGATAGCGTTCCACCATGGAACCGGCCTGGGTGCCTTTCCCGGCGCCCGGAGGGCCAAAGAGAATGTAGTACTTCATGGTTTAGTCGTCTAATACGTAGATGTCTTTGATATTGCGTCCCAGTTCATCGTAGTCCAGGCCAAATCCCACGATAAAGCGGTTGGGAATCTCCATGGCTACGTAGTCCAGTTTCACATCTTTATCGTACACGTCTTTCTTGAGCAGCAGGGTGCAGACGCGTGCATCCTTCACGTTCTTCTGGCGCAGCTGCTCCGTCATGGCCACGATGGTGTTGCCCGTATCCACGATGTCTTCCACGATGATTACGCGTTTGCCTTCCAGGTTGTTGGGAAGCGGAACATCGGTCTTGACCACACCGGTGGAAGAGGTTCCCTGATACGAGGAGAGTTTGCAGGCTTTGAGTACCAGCGGGAAGTTTACCCGCTTGAGCAGTTCGGCCGCAAAAATGACGGCGCCGTTGAGCGTACAAAGCAGGATGGCAGGATCCTGGTCCGTGCTGTCTGCGTAGTCTTGGTTAAGCTGAAGCGCCACCGCGTCGATGGCTTTTTCAATGTCTTGGTTGGGAATGAAAAGCCGGAAGGTTTTGTCGTGAAGGGTGATTTTTTCCATCGTTGCTTTATTTATTCTACAAAAATAATAAAAAACACGCAAAAAATCACCTGAAACAACACAACTTATCAACAAGGACTATGTTCGAAGGGCTGCTCTTTGTAACTTACCGGTATGAGACGGATAATTTGTATGCTGATTTGCCTGTTGCCGGGGGCCGGATGGGTCTGGGCGCAGGACGAGGAGATCCTCCGGGCGGCCCGCTATCTGTCGGGCGCCTCCTCCGAGGAACAAGTGGATGAATACTGGATCGAGCGGCTGGAAGCCCGGAACGGACGACGGATCCGGATTAACGAGAAGACCGTTCGGGCCGATGGCCTGCTAAGCGACTATCAGCTGGCCTCCCTGGCCGATTACAAGGCCCGCTGCGGGGATGTGCTTTCCTGGGAGGAACTGGCCCTGGTGGACGGTTTCTCGCGCGAGGCCGTGGAAGCGCTCCGTCCCTTCCTTTCATTGGCTTCCCACCGTTTGCCGGGACAGACAGATACCATTCGGATACGAGGCTATGCCCTGGTACGGGGCACGCTTTCCACGGTGGGCGGGAAAGCCCGGGCGCAAGGGGAGTACTGGCGTGCGGGCGGCGCCTGGCGGGGCTCGGACGGCACTTTCTATGCCGAAGGCAGCTGGCGGGGACACCGTCTGTTGCTGGGCCACTACAACTTACGGCTGGGCCAGGGACTGGCGTATTGGAGCGGTTTCTCCCTAAGCAGTTTATCCACGGTGGACGCGTTCATCCGGCGGACACCCGGTGCCTCGCCGGTATGGTCCTACAACTCCTCTTCCGTCTATCTGGGCGGCGTTTACGAATATACTTCCCCCCATTGGCGGGCACTGGCTTTCGGCAGCCTTTCCGGCTCGTTCGGAGCCCACGCCGACTGGCTGGGACGTATGGGCCAGGCGGGTCTTACCGTGGGCTGGGACGGGCAACTGTGCCTGTCGGCCGATACCCGCTGGAACTGGCGCGGGGCTGACCTCTGCGCCGAAATAGCCTGGAAAAACGGCAGTCTGGGGGGCCTGGCGGCGTTCCGCAAATCCATCGGCCCGCTGAAAGTGGCGCTGCAAGGCCGTGTATTACCCTCCCGCTTTTCCAACAAAAAGAACGGGGAATATGCCCTGGCCACCGGCCTTTCCTTCCAATCGTCGAACTATGTTAACAGCGTTCCCGAACATAAGGCTTCCCTGACGCTGGACGCGTCCCTTTTGCCTATCCCTTCAACGGGCACCCGTGACAGGCTCCAGGTGCGGGGATATGCCCTATGGCAGTGGCAGTTCGCTGCCGCCTGGAGCGTGGAGCTGCGTTTGACCGAACGGTACAGAAATTATGAGCGCCCCAGGACCGACCTGCGGGCCGACCTTCGCTTTGCGTCAGGCCCTTGGTTGGCTACAGCCCGCCTGGAGGGCGTCCACTGCCAGAAACTGGGCTTTCTGAACTATTGGGAAGGCGGGTACAAGCAGGAGGAAAAATTCGCAGTTTATCTGCGCCTCACCGGCTTTATCATCGATGCCTGGGACGACCGCATCTACTGCTACGAAAGGGACGCGCCAGGTGCTTTTTCCATCCCGTCCTATTCCGGACGCGGCGGGATGATTTCCCTGGTTGGATCTTGGAAGCACCGCTTCCGGAGGCTAACACTAAAAGCTTATTTTCGAGGGAGTTGGATGGTACGAAAAGACCGGACGCCTACGCCCGGTCTGAACTTGCAGCTGCACTGTGACTGGTAGCCGTTACTTCTTGCCCACCTTCAGTTTCTGGCCAATGGAAATGCGGTCGTTCTTGAGGTTGTTCCAGGTCATCAGCTGCCTGACCGTACAGTGGTATTTGCGGGCGATCTTGCCCAGGGTGTCGCCGGATTTCACCGTATAATACGTCCACTGTCCGGAGCCGGAGGCGGAAGGACGGGCCGTGGGAACCGGACGTCCGGAGACCACTTCACGACCATCCTGCACCTTAACGGTGAGGAGTTCTTCCTTCCGGTAATTATAGATGGAATCCTGCACATCCAGGAAGGCGGTGGTATAGTTGAACGGCAGGCGCAGCACTTCGTCGCCGGAAGCACCGGGAACGATGTCCTTGTGGTACTGGGGATTCAGATCCCGGAGATCGTCCAGGGGGATGCCCAACAGTTCACTTACCTGCGCGAAATGCAGGTTCTGGTGCAGGTGAAGGGTGTCCACGTAGCTGGGAATGGCCATTGGATCGGCCTCCAGGCCATATTCACTGGCATAATTGAACGCGTACATAGCGCCCACCATAGCCGGGACATACCCGCGGGTTTCGCGCGGCAGATACTCGTAAATGGACCAGAAATCCTTCTTGCCACCGGCCCGCTTGATGGCCTTGTTCACGTTGCCGGACCCGCAGTTGTAGGAAGAGATGGCCAGCGGCCAGTCCTGGAAGATGCGATAGGCATCGCGCAGGTAACGGGCGGCGGCATCGGCCGACATCAGGGGATCCATCCGTTCATCCACGTAGGAGTCGATCCGGAGGCCATAGCTCTTGGCTGTCCGGAACATAAACTGCCAGAGGCCCACGGCGCCCACGCGGGATTCAGCACGGGGATTCAGGGCACTTTCAATCACGGACAGGTATTTGAGTTCTTCCGGGAGGTCATAGCGGCGGAAGGTTTCCTCGAACAGGGGGAAATAGTACTCCGACAGGCCCATCATCTCGGCCATCTTGCGGGGTAGTTTCTCCGAATACAGGATCATATAATTCTTGACGGTCTCGTTGTAGGGGAGCGAGATGAAAGAATTCATATCCGTCAGGCGCTTCATCAGCACGGAATCCGGCACGTCCGTGGTGAAATGCACGGAATCCATATCGTACTGTTCGCGTCCGGGAACACGGCTGCTGCGGTGCATATACCAGCGGGCCAGCAGGGTGTCCGTACTGGCCGATGAGAAATCCTCCAGGGCGGCCGATACCTTGTTCTCGTTCTCTCCGGAGAGTTCCTCTTCGATGGCCGCGCGCTCGGCTGCTTCGGCCCGATAAGTCTCCAGCTCTGCCTGCAGCTGCTCCACGCGCATCCACAGCTCCTGATTCTCCCGTTCCAGTTGCTTACGGGATTTCTTCACGGGAACATCGGCCCAGAGGGGACTGGCCAGGAAGAGACAGGCGGCGGTTGTGAGCAGTAATTTTCTCATACTTGTCTAGAAGGTAAAGCCCACGCGCATTCCCACGGCGGGCTGGCTGGCATATTGCGCAGAGGTGGGTAAGACAGTGGGGGACAGGCGCATAGAGATATCGTCGTTCACCTCGAAGTCCTGCATATATGCGAACACGTTGGCGTCGATAATCTGGAGAACATAGGCTATAGCCATAGCCAGGACGGAATAGTCCCGGTAACGGCGATAGACGTCGCGGTAGTATTTGGCCGTTTCTGAACTCCACGGCGGTTTCTCGGAGGCGTCTACTTCCGGATCATTGATCAGGTTGTACATGTCTCTCCAGCGCTGGTACTGCATGCGGTTCTCCAGGAAGAAGTGCGTAGCTCCAGCCATCAGGCCCCAGTAGATGGGCACTTTCCAGAGTTCGCCGTTGTAGATCTGTCCCAAACCGGGCAGCAGGATGGAATACACGGTGGCTTTGGCGGCATTGGGCTTTTTCCCGCCGTCGTTGAACATAACGGCGCCGTCCATTAAGGAGCCCCAATAGAACAAGCCGGCCCCCACGTATGAGAGCGTGCTGAACGTCCTGTATTTGGTTTCCTCCGTGCTTTTGTACAGTTGGTTGAAACGGATACCGCCGTAAATACCGGCGCCGATTCCACCGTAGATGATGGGCAGTTTCCAGTACTGCCGGTTGTAAATCTGGTTACCGCCCACCAGGACGGCCGATCCGATGGTGAGGGTCTTGAGCGAGGCTTTGTTCCTGCCGGCCAGGCCGCCGAAATACTCCTTGAAACTGAACAGCTGCGAAGAGTCGGCTTTTGCTTTGTCCGTAGAGTCGGCGTAGGTCTGGCTGAAGGCGTCGCGCTTGAACTGGTCGTCCCTGAATTGGGCTCCCAGCGGCCAGCACAACACCAATCCGGCTAGAAGAACTATGAGCCTGCGCCAAGTCATCTCTGCCCCAGAGCCTTCAAAAATGATTCCACTTGCTGGTCGGACTCAAAACGGATGGTTAGCGTACCCTTACCGTCGCTGCCCCGACGCAGGGAAAGGCTGTTCTCTCCCACATAAGGGCCGATACTGTCCAGCAGCCGATAATATAGCGGAGGAAGCTCCTGCTGGGCCGAAGGGCTCTTGGTCTTGCTAGTGGGCTGCTTGTCCAGGCTCTTGATCTTCTCTTCCAGCTGCCGCACGGAAAGGCCGTTTTTCACGATAAGGTCGCACAGCATTTCCTGGACGGCGGGATCTTCTATGCCCAGCAGCACCTTGGCATGACCTACGCTGAGCAGGTTCACCTTCAGGTCGTGCTGCACTTTGGCGGGCAGTTTCAGCAGGCGCAGCTGGTTGGCCACGGAAGCGCGCTTTTTGCCCACCCGGTCGGCCATCTGTTCCTGTGTAAGACGGCATTCCTCCATCAGGCGCTGATAACTCATGGCCACCTCGATGGGGTCCAGGTTCTCGCGCTGGATGTTCTCCACGATGGCCATTTCCAGCATGCCTTGTTCGGAAGCGTCGCGGATGTAGGCGGGAATCATATCCATCCCCGCCATAATGGAGGCACGGTAACGGCGTTCACCGCTGATGATCTGGTATTTGCCGTCTCCCTTGCGACGAACGGTGATGGGTTGGATCAGGCCGAAGGTGCGGATGGAATCGGCCAGTTCCCGCAGGGCCTCGTTGTCGAAGCTCATACGGGGCTGATAGGGGTTGGGCTCGATCATTTCCACGGGGATGCGCAGCACATCCGAGGTGTCCTGCGGTTTGCCTTCCGTAGAGACTACAGCTTTGTTGATGTAGCCCACCGGCTTGCGCAGTTGCGACAGGTCTTCGCCTCCCAGCAGGGCTCCCAGCCCTTTCCCGAGGCCATATTGTGGTTTAGTTGCCATAGGTATCTTCGTTCTTGTCCAGGACTTCTTTTGCCAGGTTCATATAATTGGACGTGCCGTTGTTCATCACATCGTACAGGATGATGGGCTTGCCGTAAGACGGGGCTTCGCTCAGGCGGATGCTGCGCTGGATCACCGTTTGGAAAACCATATCCTGGAAATGCTCCCGCAGCTGGTTCAGCACCTGGTTGTGGACCTTAGTGCGGCCGTCGAACATGGTTACCACAAAGCCTTCGATGGCCAGGTTGGGATTGATGCCGTTCTGCACCAGGCGGATGGTCTGGATGAGCTTGGCCAGGCCTTCCAGCGCGAAGAATTCCGGCTGGACGGGGATGATGACGGAATCTGCGGCGGTGAGGCAGTTCACGGTGATAAGCCCCAGGGAAGGGGAACAGTCGATGAGGATATAATCGTACTGGTCCCGGATGGGAGCCAGGGCATTCTTGAGCACGGATTCACGGTCCTTTACCTCCAGCAATTCAATCTCCGCGCCCACCAGGTTGATGTGCGAGGGAATCATGTGCAGTTTGGGCAGCTCCGTCTGGATGAGGGCGTCCTCTGCCTGCAGTTTGCCGATGAGGATTTCGTACAGGGTACGGTGGTCGCTGTTTTCCGGGTCGAAGTTCAGGCCGGAAGTGGTATTGGCCTGGGGGTCTGCGTCTATGACCAGGACGTTCTTCTCCAGAACGGCGAGAGAGGCTGCCAGGTTGATGGCGGTGGTGGTTTTTCCCACGCCGCCTTTCTGGTTAGCTATGGCAATAATCTTTCCCATATATGCGTTACGTATATCATGCAAAAATAATGATTATTCCGCTAAAGCGCAAAAAATTCACTATCTTCGCAGAAGACATGGAAGACGAGCGTTTCATACAGGTGATCCTGCCGCTCCGCCTGGAGTGGGAACCCTACTATCTGGTACCGGAAGAACTGTCGGTGGCAGTGGGGGACCGCGTCCGGGTGGAATTTGCCAATAAACGCTACGTGGGCGTGGTTTCCGCCGTGGACGTTATGCCGGCCGATGAACTGAAACCCCGCATCCTGTACATCGTGGGCCGGGAGCCGGAGATGCCGCCCGTGGGCCTGAAGGAAATCCGTTTCTGGAGGGAACTGGCCGATTATTACCTGTGCACGGTAGGGGAGGTTTACAAGGCCGCCCTGGCACGCGACGCCAAGGCTTTATCGGCCCGGAAAATTCCTGCCATTGAGCCGCACGATATCCAGTTGTCTTCTTTACAGGAAGAGGCGGCACAGAAGGCCAGGGAGGCATTCGCCGCCCACAAAACCGTGCTGCTGCACGGGGTAACCGGCGCCGGTAAAACGGAGATTTATCTGAAACTGGCCCAGGAAGTGCTGCAGCGTGGCCGCAGCGTTCTTTTCCTGGTGCCGGAGATCGCCCTTTCCCGTCAGCTGGAGGAACGAGTGGCCGCCGTATTCCCGGAGGTGCTGGTGTATCACAGCGCCCAGACGCCGGCCAGAAGGGCTCAGGTGGCCACGGCCATCCGGGTAGGAGAAAAGTACCTGGTGCTGGGCACTCGGAGCGCGCTGTTTTTACCGCATCGGAACTTGGGTCTGATCATTGTTGACGAGGAACACGACAGCTCTTTCAAACAGGATTCTCCGGCGCCCCGCTACCACGCCCGCGAGGCTTCCATTATGCTGGGTTTAACGCACAATGCCGCAGTTTTACTGGGCAGCGCAACGCCATCTTTAGAATCTCTGTATAATGCTGAAACAGGGAAGTTTGTCAAGATTGATTTAAAACAACGCTTTCATTCCGGAAAAGAGGCCGAGCTCCTCATCATCGACACCGTGGCCGAGCGCCGAAAAAACGGCATGGTGGGCCATTTGTCCCTGAAATTATTGGAGCAGATCCAGCGGGTTTTGGCAAACGGCGGACAAGCCGTTTTACTGCGTTCCCGCCGCTCCTATGCCCCGGCTGTCCAGTGCACAGAATGCGGTGATATTCCCAAATGTCCTCACTGCCATGTATCGCTCAGTCTGCACCTGCAACCGGAGCGGCTGGTCTGTCATTACTGCGGCCATACGCAGCCATATCGGCACGAATGCGCGCATTGTGGTGGCGCCTTGCAGCCCCTGGGTGCCGGAACGCAGCGCATAGAAGAAGAGGTGCGCGCGGCATTTCCCAATGCCCGGGTGGCCCGGCTGGACAGCGACCATTCGGCCCAGGAAAACGCCTTCATCCGCCAGTTCTCCAAAGGGGAGATCGACATCCTGGTGGGCACGCAGGTGGTCACCAAAGGCTTCGATTTCGCCAACTTGGCCCTGGTAGCCGTGATTCAGGCCGATAACATTTTGGCCCAGCAGGATTTCCGGGCCGATGAACGCGCCATCCAGCTGCTGGAGCAGTTCCGAGGCCGCAGCGGCCGCAGGGGAGAGCCGGGCCTGTTCGTGATCCAGACGCGGGAGCCGGACCATCCGGTGTTCGCCCGCCTGGGAGAAGAGAAGGACAACACGCCGCAGATGATGGCCGAAAGAAGACATTTCGGCTATCCGCCCTACACCCGCCTGATTCACGTTACGCTCAAGGACAGCAACGAAAAACGGGTGGCCTTCCTGGCCGAAGAACTGGCCCGCAGCATCGGTCTTCCGCTGGTGGGACCTTATACGCCGCTGGTGGACAAGGTGGCCGACAAGTACATCCGCCAGATCCGGCTCATGCTCCCGCGTGATAAAGCGCTACGGGCCCATAAACAGCAGTTGTTATCGGCCGTCAATGCATTCGAGAAAACGCACAGGTATTCCGGTCACATTGTCCTGGATGTGGATCCCCTTTAGCGGAGGTTCTTTTTCAGAAATTCCACGCAGCGCGCCACCACCTCTTTCCTGCACTTGGACAGCAGGTGGCCGTCCTTCTCCAGAAGGAACAGTTCGCTCTGCGGATAGAGGGCATGGTATCTCTCCGAATAGGAATAGGGGACAATCCTGTCCTTTTTCCCGTGAATAAGCAGCACCGGACCGTCATACCGGCTGGACACCTCATAGATGGGAAGCTTCTGCGCATCCAGGAAGAGTCCGCGCCCGACACGGTGGAAGAGGAGCCGGAGCGTTTCCGGCGGATTGGCGGGATCGTAATGTTTACCCATCAGCACGCCGTTCAGGGCATCGTCTTTCAATACCGCAGCGGGAGAGAGCTGCACCAGGGCAGCCACGTCTTCCTTGAACTCCCCGGCTGTCATGCCGGCCACCACTCCGCCCTGGGAGTGGCCCAGCAAGGCTGTTTTCTGTCCCGGAAAACGTTTTTTTACGTAGTCCAGGACCGCCCGGGCATCGGAGAGTTCCTTTCCCACGGTCATGTCCTGGAAACGGCCCCCGGACTTGCCGTGGCCGTTGAAATCGAAGCGAAGGGTGGCCACCCCTTCCTTCTCCAAGGCGGCCGCGATGGATTTGATGGGATTCATTTTCAGGTTGGCCATGAATCCATGCATGAGGATGGTCACAGGACCTCGGTAATCGGCTGTGGGGATTTGCAGCAAAGCGTTAAGAGCCCCATTGGGGCCGGGAATCACAATCTTTTCCTTCATAATACTGGCGAATTATAGTGCGAAAATACAAAGAATCATTAACTTTGTCAATACGATGACAGGATACCCCAACATAGAAGTCGTGGCGGCCATTATCCGCAAGGGGAACCAGCTCTTCGCTACCCAGCGGGGGTACGGTGAATGGAAGGACTGGTGGGAATGGCCGGGCGGCAAGAT
>JAEEGL013508835.1_pt1 | contig 14306 bp, 12 predicted proteins | sample 9134231 | NCBI WGS metagenome assembly JAEEGL01 (sample SAMN16246548, study PRJNA631951) | gut metagenome | biome: gut microbiome; feature: rumen; material: fiber-attached | host: Bos | place: Iran: Karaj | collected 2018-10 | reverse complement strand
GTAGGACCTTCAGGTGACGGAAGATCACACACATGGATGGGATCAGTTGGATACTGCGTATCAGCTACAACAGAGTACCCTGACCTCTGCGCAGAGCTTGTTTCAAAGCTTTCAACAGATGCTGACGGACAGAGAGCTGTTTCAGGTATCTCAACCGGCGCTTCTATCCAGCTTCCTAACATCACAGATCTTGCTTATGGCGAGTTCAAGGATGCAGTAAATTCAGGTAAAGTTCCTTACGCTTCAAACGTAGACGTTATCTTTGGTTACTTCGATGGAAATGACCACTACGCAGCAGCTCTTCAGGAGACAGACTACACATACAATTCAGAGTGGTTCACACCTTTCTGGTCAGGTGTATTCAATATCAAGAACGGCGACATCACTGTTGAAGAGTATCTCAAGCAGGTTGAGCCTGAAATGCAGTCACTTCTTGACGAAGCTATCGAGCTTCAGAATTCTGCCACAAAATAATCAGGGCAATCATTAACTTATAACCAAACAGAGCCCCTCCGTACATTATGCTGAGGGGCTCCTTTTTTAAGATTTAGCAGGGGAAGAGTAAGATGGCAAAAAATAAAGTAAAAGTACAAAGATCTGCCATGGCAAAGAGAGAAGAGCGATGGGCATGGCTCTTTATAGCATCGCCCTTTATCGGATTTATGCTGTTTATGGCATATCCGATCGTATTTGCACTGATAGCCAGCTCCAGTAAATGGACCGGCATGAACTCTCTTTGGGGCAACATCGTAGGTTTACAGAACTATATCAAGATTTTCTCTGATGCAAAGTTCTGGAAATCCATGGGCACCACCATTATTTACATGATAGGTATTCCTATCGGTATGATCCTGGGTATGCTTATCGCCATGGGTCTTAACAGAGGTATTCCGGGAAAAAGAGTCCTCACCACAATGTATTATGTACCTGTTGTTTCCTCTCTGGTTGCAGTATCAATCCTGTGGGCATGGGTGTTCAACTATGATTACGGTCTTTTGAACGGTATCTACAAGTTCCTCACCGGAACACATGGTCCCAACTGGCTGGGCGATGAACATATGGTAAAGATATCCATGATCATATTCATGGTCTGGAAGGGACTGGGCGGCACGGTAATCCTGTATCTGGCAGGACTTCAGAATATTCCGAGGGACTACTATGAAGCAGCCATGATCGACGGTGCTAACGGATGGAACAAATTCAGAAACATCACCCTTCCACTTCTGTCACCGGTAACTTTCTATGTGCTTATAACCTCCCTTATCGGCGGCTTCCAGGTATTCGTTGAAGTTCAGGTTATGACTCCGAACGGCGGACCAAACTACAGCTCAGCAACTGTTGTTTTCTACCTGTACGAAAAAGCCTTTACCAACGGACAGCTTGGTTACGGAAGTGCAGTAGCAGTTATTCTAGCGATAATTATATTCATTATCACGGCCATCAACTTCTGGGGTCAGGATAAATGGGTTAAGACTATAGATTAAGGAGGTGTGAGAATGGATACAGCAATTTTAGGCAGACCCAAAACCAGCAAAAAAGATTATCAGACAGACCACGTCACATCTCCCAAAGAGAAAGCGTTTAACCTTCTGATATTTGTACTTCTTTTCCTGTTTGCGATAACCATGGTGTTCCCGCTGATTTACATGGTGGCTACATCCTTCATGACAAAGAACCAGATTCTTTCCGGAACGTTAACCATTATTCCGGACCCGATACTTATCGGAAAATACTCCGAAGTGCTCAGAAAAGGACAGTTCATCTCCGGTATCTTCAACACCGTAAAGGTTGAGATCCCTGTACTGCTTATAGGAGGATTTACCTCATCCCTGGCAGCCTTTGCCTTTGCAAAGATGGAATTCAGAGGAAAAAATGCACTGTTCCTGGCACTGCTTGCAACTATCATGATTCCTTTCGCGGTTGTTATGATCCCGCAATACGTGCTCTTTACAAAGCTTCACTGGACCAATTCCCTGGCACCGCTTATTATCCCTGGATGCTTCGGAAACGTAGGAATGATATTCTTCCTTAGGCAGAACCTTTACAGTATTCCTTCAGACCTTATGGATGCCGCCAAGATCGACGGATGCAACTACTTTGGTATCTACTACAAGATCTTCCTTCCACTGATGAAAGGCGCACTTGGTACACAGCTGATGCTGTGGTTCATGGGAATCTGGAACGATTACCTTGCTCCTACGATCTTCCTTAGAAGTGAAAAGAACTGGACCCTCCAGGTGGTCATCAGATCTTTCAACCACTACTATGCGATACAAAGCGATTATGCTCTTATCATGGCAGCTTCTGTAATAGCAATGCTTCCGACACTGGTACTGTTCTTCCTGTTCCAGAGAGTCATCATCGAATCCATCGCAATAAGCGGAATCAAGTAATATTCATGAAATCAAATAAGAGGTTAGCTGCATATTATCAGCTAACCTCTTTATCATTGTTTATATCTTTAAATTTATGGAAGCTCTATAGGGCTATAAGCCATCTTTACGTTAATATCCTGATTGTAATTACCAAAGCCTCTTCCAAAGATTGTTAGACCGCCTACGTGCTCGGCATTATCAGGAACCTCCAGCTTGAACTTAAGCGCGCTTTTTGATGTCAGATTAAACTGATCAATTGAAGTCTCTGAAATCTGCAATCCATCGATATATGTGCCTTTATGATTGATAACAAGCATCTTGAGCATTCCGTACTGATTCCAGTTAGGAAACCACCAATCCGGGGTAAAAATACCCTTTACATCGCCAAAATCACCGGGTGATGTCCATGTTCCAAGAAGAGTCTCATTTAGATAGAAGTAAATATCCGAAGGCCATACATTATTTACGCCCGGTGCCTCTGAGCTGAGCTCCATGGAGATACATATCTCATCGATCTTTTGATTGGCAGGAACAAAGTTTGGAATGGCATATTCCACATATCCTTTTGTAAACCAGAGGATATCAGCCTCATATCTGTCAGGGTGAGCAAAATATCTAGTGTCATCCACTTCTCCGATCAGCCTGTTGCTGGTGGCAAGACCACAGGTGGGATATACCGAATAATCTGCAAATAAACCAACCTTGATATCTGTGGTATAGATGTTCTCATTCTGTGGCTTATCCTGAAGCTCTATGAGAATCTTGTCCAAATGCACTGAACACACCTTCTGATTCCCATGTCCTGAAGCCTCCGAAGACACAGTAACCACACCACACTCCTCAAGTTTTTTGATATGGCTTGTGAGGGCACCATTGGTAATATTCAGACGGCTTGCCAGCTCGTTCATGTTCATTGAGCTTTCGTTCAGCAGTATCTTAACTATCTCAACTCTTACGTCAGACCCCAGCGCCTTAAAGAGCTCAAGTCCCTCGTCCAGTGATTTGATGTGAAGCATATTCGTTCTCCATCCTTTATGATTATTTAAAGTATTATACCTTTATTTTAGTCTAATCTCAACTACACTGGCTGCAGGAATATTAAGCTTTAATCCATTATCTGTCTTATAGCCGTCAAAGCTTTTTTCTGTTACTTTCTCAGGATCCTCAAAGGTATTATGATCATGGGCATCATTTCCAACAAGGATATTTGCCTCCACAACCTCAAGGTTCTTCTTTTCAGCAAATATAACATCCAGCTCTTTTGCCTCTGTCAGAGACTGGTTGCTGACTGTAATTGTAATGATTCCATCCTTCTCTGAAACTGACTCTGTAAGGTCAGGAACCTTGATGTCCTCAACGCCTGCCTCTGAAAGACCTGTAATGCTGCTGTCAAGGAGCTGTGCACCCTGGTGATGACGATACATATGGAATACATGGTAGGTCGGTGTCTTGAGCATCTTCTCACCGTCTGTAAGAATAACGGACTGAAGTACGTTGACCATCTGTGCAATGCATGCCATCTTTACCCTGTCGCAGTGCTTGTTAAAGATGTTCAGCGTGATACCTGCCACAAGAGCATCTCTTACAGTGCTCTGCTGATACAGGAAGCCTGGATTTGTTCCGGGCTCAACCTTGAACCAGGTGCCCCACTCATCAACTGCCAGACCGATCTTCTTTTCAGGATCAAACTTGTCCATGATAGCAATATGCTTAGTAACAAGCTCTTCCATCCTGTATGCGCCCTTAAGGGTCTTATACCAGCACTCCTCGTCAAACTCGGTAGCGCTTACCTTAGGCTCCCAACCATAAGGCATATCGTAATAATGGAGAGAAATGAGATCCATAAAGCCGTGTAAATGCTCAGGAGTATGATCAAAGCAGGTCTCCATAACTTTTTCTGTCCAGTGATAATCATCGACGTTTGCTCCACATGCAATTTTTTTGAATGGTTTATCAGGGTTGTACTGTCTAAGGTACGTCTGATAATGACGGAAAAGATTTCCATAATACTCCGGGGTCATGTTTCCGCCGCAGCCCCAGTTTTCATTACCAACAGCAAAGTAGTCCAGCTCAAAAGGCTCTTCATGACCGTTTTCTTTTCTCAGGTCCGCCATAGGAGACACTCCGTCGAAGGTCAAATATTCAACCCACTGGCTCATCTCCTGAACTGTTCCGCTTCCCAGGTTGCCGTTTACGTAAGTCTTACAGCCAAGCTGTCTGCACAGCTCCATGAACTCGTGGGTTCCGAAGCTGTTGTCCTCCATAACTCCACCCCAATGGGTATTTATCATCTTTTTTCTCTTGGACTTCTCACCGATTCCATCCATCCAGTGATACTCATCCGCAAAGCATCCTCCGGGCCAGCGCAAAAGAGGAACCTGTATCTCTTTTAACGCCTCAACAACATCCTTTCTCATGCCGTTTACATTGGGAATATCTGAATTCTCTCCCACGTAAAGCCCCTCATAGATGCATCTTCCAAGATGCTCTGAAAAATGTCCGTAAATTTCAGGAGCTATCTCTCCCTTACGTCTTGTCTCATTGATTACCAGTTTTGCCATATCTTACACCCCATATTGTATGATTGTTGTCACCATCTGCACTGAAGCAGAAGGTGTTGTTACCTGCTTCGTCTTTCATTTCAACCATTATTCCCTTAAAGGTAGCATCTCCAAGGGTAACAGTTATATAATTTGTTCCCTCTTTTACCTCATAGGTTCCGCTTATATCCCCGGTTATCTGTCCGTTTTCAAAATGGCATTCCTTAGGTTCATTCACTAGATTATTGATTTCCAATCCGTGATCCACCACATAAAATGTCCCGTTTACATCCTTTTGTCCATAGCCTTCCTCCGAAAGGGACTCTCCGTTTGTGGCAAAAGGGAAAACACAGGGCCAGCCATCCTCATTCATCGCCATCTGATGAACTCTCACCGCATGGTATTCGCCCTTGTCCTTAAATCTCTGGTGATATACGATGTACAGCTTTCCGTCAGCGCCCTCGAAGGTCGATTGTCCTCCGGGTGCCATATAGGTCACATTGAGGCTGGGAAGCGTATAGTTGCCCATGAGCTTTATGCCATAGTCAGCATATTTATCCAGCTCTCCCTTGATCCCAAGACTGCTTCCCTTGGCATCAACATATGGACCGTCAGGATTCTCCGACCTTAGAACTCTTATCTGGTACCCGCCGTCTGTCTGAAGATTTCCGTAGGATAAAAACAGATAGTAATATCCGGTGTTTCTGTCATAGTGGATATATGGACCCTCTATGGAATGATGGCCGCCTCCGATAAGTCTTTTGCCAAAGTAAGCATCCACCTCATTATCATCATCTGTCTCCGGGTGAATTGGTTCTCCCGTTTCCTTGTCCAGTTCCAGGATAAAGATTCCTCCGGACCAGGATCCATACACCATCCACAGCCTGTCATCCTTGTCATAGAACATTGCCGGATCTATCGCATTGGGCCAGAGCTGATTATTAAAGGCTCCTCCCACAATATATCTCTGTCTTGTAACCGCATCATCGCCAACAATTTCTGTAAAGTTGGTGAGCTCCAGATCCTTCTTGGTAAATCCTGAACAGATCAAGGTCTTTTCGTAGTGATAGGGGCCTCCGATGTTGTCCGATGTGGCCATGACGATATTGGACTTTATATACGATGATGTAGTGCAAAAATACATCATGTACTTACCGGTTGTCTTGTTATAGATTACACTGGGTGCCCACACCGAATAGCCATTCTGTTCGTTTTTTCCCACGAAAGAAAACGCATCATAGGGCTCTGCTATCAGATTGTCAAAAATCTTATTGGAACCCTTTACTCCGTCAGCCCAGCTGTTCCATCTGACAAGATCGGTTGAGGTTGCAGCCGTCATATGTGTTCCGTAGCAGTAGTATATACCGTCGTCTCCCAGGATCACCTGTGGATCGTGAAGTGAGCCTCCCGAATTGACTGATCCCTTTGCTATTTCTTCCAAAGCAGCTTCCTCCGGAAGCTTTGAAACCTCCGGCTGCATAGCATTTCCACAGCCCACTCCCACACATGCGAGGCAGACACTTAAGCCTGCTGCCATATATCTAAAACACTTGCTTTTCATCATTACTCCCCCTGATCAAAAGAGAAAACCGGTCTTCCGTCCTTGTCCCATCTGACAGGCATGAGCATCGCATGTCTATTGGGATTATAAAGGGGATCTCCCACTATAGTCTCCTCATTTCTTGCGTGAAATACGTTAATTTCTTTGCCGTCTTCATCCACGGTAAAGCAGTTGTGCCCCGGGCCGTAGATACCTTTTGTCTCGTCGGATTTAAGAACCGGATACCTCTCTTTTGTCCAGCTCTTTGGATCAAGCAGATCGCTGCTCTCATCCGCTGTCAGCATACCCATACAGTAGGGTTTTCCGGTCTCGCTGGCAGAATAGGTCAAAAAGATCTTTCCGTCATGCTTTATCACTGCCGGACCTTCATTTACCCAATAGCCAACTCTCTCCCAGTCATAGTCGGGAGTTGTCAGCATCACCTGCACAGTGGACAGTTTCCAGGGAGTCTCCATTTTAGCAATATAAAGATTACTTATCTGCTTCCCAACGCCTACCTTTTCTGCCCAGACATAGTATCTCTCGCCTCTGTTCTCAAAAACCGTAGCATCCAAAGAGAATGCCTCAAAAGAGAATTCATCCTCATCACATCTTTGGATTTTCCCAAGCTCAGTCCAGGTTCCATTTATCGGATCCTGATCCTTGCACTGAAGTACATACGGCCTTATCTTCCATATGTCATCCTTCTCCCCGCCTGAATAGTAGATATACCACACGCCATCCAGGTAGTGAAGCTCAGGCGCCCATATATGCTTGCTCATAGGACCGCTTTCATGCTTATGCCAGATTTCAGTCTCTTCAGCATCCGCCAAAGCAAAAAGAGAATCTGCCTTTCTTAAAACAATCCTGTCATATTCCGGCACCGAAGCCGTAAAATAATATGTCCCGTCAGTGTGTCTGTACACATATGGGTCTGCTCTCTGAAGAATCCATGGTCTGCAATATTTCAATTCATTATTTCCGCTCATAATCATTTCCATTCCCATAATTAAACGAAATTTAATATACCTTATGTAAATTCTAGTTTGCCAAATGGGCAGTGTCAACGAATATTTTAGATTTAATTGAAATAGTTTAGATAATCGTAGCTTTCAACAAAAAAACTCCTGCTTTTTGTGCATTTTTCTCACAAACAGCAGGAGTTTTTAGTTTTTACTAAAGATATTTAATTAATTCTGATCAGAGCTTGCTGATAAATCTTTCAAGTCTCTCCATGGCAGCCTTAAGGTTTTCAAGGGAGTAAGCGTATGATACTCTTATATATCCCTCTCCGCAGTCTCCGAAAGCAGTTCCGGGAACCACAGCCAGCTTTTCTTCCTTAAGAAGTCTTGTGCAGAACTCATCGCTGGTCATGCCAAACTTTTTGATGCATGGGAAAACATAAAATGCGCCGTAGGGCTCAAAGCACGGAAGTCCGATCCTCTCGAACTCACTTAAAAGGTATCTTCTTCTGTGATTGTACTGCTCCTTCATCATCTGCACGTCGTCATCGCCGTTTCTAAGTGCCTCAACAGCTGCGTACTGGCTGGTGGTTGGCGCACACATGATTGCAAACTGATGGATCTTTACCATCTGTGCCATTATCTCCTCGGGACCGCAGGCATAACCAAGTCTCCATCCGGTCATGGCATAAGCCTTGGAAAAGCCGTTTATAAGAATGGTCCTCTCCTTCATTCCGGGAAGTGATACGATGGAAACATGCTTTCCGTTATATGTGAGCTCTCCGTAGATCTCATCGGATAGGACATAAAGATCTTTTTCCCTTACAACCTCAGCGATAGCCTCCAGGTCGGATTTCTCCATGATGGCTCCTGTCGGATTGTTGGGGAACGGAAGAACCAGTATCTTGGTCTTATCCGTAACCTTATCAAGAACCTCCTGAGCTGTGAGTCTGAACTGATTCTCCTCCTTGAGCTCAATGATTACAGGAACCGCATCTGCCAGGATAGCGCAGGGCTCGTAGGATACGTAGCTGGGCTGCGGGATCAGCACTTCATCCCCGGGGTCAACCATGGCGCGAAGAGCCAGATCGATAGCTTCAGAGCCACCTACAGTGATGAATATCTCTTTTATAGGGTCGTAAGTCACGCCCTGAGTTCTCTTTATGTAATTTGATACTTCGCATCTGAGCTCTTTTAAGCCCGAATTGGAAGTATAGAAGGTTCTTCCCTTCTCAAGAGAATAGATACCCTCATCTCTTATGTGCCAGGGAGTATCAAAGTCCGGCTCGCCCACACCAAGGGAAATTGCCCCTTCAGTCTCAAGAACGATGTCGAAAAACTTTCTTATTCCCGACGGCTTTATATCTATAACTTTCTTTCCGATAGGATTTCTCATGGTGAAACTATCTCCCTTGTGTCTTCATATTTTCTTGCCAGTATAGTACCGTGATCCTTGTACTTCTTAAGGATGAAGTGTGTAGCGGTACTAAGGACGGTATCAAGGGTAGAGAGCTTGTTGCTTACAAATCCTGCAACCTCCTGAAGAGTCTTTCCCTCAAGGATTACCATGAGATCGAAGCCGCCACTCATAAGGTAGACGCTTGTAACCTCAGGATATTTGTAGATTCTCTCGGCAATGCTGTCAAAACCAAGGCCTCTTTGCGGTGTAACCTTAACCTCGATAAGGGCGTTGACCTTCTCTATGCTGGTCTTTGACCAGTCTATCATTGTATGATAACCGCAGATGATTCCCTCATCCTCCATGGCCTTAAGTTCGTTGGCAACCAGGATCTCATCGGAACCCAGCATAACACTGAGCTCATGCACGTCTATGCGGCTGTTTCTCTCAATTATGTGAAGTATCTCTTCTCTAGTGCTCATATTATTCTCCCCTGTTCTCGATTTATATTTTTCTATTATCCTATATTACTGCGTATAGGTCAAAAAGCATATTTTTTCTGCCGTCATTTTTCACAGAACCCTTAAGATCTCATCGGACTGTGGAAGCTCCAAAAACCTTTCCTCATCATCATTTACGATGATTCTGTCGTTGCCCTCCACAAGGCTCCCTATCACGGCCGCGTTTATCCCTTCATCCTCAAGGGCTCTTACAAGTCCTTCTGCATCATCTGCCGCCAGCAAAAGAGCTCCTCCCGACAGCATCTGATATGGATTTAGTTCAAAAAACTCGCAGATCTCTATGGTCTCCTGCCTTATGGGTATTTTCTTAAGATCCGCCTTTAGCCCACAGCCAGCTCTCTGAGCCAGTTCCCAAAGCGCGGCATATATGCCTCCGCAGGAAGCATCGTGGACAGATGCATGAAAACGCCCGGCTATCTCCGCTTCCTTTCTTATATCCATAAGGTCCCTGAACCGCTCAGCATCCTCTATAAAAGGTACCGGATACTTGGATGACAGCTCGGTTTTCTTTTCCTTCGCCAGCATCGCCGTTCCCTCAAGGGCAATCCATTTTGTCACTACAAGGCTCTGCCCGGCATGGGGCTTAGGCCAAAGAGCTTCTTTTCCGCCTTCGTATGTCCCCACAGCAGAAGCCGTGACAACGGGTCTTTTTACTGCAGCTGTAACCTCCGTATGCCCTCCGGCATAAGTGGTACCGACAGTCCTTGCAGCCAATATGGCATCATTTACCACCTGCTTAAGAGTCTTTTCCTCTGCATCCGCAGGCAAAAGAATACTCAGCGCAACATGATCCGGTTCTATCCCCTGGGCAATCAGACTGTTTGATGCCTTGATGGCGGCATAAAAGCCTGGGTCCGATATATCCGCCGTGACAGGACATATCGCACTGAATGTCTTTTTCTCTTTAGAAAAAGCGCAGTCTGACCCTACAGCTGCGCTTTCAATTCCCTTATATTCCGTTCTTATCTGTTTCAAGACCGAGCGCTTTAAAGCGTTTTCGGTAATCTTTCCAATTCTCATACTATCTCCGGAGCTATTATTGTCAGTCAGTCTGAACCACTTCAGCTGTATCCACCGGTTCCGCTGCCTCGGCAGGTGCTGGTGCAGGTTCCGGTGCAGGCGCCGCCGCTGCCGCTTCTGCCTCTGCCTTCTGCTGAAGCAATACGTTTGCTGCATTCACTGCATCATTTGCCGCCTGTGCTGCTGCCGCCTCACCCTCAGTGCCGGCTGCCTTGTGGGCTGCTGCCAGAGCTCCAGCTACTGCCTTAACAGTTCCCACATCTCCTGTAGCAATTGCAGTCTGAAGCTGTGATACTGCTGATCCGTCAGCTCCGCCGGTTCCAACTGTGATGATCTTTGGAACCATCTTGTAGTTACTGCTGTTGATGACCTCTTTTGTAGTCTCGCCGTTCTCTGACACTATCTTCCAGAGCTGTGCCTTGTATCCAAGGTGAGCAGACTGAGTTCCCACATAGCCCAGAGCCTCAGAGGAAGTTGTAACGAACTGATCTGCTGATGCAGGTGTTTTTTCCAGAACTTCGCTCTGGAAGGAAACCTTTCTGCCGGGGTTCCTGGTCTCAACTCCGTATATGGTAAATGTAATGTGCTTATCTGATGTGGTATATCCCTCAATGTAGATTGGAGATTCTGTGCTGTTTACAAACCTGAAGTTCTTTCCGCCGGACTCAGCGATAGCTGCATCTGCAGAAGGATCAACATAAGTAACTATCATTGAGTGGTTATGTCTTTCCGTAACCTCGAGCTCTGCAAGAAGAACTGCGTTGTAAAGAGTGGTTGAAACCTGACAGATTCCGCCGCCTACACTCTCAACAACAAGGCCATTTAAGTATGAGCCTGCAGGGAAATAACCGTTTGCCTCAGTAAAAGGAGTAATGGTATCAAGAACCGAGAACTCCTGTCCCGGATAGATTGTGGAACCGTTGATCAGTCTGCATCCGTTAGCCACATTTGCGCTTCTTGATGCTCCCGATGTCTTATAGCTTGTTGTGTATGTTCCAAGCACATCCCTTACCTTGGAAAGCTCCTCATAGCTTCCCTGGGGCTTGTCTTCCTTAACAGCAAGATGTACTTCATTGCTGCCATTTCCAAAACCATTCTGTATAAAGTCCTCTATAACCGATAAAGACTGCTCCTGATCGACAAGGTATCCGGTCTGTCCATCCGATACCGTAAAGCCTGTCTCTGTCTTTGTAAGAGTATAATTCTTTTTCTCCTGATCAAACTCCTCAGAACATCTTGCTACTATCTCTGAAAGAGCCTCTTTTTCATAGCCGTAAACTATATTATAGGTATGATTGCTGAACTCTAAATCCTTCAGCGCCTTATATCTCTGTAAAACATTGCCCTGATGTCCGAGGCTGTATGCCTCATCAACCACGCCTGTGTTGCTCCAGTAAAGACCTATATCACTACCCGAAAACTGCAGCTCTTTTCCCTCTCCCACTGTAAGAGTGATCTGCTGATCAGAAAGTCCGTTGACATATTCGGAAACCTTTGTCTCGGCATCTGTTACGCTAAGACCTGAAACATCAACAGGTCCGATATAAACTCCATTGGCGATCTGCCTTGCGTCTGTTGCGTATGCCTTGCTGCCCGGAATGAACAAAGACAGCATCAACACAAGAACAAACCCCTTAAAAAATTCTTTCATAATACTTCCTCTGTGATATTATGTAAATGTAACCACGATTTACTGAAAGGATATTATAGATGATATTCCCCTTTTTAGCAAGCTTCATACTTATCTGCATAATCCTCAACTTTAACATGAGAAGAGTCTCCAGAAAGGTTGAAGAAAGGGAACAAAATTTTTGGGACCGCGAATTAGCGTCAAATAATGTCCGTAAAAAAAGTCTGGATAGTCTTGAGTATGTCCACATCCCTTTTGACCAGCTCCCCTTCGGTACCGCAGAAGAAAATGCGATTCTTCAGGCTGCCGAGGACGAGATTATGGCTCTGAAGGATGAAAAAATAGTAAATCTTACGGGAATCCCAAACACAGACCTTAAACTTGAGTACGGAACCGCCAATATAACTCCCCTCACCCAATATGATCAGAACTACACAGCCCTTGTTTGTTCCCTTCAAAAATGGGGTCAGGAGCTCTATGATCAGTGTCGCTACGAGGATGCCACCAAAGTTCTTGAGTTTGCAGTAAAAACCAGGACCGACATCACCGGTACTTACAGGCTTTTAGCTGATATGTACCGCACCAAGCTGGGATATAACGAGGAAGAGATAAAGAAAAAGATCGATGCCCTCATCCCCATTGCCAAAAACCTCAACTCCCTAAGCAGGATGACGATTCTAAAGATCATAGATCCTCCAAAGGAAGAAGAAGAGAAATAATGTGATATAAAGCCGGGAAACATGATGGAATTTCATGTCTCCCGGCTGTTTTTTATCCTATGGTCTGTATAAATCTGTCGAAGGCATCCTGTCCCTCTTTTGTCCTCTTATAGACACCGGCATCTTCAAGTACGTGCATAAATACTTCGCCAATCTCTTTCTGAAGGATATCCTGAATGTTGTCCCTATTAATATCAGCATACTTAGGCTTGAAGCTGTCTACCCAGTCTGCGTGCTTCTCAAGAATTTCATCCGCTCTGATGTCAGCACCTTCCAGAATTGCGTCGGAGAGCTTAGCCATCTCGTCCTTAAGTCTTGCAGGAAGAACGGCAAGACCCATAACCTCGATAAGACCGATGTTCTCCTTCTTTATATGATGAAGCTCCGCATGGGGATGATATACACCCAGAGGATGCTCATCTGTTGTGATGTTGTTTCTAAGTACAAGATCCAGCTCGTAGTTGTCTGCGCGCTTTCTTGCGATAGGTGTTATTGTGTTATGAGGTGTTCCCTCAGTCTCAGCAAAGATAAAAGCTGCCTCATCAGTGTATCCGCGCCACTTCTCAAGAATGATATCAGCAAGAGCTATTATTCTCTCATAGTCCGGAGAAGACAGTCTTATTACGGACATGGGCCACTTAACCACTCCGCTCTTTACATCCTCAAAGCCCTTTATGGTAAACTCGCGCTCAACCTCAGCCTTTGCCATGGCGAAGGTGTAGTGACCGCCCTGGAAATGATCATGGCTTAGGATCGAGCCTCCTACTATAGGAAGATCCGCATTGGATCCAACAAAGTAGTGAGGGAACTGCTTAACAAAGTCAAAGAGCTTGCAGAATGTGCCGTGCTCAATCTTCATGGGAATGTGCTTTGAATTGAACACGATGCAGTGCTCATTGTAGTAAACGTAAGGTGAATACTGGAATCCCCACTTGGAATCCTGAATGGTAACGGGGATAATCCTGTGGTTCTCTCTTGCAGGATGATCCACTCTTCCTGAATATCCCTCATTCTCCCAGCAAAGCTGGCACTTGGGATATCCGCTCTGCTTGGCATTTCTTGCAGCCGCAATGGCCTTGGGGTCCTTTTCAGGCTTTGAGAGGTTGATGGTGATATCAAGGTCGCCATACTCAGTGGGCGCAATCCACTTCATATCCTTAGCTATGCGATAACGGCGGATATAGTCTGTGTTCTTTGAGAAATTATAGTAGTAGTCCGTTGCTGTTTCAGGACTTTCCTCATATTTCTTTTTAAACTTCTTGATAACGGCGCTGGGTCTCTCTGTCAAAACGCCCATGATCTTTGTATCAAAAAGATCCCTGTAGACAACGCTGTCATTTTCAATAAGACCATTTGCTGCAGCGTAATCATCGATGTCCTTAAGTACTGCCTCAAGGTATGCAGAAAGTTCTTTTTCATCTGCGGGAACCTGTTCTGCCAGAGCCTCTATATCAGCCGCCTCGTAGTCAGCACTGTCCAGACCAAGCTGTATCAAAAGAGAATTCACTGTGTAGATGACGTCTTCTTTTTCTATGAGGTTGGGCCCCAAGTCATATGCTTCGATTTTATTTATAAAATCCATGAATAGGTTCCTCCAGAT
>JAEEGL010378986.1_pt1 | contig 14306 bp, 11 predicted proteins | sample 9134231 | NCBI WGS metagenome assembly JAEEGL01 (sample SAMN16246548, study PRJNA631951) | gut metagenome | biome: gut microbiome; feature: rumen; material: fiber-attached | host: Bos | place: Iran: Karaj | collected 2018-10 | reverse complement strand
CCGAAGCTCTTTTTGCAGCCAGATCAGCTGCTTCGGCGTGTGCCAGGTGTCGTTCGGCATTGGCGACAGGCCGATGAAGTGATAGCCGTCCACCACCTCGTGCTTGTCAAGCCGGTCGTCCAGGTTTTTGCGGTAGCCTTCGACGCCGGTGCCGCCGTGGTCGTGGTTGCCCATCACGGTGATCACCTTCGTTTCGGGGCGCACGCTTTCGCGCAGCACGTCGTTCAGGATGTCATACTGCTCCTGCGCGCCCCAGTCGGTGTTGTCGCCCGAAAAGATCACGGCGTCCAGCGTCGGGTGATGCTTGTCCGCTGCGCTGCAGGCATAGGCGGTCGCAAACATGTCGCGCAGCCGCTCGGCGCAGACGGGGCGCTCCGCATTGATATGGACGTCGGTGACGGCCGCAAAGCGGAACACGGGCGTAAAGGAGCCGTCGATCAGCCGGCGCACACGCGCTTCGCGGCGCAGCTGTTCCTGTTTGCCGGGGGTTCTGCAGAACGCGTCGGCCACGGCGGTATAGAAATTGGTCTTTTGCTGTTTGGTCATGGTTCGCTCCCCTTATTGCGCGGAGAAGGAATGCTGCAGCGGATAGGTCATTTCACACAGCGGTTCGTCGTCCTCCCAGGTATCGCGGTACCATTCGCCGGTGACGAAGTTGCGTCCGCGGATCAGCACTTCGTTCTCATAGACCTCGACTTCGATCCCGACACCGGTGCCGCTGCCGTATTCGCGATCCTCGCTGCCGTAAAGCTCGGTCAGACGCGGCAGATAGATTTCGGGGAAGCCGTCGTAGTCGTGGAACGACCAGAAAAGGTGCAGCGGCATATGCGTGTGACCCACAAAGGCAAAAACGTCGTGCGCTTCGGCATAGGCGGCAAGCAGATCCACCAGCCGGTCGGTGGAAAGACCGGTCTCATCCTCGGCATAGTCCATGGGATAATGGGAGAACACGAACGCCGGCCTGCCGCTTTCGGCGGCCTTGGCCAGCACGTCCTCCAGCCACGCGATCTGCGCTTCGGTGGTCACGGTCTCGTCGTCATCCTGCAGCGCCTCGATGCCCAGCACGATGAAATAGCAGCCGTCAATCACTTCATAGTAATAGGGGTGCTCCAGCTGTTTGCCGAAATAGGCGGCTGTGTAATCGAGCCAGCGCTTTTCCAGCTTTCTGCCCTGCCCGTTTTCGTTGCCGAGGTCATGGTTGCCGATCACGGGCAGCACCTTTTCGCCCCGGAGATGCAGCGCAATGCCGCCATGAAACAGCAGGTTTTCGATATGCTGGCAATTCATGGTGTTGTCGCCCAGAAAAACGACGGCGTCGTTGCCGCTGCGGTTCTTCTTCACGTTCTGCAGCGACTGTACGAACGCCTTATAGCGCGGCACGTTGTTGCCCTCGATATGCACGTCGGACAGCACGCTGAAGTTCAGTCGGCACTTTTCGGGGTCGCGCACGTCGTAGCTTTCGGTCTTGTTCACGCCGACCGCAACGAGCATCACAACCGCGATCAGGCCGCCGATCAGACGCAGAATCAAAGATTTGAACAGCATTCGATCACCTCATAACCGGATCCGGCGATCCGTCATCTTTACAGTATAACTATACCGCAGGAGGGGCCGCCCGTTTTTGAAAAATCGGTTTCCGATTTATGAACTTTTTGTTAATTGTGGCTTTTTGAAAAAACGCGGTCCTCCCGTCCGCGTTCCGGGCGGGAATCGGCTTGCTTTTTGCGTTTTTCCTGTGCTATAATGGCTGCAGGAGAGAATACAAAGAAAGCAGGTGCATCTCATGTCCTTGAATCTTCTTCCTTATCCGAACCATCTGAAAGAGCTCGGCGGCGCGCGAAAGCTGGCCGAGAGCGAGCCCCGGCTGCTGCAGGACGGCGCCGTCGCGCCCGAGGGCTACCGCCTGACGATTACGGCGGACGAGGCCGTTCTGGCCTTTGCCGACGAGGCGGGCCGCTTTTACGGCGAACAGACGCTGCGGCAGCTCAGAAACGCCGACGGCACCGTGCCGCTGGTGGAAATTGACGACGCGCCGCGGATGGGCTGGCGCGGCTTCATGATCGATTCCTCGCGTCACATCCAGACCGTGGACGAGATCAAGGCCATGATCGACGCGGCGGCAAGCTATAAGTGCAACGTCTTCCACTGGCATCTGGGCGACGACCCGGGCTGGCGGATGGAAAGCGAACGCTATCCCCTGCTCAACACCGTGGGCGCCTGGCGCGACGGCTGGGGCTTCGGCAATCCGAACCCCGCGCGCTACGGCGGCCTGTTCACCAGGGCGCAGATCCGCGACATCGTGGACTATTGCGCCGCGCGGCACATCACGGTCGTGCCGGAATTTGACATTCCCGGCCACTCCTCGGCGGTGCTGAAGGCTTATCCGAATCTTTCCTGCTTTGAAAAGGAATGCAACACCACGACGCAGGCCGGCGTGTATGACAACGTGCTTTGCGCGGGCAAAGAAGAAACCTTCGACTTTTGCTTCAGCGTGCTCGAAGAGATCATGGAGCTGTTCCCCGGCAAATATATCCACATCGGCGGCGACGAGGTGCCGAAGGACAACTGGAACGCCTGTCCGCTGTGCCAAAAGCGCATGAAGGAAGAAGGGCTCAAAAACGGCGAAGAGCTGCAGGGCTACTTCACGCGGCGGATTGCCGGTTTTCTGAAGGCGCACGGCAGGATCGCGATGGGCTGGAACGAGGTGCTGGAGGCCGGGCTCGACCCGGACGACATCGTGGCCGTCAAGTGGGACGACCCCAAAAACGTCTGCGACGCCTACGCCAACCGCGGCGGCAAGGTGCTCAACGAAAACCGCCACTATTTCTATCTGGATTACAGCTACCGGACCACGCCGCTGCGCAAAACATTCTCTTATGATCCCCTGCCCGACACGCTGACCGAAGCGGGCAGGAAAAACGTACTCGGCGTGGAAGCGCCGATCTGGACCGAATGGGTGGAAGACTTCAGACGCATGGGCTACCAGTGCTTCCCGCGGCTGCTGGCCTTGGCGGAGCGCGGCTGGACGGCGCCCGGCGCGCGCGGCTATGACGAGTTCAAGCGCGTTGCCGAGCTGCAGCGGACTGCGCTTGCCGTCCGCGGCATCGAGATGGCGCCCTATGACGAATGGGATCCGGTGGCGAAATGAAGGGCTTTTCTGTCGAAGCTTACGAAGCGAAGGTAAGCTGTGAAACCGAACCGAACGACGCCGTTCTGACCGCAGCGGTCCGCGGCGATTCGCTGACCCTTTTGCTGACCGCCGAAAAGAGCTTTCCCACGTTTGTAACCCTCCGCTGGCACTTTGAAAGCCCCGCCAGCGTCCGCGTGCTGGGCGACGCCTGGGAGCGCAGCTACGGCAACCTGACGTTCTGCGCCCTGAAAGACAACGACCGCTGGATGCCGTGGTATTTCATGGCCGACGACGGAGAAACCCGGTTCTGCTTCGGCGTGAAGACGCAGCCGAACGCCTTCGTCAGCTTCCGCTATGACGAAACGGGCGTCACGGCGCTGGTCGACTGCCGCAACGGCGGCTGCGGCGTGCGGCTGGGCGGCCGCACGGCAGAGCTTTGCACGTTCGTCCTCCGGCGCTATGAGGGCCCCGACGCGTTCGCGTGTCTGTGCGATTACTGCAAAGCGCTTTGCGACGCTCCCCTGCTGCCGGGAGAGATGGTCTACGGCGGCAACAACTGGTATTACGCCTACGGCAAAAGCAGTTTCGAATCGCTGAAGGCCGACGCCGCGCTGCAGGCGGAGCTTGCAGAGGGTCTCCCCGTCCGCCCGTTCATGGTGGCCGACGACGGCTGGCAGCAAAACCGCTGCGCCGGCCCGTGGCTGCCGAACAAAAAGCACCCCGACATGAAAGCGCTGGCCGACCGGATGAAGGCCATGGGCGTGCAGCCCGGGCTCTGGATGCGGCCGCTTTACAGCGAGGATCCGGCCGTCCCCGACGCGTGGAAGCTGCTGCGGGACGGCAAACGGGAATACCTCGACCCGACGGTGCCCGAAGCCCGGGTGCTGATCCGCGCCGACATCACCCGCATCAAAGGCTGGGGCTACCGGCTGCTGAAGCACGATTTTTCCACCGTGGACCTCTTCGGCAGCTACGGCAAGGATCTAGGCGCCACGATCACGAATCAGGCGGACTGGCACTTTTTTGACCGCAGCAGGACGAACGCCGAGATCGTGCTGGACTTTTACCGGCTGATCAAGGACGCCTGCGGCGACATGCTGATTCTCGGCTGCAACACGGTGTCGCACCTTTGCGCGGGGCTCGTGCACCTGAACCGCACCGGCGACGACACCAGCGGCTACGAATGGGCGCGCACCAGAGACATGGGAATCAACACGCTGGCCTTCCGGCTGGCGCAGAACAACGCCTTTTATCTGGTCGACGCCGACTGCGTGGGCATTCTCAAAAAGCACATCCCGTGGGAAAAGAACCGGCAGTGGCTCGACCTGCTCGCCCGCAGCGGCACGGCGCTGTTCGTCTCGTGCGACAAAGCCGACGCGGAAAAGAAGCGCGACCTCAAGGCGGCCTACCGCCTCGCTCTGCAGCCGCACGATCTGCGCCCGCTGGACTGGAAGGACACCCCCACCCCGGCGCACTGGCTGGCGGACGGCGAAGAAATTGTCTATCACTGGTAAAAGGCACGTTGCAAGGGCTGCCAGATTTCGGTTTTCTTCGCCCGAAGGCTGTGCTGTTGCACGCCGAGGGCGAAAAAACGTTGAAAAAAGAAAAGCAAATAATGGGTATGGGCGAAGCCCATCCAAAATACAAGTGAAAGAAGCAGAGCGCAAGTTCATTCCTGCGCTCTGCTTTTCTTTGATTATTGTTTTGCTTTTTTTGGTCTTCGCGAAATGTGGCAGCCCCGGCGCTCATTCTGCGGTAAAGCTCAACTTCAGCGGCAACGAGTGCTTATGATACGCCGACTCCGCGTCCACCAGCAGCGTATAGGTCCTGCCGGATTCCAGCGTGTCCGTGCCGATGCGGAAATCGGCGGTGTTGTCGTCGTCAATCACGAAGTAGTCGTCCACATAGGTGCCGGTATGCACGATCAGGCCCTTGTCGTCAAAGATCGACACGTGATAATCGTGCACGATGAAGCGGCTTTCTGCTTCGGTGAACGAGAGCACCCATTCGCCGCCGTCGTTCTTCGCCGCAGAGGCCGCCGCGTCCGCGGGGAACACGGGCGCGGTGTCGTGGGCCGCCATGTTCTTGAACGTATAGGCGTAGGTCAAAGGCTTGTTGACGTTGTCGATGTAATAGTCGCTGAAGAAGGTATCCGACAGCAGATCGTAGCCGCGCAGACGGACGCTGCCGTCGTTGTCGGCTTCCACGATCAGCATCTGGGCAGCGGGATCGTAGCCGTCCGGATGCTGGCCCGGCAGATAGTTCTTGTCGGTCTCAAAGGTCGCCATGGCGCCGCAGCCGACCGAGGTATAGCTCGTCTGGATGAGGCTGCGCGGGTCGTTCATCGGAAAATGGGAATGGCCCGAGAAGTTCACCACGCTGTGGTGGCCGTTGAACACGACGTTCAGCTGCGGGTCGCCCCAGACGGTGCTGCCGTAGACCGTGCCCCACGGATGCGGGTGCACGAACACGAAGACCGCCTTGCCGTCAGCCTTCTTTTCGGCGGCGTTGATGGAATCCGACAGCCACTTGAGGCTGTTCGGCGTAAAGGTCCATTCCGTCAGGCTGCGCTCGCCCGAAAAGGCGATGCACGAAAAGCCGTTGATCTCGGTCACGGTATCGGGATCATAACCGAAGGTTCGGACGAAGTATTCCTTGTAGTTATCGTTCTTGAACTCGTGGTTGCCGTGGATCGTGACGCAGGGCGTCTCCGGGCGCACGTGCTCTTTGAGCGTTTCGGCATAGCGGATATAGTCGCCCTCGCCGCCGACGGAGGAGAAGTCGCCCAGGCAGAAGATGCCGTCCACGCCGGCGTAGGTCTCGTTGTTGTCGAACAACGCATAGGCCGTGTCGATCGCCTTGGCCACGTGCTGGTTCTGGTTGTGCGTGTCGGTAAACACCACAAGGCGCACCGCCGGCACAAAATCGTCGGGCGTCTGCGGCAGATCCTTCGTAATCACGCCGCCCAGACGCTGCGCGCCGCCGAACGGCAGGATGACGAGCAGCACCGCGAACACGCCGAACACGGCGCCGATGATCCATTGTTTGATTTCTGCAAAACTCATATCTGTTTTCCGCCTTTCCGGGTCACACCCTGCGACCCTTTCCTCTGTTTCCAACGGCGTTTCCGCCGATCGTTTTTTGTTTTAAAGCTGCAGCGCTTCCGCCGTCATGCCCGCTTGCCGCCGAAGCAGCTCTTCTTCGCCGACAAAGGCCGCCAGCGCGCCGACCTTGGTGACCGCCTTGCCGCCGGTGACGTTGCCGAACATGACGCACTCGCGCAGCGGACGGCCGTGGAACAGGCCGTAGCAGAAGCCCGCCAGAAATGCGTCGCCCGCGCCGGTGCTGTCCACGTTCCGGAATTCCCGCACGCTCGGGACGAAGAACGCGCCGTCCTCGTCGACGCCGAGGCAGCCCTCGCTGTCGGCTTTGACGATCACTTTTTTGAAATGCTTCTGCAGCGCCCGCGCCGCGTCGAGGAGATTGCCGCAGCCGGTCAGCTTCAGCGCCTCCTTGCGGTTGGGCGTGTAGTAATCGGCCAGTTCAAACTCCTCCCGATAGCGTTCGAACGAAAGGTCGTCGTCCCAGCCCATGTCGAGCACGAGAACGGTGCCCTCGGCCTTGAGCTTCCGGTAAACGTCGGTGAAGCCGCCCGGCGACATCAGGCAGATTCCGGCGCCGTGCGCCATGTGGTAAAACGCCTTTTTGGCTTCCTCGTCCGGCGCCATGCCGTTTTTGCCGTAGGTGATGAAGCTGCGGTCGTTTTTGAGAATCACGGCGCTCGTGACGTTGACGGGAATCCCGTCGCCGTGATAGAGATTCATGGGGACCACGTTGTTCTTCCGGAACTGCTGCAGCGCAAAGCGCGAGAACAGGTCGTCGCCCAGCTCGGTCGCAATCTTTGCGGGCACGCCCAGCCGCCCCAGATTGAGCAGCGTGGCCGGCAGGCCGCCGCCGAGCTGCAGCGAAAAGGAATCGGTATAGACCTCTTCCCCGACGTCCGGGATCTTCGGCATATTCTGATACAGCAGGTCAACGTTCGTGAGCCCTGCCCCTGCAATAAAACTCATGTCCATACTCCCGTGTAGGCTTTGTTGTGTTCCAGATAGGCGTCCGTCAGCTGCGTGGCCAGGCTGTAGGAGGCCACCAGCGGGTGCAGCGTCAGCGCTTCGACCGCCTTGACGCGCGATTTCGTGCGGATCGCTTCAGACGCCAGCCGCTCATAGATCTTGACGCGGCGGATCAACTCGAGGTTCTGCTCGTCCACTTTGCCGAACCGGTGGGGCACGGCTTCGCCGCCGACGATATCGCAGGTAATCTCCACCACGTCGGTGTCGAGAAGGCCCTCGATCGCGCCGTTGTTCGGCACGCAGAGGATCATGGAATCCGCCTTGCCGCCCTGCGCGATCCGGATGAAGCTCAGCGCCACGCCGGCATAGCCGCCGTCGTCCGGCTCAAAGATGTCGAAGTACCATCTGGTTTCGCGCTTCACGCCGGATTCGGCCGCCATATAGTTGTTTTCGCGTTCGCCGTACCAGTATTCGAAGATGGAAAGCGCTTTGTCAAAGTCGCGTTCCACGTCGAGCTGTTCCAGCTCGGCGGTCATTTTTCTGTTGATTTCGGCAATCTGTTCGCCGCGCGTCTGCGGGGCCGCAAGGATATTGGCCACCGCCTGCTCGCGGTAGTAGAAATAATAGAGATATTCGTTGAGGATCGCGTTCCGTTCGCGCAGCAGCGACTTTTCAAAATAGCGCAGGTCGGTCTCCTTGTAGGCGCGGTCGTTTTCGATCAGCTCCCGGAGCACGTCGCGGCCGCCGATCGTGACCGATTGAAAATAGGAGAGATGGTTGAGGCCGTAGACCTCGCCCCGGGCGCTGCCCTCCGGCGCGCCGTAGAGCTTTTCAAACGAGCGCAGCATACCGCTGGGCGCGTCGCAGATGCCGTAGGTGAAATCATAGCCCATGTCGCGCAGCGTCTGCGACACCACGCCGGCCGGGTTGGTGAAATTGAACACCTTGCAGCCCGGCTTTGCCAGCTGTTTCACCAGCTCGCAGTACTTTGCCAGCGCATCCACGCTGCGCATGGCGAACGACAGGCCCGCCGCGCCGGTGGTCTCCTGGCCGAGCACGCCGAGAGAAAGCGCAATGCGCTCGTCCCTGACGCGCATATCGTCCTCGCCCACGCGGATGGTGGTGATCACGTAGTCGGCGTCCCGGATCGCCTCGGCCGCGTCTGCGGTCAGCCGGAAGCGCAGATCCGCGTTCAGCTTTCCGGCCACGACCTTCGCCATTTTGCCGTAGATGTTCAGCTTTTTTTCGTTGTTGTCCATGAAGACGAGCTCGTCGATGCCGAGCTGCGCCGCCTTCTGGGCAATGCTCTTGGCAAGGAACATGGAGCGGACGCCGCCGCCCCCGATCACAGCAAGTTTCATGCGTCGTTCCCCTTTCCGTCGAAAGATGATTCCCGCTGCAGCAATGCTTCCAGCTGCGCTTTTGCCGCGGCAAGATCCGTAAACACGATTGCCTGCATGCCGCAGCGTTCCGCCGCCGCAACGTTTTCGGCGCTGTCGTCCAGAAAGACCGTTTCCTCCGGCACAAGCGCGTAGCGCTCCAGAAGGATGCGGTAGATGCGTTCGTCCGGCTTGCAGACGCGTTCCCGATAGGAGAACACGGCGCCGTCGAGCACGCGGAAGAACGGATAGCCGCGCACATAGTCGTGGCTGTATTTTGCAAGGTTCGACAGCAGATAGACGCGACAGCCGCTTTTCTTCAGATCGCACAGCCAGTCCGCGACCGCCGGGCGCAGAACGTGCATTCTGACGCAGTCCGGCCGCAGGGCGCGGCGGATGGCTTTTTTCTGCGCGGGATGGCTTTTGCAAAGGTCGTCGCGCAGGGCCCTGACGGTCAGATAGTCGCCGGCGTCGCCCTTTTGCCACGCGCCGGAAAAGACGTCCGCAAGCAGATGCGCCGCCGTTTCGGCGTTGAAGCCGCACTTCAGCAGATAGGCCGGCGGATCGAAGTCGACCAGCACGTTGCCGAGGTCAAACACGACGTTTTTGATCGCCATCAGCGGTTCTCCTTTCGCAGCGTGACAGGCGGGACGGCTGTGCCGTCGCTCGCCGTGAACTCCACACGGATCGCATCGGGCGAAAAGACGTAGCCTGTGCCGCCGATGTATTCTTTGTTGTTGGCCGCGCCGATCACGAGCGGACAGGTTGTCTGCAGCCGCAGGGCCGGATCGCCGGGCTGCAGCACCGCAAACCGGTGCTCGTGCGCCGAAAGGATCACGTCCGTACCCATGCTGCCCAAAAGATCGCACCAGCGCTGAAACAGCGGCCGCTCGATGTCAAACGCCGGTTCCTGCTTTCTCGGGAACTGGGTGTGCACCACGGCGATCCGCGTGGTCACGCCCGGCGCGTCAAATTCGGTTTTTGCATGCCGGATAACCTGGCGCAGATAGTCGGTCTGCGCCAGCCGGAACGGGTGAAACCGCGCATAGCCGCCGTATTCCCCGTGGTCATCCGGCTTGTCTTCGCCGCAGTCCAGCACGATACCCCAGACAGAGCCGAGGCGGAAGGTGTAATAGGTGTTGCCGTCTTGCGTCGGGATATACTGCGTCAGCTGCTCCGCAAGGGCGCCGCGCAGTTCGTGATTGCCGCGGACATAGACCACGGGACGGCTGCCGCCGGTCAGTTCGGCCGCGAGATTGTGCGCCAGCTCAAAGTGGCGCACACTGATGCTCTCGTTGACATCGCCGTTGACGATCAGAAAATCGAACGCGCCGAACGCGCCAGCCGCTGCAAGCGTTCGCTCCTTGTCACCGTGGGCGTCGCCCAGCATATAGGCGCGCACATTTCCTGTTTCGGGCACAGGATAAAACGGATAGTACCGTTCGGTGACGCCGATCGTCTCGGTCCAGTAGGATTTCCGCTCACGGATGCGCTGCAGAGAGAGGGTATAGCCGCCCGCCGCGTTGAGCGCCTTTTGCGGCACAGTAATCTGACGCAGGCCGGGCGCGGAGCGCAAAATACCGCAGACGACGTCGTCATAGACGGCGTCGCCCACTTTCAGCCGCGCATAGGCGCTGCGGCTGACGGAAAAGAAGATCTGATAGTCCGTGCCGACGGCATAGACCACAGGCGTATTGGAAAACATAGATTTCTCCGTAATGAATGATAGTTATGCTTCGACGGACGCATCCTGCGCATTGACATCTTCCACATAGGCGTTGATGCGCTTGTCACGCATGACGGCAAGTTCCTGATACATCTGCGCTTCTCTTGTCTTGGAAAGCGGCCACAGCAGCTTCGGAACGATACCCAGAATGCTCGTGACGAACGGAACGACCGTGCAAAGCGCGAACAGCCAGAACTTGGTGCGCTCGTCCTGCGTGCCGATCTTGGCGCCCTGCACATAGCCGATCTTCTTCATGACCAGCATGCGGATGGAGTTCATGCCGATGCCCTGCAATTTGAGCACCAGGTTCTTGGCCACGCTTGTGGTAGCCTCCATACGGTAGCCGTTCTTCCATTCGCAATAGTCCATGGCCTGATTCCAAAGGTCGGCGTTGATGACCTTGTTGACGCCGAACAGGAGCTTGACCAGAAATTCTCGGACACCGTAGGCGACCAGCATGGGCCAGACCTTGAGGTAGTTCTTCTTATACATACCGAAGGCAAAGAAGCCGAGCGTCACCATATCGCCGTAGAAGTCGGCGCCCACCCAGATGAAGCGGGAGGAGAAACGCTTGCGCAGCGGAGCCACGAAAGCGTAGCTGATGGAGCCGACCGGGCCCGAAATGCCGCTGACCAGTGCCTTGAGGGTATTGATCATGTGCGTGCTGCCGTGAACGTCGATCCAGTAGTTGGCTTCGTCCGTTCCGACGCCGAAGCCGCCGAGGAAGTCGGACAGGCACATCAGCAGCACCGGATAGTTGGTCAGAACCGCCTTCATGCCTTCCTTGATATTCGGCTTGTCAATCGTCTGCGGCACGCGTTCCTTCGACTGCAGGAAGAACCAGAACGAAGCCGCCGAAGAGATCACCGCGGTGCCGACGCCCATACCCAGGAAGATGCTGCGCATCTTGATTCCCCATTTGCCGGTGGAAACCATATCATACAGGAAGCCCATGATGTAGCCGGGAATATCCTCGCCCATGTAGCCCGTAAGCAGCTCAGCCAGCGTGATCAGCCGGACACGCTCGTTCGGGTTGGGCGTGATCGTGGACATATAGCCGCCGCGGGCAAGACCGGTGAAGGTGTTTGCTGTTTCACTGATGACGTTGAATGCAAAATAGAAAATCAGCTTCGGCACGAAGGTGGCCGCCGTGTTCGGGAAGAAATAGGGCAGGAACCAATAGAGCAGGCCAAACAGCGTCAGCGGGATCTGCATCGCCACGATATAGGGACGGAATTTACCGATGCGGGTACGGGTGTTGTCCACGATACCTGCAAAGACCAGGTCGTTGATGACATCCCATGCACCGGTGAACAGGTTGACGATGGCGCTGACGCCGAAGTCGATCTTGACAACGTCCCAGATGTAACGGGTGCCCCAGCCGCCGATGTTGAACGCGTTGGACCAGTCGTTGAACAAGTATGCTATGGTTTCTTTGGTTCCGACATAGTTATAGCTGCGGTAAATATTGTCCTTGCGTTCCTTGATCTCGGCCTCAACGTCCGTTACCTGGGTATTTGTCAGTTGCTCAGACATCTTTATTCACCTCCAGCTCTGTGATATACAGGGTCAATGTATCGGAATAGGTGTGGCCGTCGTATTCCAGCGTCGCGGTGATCGTGATCGCTTCCTCGCGCGCGGCGTGAACGGTCATGACACCCGTTTCGTCAATCGAGATGGCGTCGGGGTCGCTCGTTTCATAGGTCAGTGTATAATCTTCCTTTGTCGCTGTGGAATGCACCATCACGTCCAGCGGCAGCGCCTTGATGTCGTCGGGCTTCGCCACGAGCTGCTTTTGATAGAAGCGCAGCCTGTAATGGTTGAAGTTGATGTATTCCGCCGTGGTATAGGGGAATTCCACCTCGGCCTTGCCGCCCTCCGTCAGCGCGGCGTAATCGGTCCCGAGCTGCACGGTCGCCTTGATCTGATAGCTTTTGGTGACCTTCACGCTCTGCAGATCGTCCGAGAGGCGGTCGACCCTGCAGTTCACGGTTTCGCCCGTGGGCGTGATCTCCACTGCCGCAACCGTCATGGCGGGAGACAGGGTTTCCACGATCCGCTGATAGACCTCGCCGGCCTGCACAGCTTCCATGTCAACGTCGTCCGGCGTCATGGTGAAATCCAGATAATAGTGGACGGTATCGTCGTTGTCTTCCGTAAACTCGCCCTGATGGGCAGCGTAATCCACCACTTTCGCACTGTCAATCTGAAACGCGGGAACATCCTCAGTCTGCGACATCACCAGCTCGGCCGCGCGCGGATAGAACGAGGCGATTTTGCCGGGCGCCTGTTCGCGGAAATACTGCACCAGCGCGTGGTCCGCTTCGGCAAAGGGCGTTGCAATCTCGCCCAGCTGCACGTCGGTGTGCCAGTCGCCCTCCACGTCGTCGGCAGTCGTCATCTTTTCATAGAGGCGGTCGATATAGGCGGCCGCGTCCGCCGCCGCTTCGGGCAACTCGGTAACGGACTTTTGCGGTTCCGTCTCGGGCGGCGTGAAGATGGGCTTGCTCTGCTCGTGCTTCAGATAAAGGCCGATGCAGCCGAAGCAAAGCGCAACCACCAGAACGACGACGACGGTGCCCAAAAAGATTTTGACGCCCTTTTTCATCGGTTTCTTTTCCTTCACTGTGCTCACCCCTCTTCCTTTTCCACTGCTTCCAGCGCCTTCATGCGCGCCTCGTGTTCTTCTTCGCTTTCAAACACGGGCAGCGGCAGCTCGTCGAGATCCACAAGGCCCGCGCGCACCTGCCTGAGCAGATCGCGGCGCTTCGGGTCGTATTCGCGGTAGGTCGGCTCAATGCCTTTTTTGAGAATGGCGCGGTTCAAAAGGTACTGCACAAGGAACAGCGCCGCGCACAGCAGACCGCCGAACCCGAACGAGACCGAGGCCTGCGCGCTGTCGGGCGTGATCAGCTTCACGACAACAGACACCGCCTGCGCGGCCAGCGACAAAAGGAAACCGGCGAACGCCCAGTTTTTCATCCGCTTCGTGCTGCGCTTCAGGTTGAAGAAGCTGAGCAGATAGATGGCAAGGATGACGACGCCGACCAGAAGCAGCACCAGGAGCAACGCAAACAGCACCAGTCCGGCCGTCGCCTGCGGCTTGAGCAGCGTGCTTTGCAGCAGCTGCGGCAGCTTCATCAGCAGGCCGCTTTTGAACGCCTGCACCAGACCGATCCAGCCGGCGGAAAGCGCGCCCTCATAAAACGGCAGATGGAAGCGGACCGCGCCGATGGGCAGCAGCAGCGCCGCAATGGTCGCAATGACAAAGACCATGCGGGCAATCTGCAGACCGCCGCCGACAAACGACGCCTTGATCCGGGCGATCACCATCCGCGCCGCGCCGGCTTCCAGCTCGGTGCGCTTGGCGTCGCGGGCCAGCAAAGCGTCCTGCGAGTAATAATAGATATTGACCCCGCAGTGTTTGCAGTTGGGGTGGAGATCGTAGAACGGGATCTCGCCCCCGCATTTGGGACATTTCATGCTTCGTTTTCTCCTTTCCTATTTCAGATCCACCGTGATCGAATCGTCGTCGCCGGTGCGGTTGTTATAGAGAAAATCTTCGGCGATTTCGGCAAGCGACGATCCGGGCGGAATCATCTTTTGCACCTTTTCGATTTTGAACCGCTGCACAAGGCGGTCGAGCCTTGCCGCGGCGCCGTGCAGTGCCTTGTATTCCACCGTGTCGGGCGGGAAGGGCGCGTTGCCGGGATAGATGTGGCGGCAGATGACAAACGCCGTATCCATCAGTCCGGTTTCCTTCGCCTTTGTCTTTTCTTCGGGCGTCAGGGTCTTCCAGACTTTGCCGAGCTTTGCGGCAAAGGAGAGCTTCCTGCCGGCGACAAACCGCAGCGCCGCTTTCACCAGCGCCTTGTGCGCCCGCAGCTTTTCGGCCGGCAGCACGCCGTCGGTTTCGCTGAGGAAACGGTCAAAATCGGTGTTGAGCAGCGGGAAGCTCTTTTCGACCCGGCCGGCAAAGTTGATGCCGTAGAGATATTCCT
>JAEEGL010374584.1_pt1 | contig 14306 bp, 8 predicted proteins | sample 9134231 | NCBI WGS metagenome assembly JAEEGL01 (sample SAMN16246548, study PRJNA631951) | gut metagenome | biome: gut microbiome; feature: rumen; material: fiber-attached | host: Bos | place: Iran: Karaj | collected 2018-10 | reverse complement strand
ATGTAGGGTGTTGATGGCTTGCAGGGTTGAATCGTAATAGGCACCGGCCGTCTCATATTGTTTCCGGTCGAAAAAAAAATCGGCCACCCTCCGGCAGGATTCGCCGCGCAGCGGATCCCGTCCCCGGGTCAGAGCCGCTGCCTGGCAATAGAGCGGGACCGCTTCGTCCAGAAGGCCTTCTTCGGCATAGACATTGGCCAGCGCATAGTAGATCTGGTTGCGTCGCGACTGGTTGCGGGGCCGTTTCGCCATGACGGTCAGGTCGTGTTTGATGGTTTCCCGGTCGCCCTGCGCCGCCAGTATCTTGGCATGTTCCATCTGTGCCGCGAAGCGCATCGCCTCGGGCGCGCCGCTGCGGGCAACCTGCCTGTACTGCTGTCCGGCCCGGCCGTTATCGCCCTTCAGTGCGTAAAGCTGTGCCAGCAGATAGCCGATGCGGTGCTTCGTGCCGCCGGGAACGGCCCGGCTGTGCTGCAGCTCCTCCAGCATCGGGAGAACCTGGTCGAAGTCTTCCTGTTGCAGCAGCAGGTCGGCCTGCAGCAGCCGCAACTCTGTCCTGAAAGCGGCCCGGTCGGGCAGTGACCGGTCGTCCAGCAAGGCCTGCAACCGGCTTTGCGCCTGTTTGAAATCCTTCTGTGCCAGCAAAGTCCGGACGCGCCAGAGTTCGGATGTATATACGACCGGATCCTGCGGGAAAATCTCGGTGATGCGGTCGAAGGTCTTTATGGCGTTGTAATAATCCTGCAGATAGAAATAGGATTTTCCCGACAGAAGATAGCATTGAGCGATGTACGGGTTGAACTCGTTCTTTGCATAGAACCGCTGTTCGGCTGCGGTCATGTTCTTCTGTCCGATGTCGGGCTTGGCTTTGATGGAATGCAGCGAGACAGCCGTTTCCGCTTTCTGGACGGCGGTCTCGAACGACTCGGCACCGGCCGTGACAGGAACGGATTCGTAAGGGAACAGCGGCAAAGGCCGGGTATAGTCTTCCTGATAGGCCTTCGCGACGGCCTCCATGCCGGCCCTGAACTGTTCCTGTGCGTTGAACAGGATGTTGTATTTGGTAGTGACGCTGTGGTAGGATCGGGAGAACGGCGTGTTCCTTTGCGTGGAACATCCAGCGAGGCACAGCAGCAGGGCAAGCCCGGCAAAGACTTTGCGCAGCACGGCGGCGGTAGCGCCTTTGCCTTGTCCGACGAAACGGCCTGCCTTGTCACCGGCGTCCTTCCGGTGTCCTGCGTGGTCCAGCCAGTCATTCAGGCACGCTTCCAGCCCTTCGTAGTCCGAAATAGTGCGGGCGCCGCCGCAGGCAATCAGGTCGACTGCTTCCTGGAACCCGGTGTAAGCCGGCCCGAAGATGACGGGAATGCCGTAGACGGCCGCTTCGAGGGTGTTGTGGATGCCGCGTCCGAAACCGCCGCCGATGTAGGCTATGGCGGCATACTGGTAAACGGCCGACAGCATGCCCATGTTGTCGATGATCATCACTTCGAAACCGGAGAGGTCTCCGGCCGTTCCGGCCTGCGTGTAGCGGACCGCTTTCTTCCGAATGGCGTCCAGGATGCGTTGTACATGTGCTTCATCGATTTCGTGCGGAGCGATAATCCATTTGAGCGGCCGGTCCGAGGTGTTGAGATACCGGATCAGCAGGGCTTCGTCGGGCGGCCAGGAACTGCCCGCCACGATGCATGTACGCCCGGCAGCAAAACGTTCGACCGCTGCAATGGCAGGTGCTTCGGCGGCGATACGGCAGACCCGGTCGAACCGGGTGTCGCCTGTCACTGTGACGTTGCGGATGCCGATGCCCTCCAGCAACTGCTGCGAACGTTCGTTCTGGACAAACAGGTGTGAGAACATGTGGAGCATCTTCCGGAACCATCCGCCGTACCATTTGAAAAACACTTGGCCGGGACGGAAATTGGCCGAGACCAGGAATGTCGGAATGTTCTTGTCCTGCAAGGCGGCCAGCATGTTCCGCCAGAATTCGTATTTGATGAAGAAGGCCTTTTCCGGCCGTACCAGTTGTACGAACCGGCGGGCGTTGGCCCGGGTGTCTGCCGGCAGATACCAGACGTAGTCGGCTTGTGCGTAATTCTTCCGGATTTCGTAGCCTGACGGCGAGAAAAAAGTCAGGACAATCTTGTGTCCGGGATGCTGTTCCCGAAGGGCTTCGATGAGCGGCCGCCCCTGCTCGAACTCTCCGAGCGAGGCGCAGTGTATCCAGAACCGCCGTTCGTCCTGCCCGGTTTCTGCCGCAATGCGGCTCATCAGATGCCGCCTGCCCGCCACCCACTGCGCCGCTTTCTTGTTGCCTGTGGCGGCCGCGATGCGGATGGCCAGCGTATAGAGGAATATGAAGCAGGAATACAGCATCGGACGGAGTGGTTATTCTCCCATTTTCCTGGCCCAGGAGTCCTTCATCGTCACCGTGCGGTTGAATACGGGGCGATCAGGCGTGCTGTCCGGGTCGGTGCAGAAATAACCGACGCGTTCGAACTGGAATTTGTCGCCGGGCACCGTCCCTTTGAGGAACGGCTCGACCTTGCCGGTAAGCACGGTCAGCGAATCGGGATTCAGGTTGTCTTTGTAGTCCTGCCCTTCGGCGGTGTCATCGGGATTTTCGACGCTGAAAAGCCGGTCGTACAGCCGGATTTCGGCATCCACGGCGTGCCGTGCCGACACCCAGTGGATCGTGCCCTTGACCTTGCGTCCGTCGGGCGACTGCCCGCCTTTGGAGGACGGATCGTAGGTGCAGCGCAGTTCCGTTACTTGCCCGTCGGCATCCTTGACAACTTCGTTGCACTTGATGAAATAGCCGTAGCGCAGCCTCACCTCCGCACCGGGGGCCAGCCGGAAATATTTCTTCGGCGGATCTTCCATGAAATCGTCGCGGTCGATCCACAGGGTCCCGGAGAACGGTACCTGCCGCGTGCCCTGCGACGGGTCTTCCGGGTTGTTGACGGCTTCCAGCCATTCTTCTCCGTTTTCGGGATAGTTGGTGATGGTCACCTTCAGCGGATGCAGGACGGCCAGTACGCGAGAGGCGATTTTGTTGAGATGCTCGCGGATGCAGAATTCCAGCAGCGAGTATTCGATGACGTTGTCCCGTTTGGCCACGCCGACACGTTCGGCGAAGTTCCTGATGGATTCGGGCGTGTAGCCGCGGCGGCGCAGACCGCAGATGGTCGGCATGCGCGGATCGTCCCATCCGGCCACATAGTGCTGCTTGACCAGTTCGAGCAGTTTGCGTTTGCTCATCACGGTATAATTGATGTTCAGCCGTGCGAACTCAATCTGCTGCGGGGCATGGATGCCCAGTTCCCGGATGAACCACTCGTACAGCGGCCGGTGCACCTCGAACTCCAGCGTGCAGACGGAGTGGGTGACGCCTTCGACCGAGTCGCTCTGTCCGTGGGCGTAGTCGTACATGGGATAGATGCACCACTTGTTCCCTGTGCGGTGGTGCGGCGCATGGATGATGCGGTACATGACCGGGTCGCGCATGTGCATGTTGGGCGAGGCCAGGTCGATTTTAGCCCGCAGGGTTTTCTCTCCGTCCTTGAATTCGCCGCGGCGCATCCGTTCGAACAGGTCCAGATTCTCCTCCACGGAGCGGTTCCGGTACGGGCTCGGCGTTGCCGGTACCTGCGGCGTACCCCGGTCGCGGCTGATCTGCTCCTGCGAGAGGTCGCAGACATAGGCCTTCCCTTTCTTGATAAGCTGCACGGCCCACGCATAAAGCTGCTCGAAGTAGTCGGAGGCGTAGAACTCGTTGGCCCAGCTGAATCCCAGCCAGTGGATGTCCTCACGGATGGCATCGACGTATTCGGTGTCCTCCTTGGCCGGATTCGTGTCGTCAAACCGCAGGTTGCAGATGCCGTTGTATTTCTGTGCGAGGCCGAAATTCAGGCAGATAGACTTGGCGTGCCCGATATGCAGGTAGCCGTTGGGCTCCGGCGGGAACCGGGTCTGCACTCTGCCGCCGTTCTTTCCGTTGCGAATGTCTTCTTCGATGATGGCATGGATGAAATTCTGCGATGCCGACTTCTCTTCGATGGTTGTTCCGTCTGTATTCATATGCGGTGTTTTGGCCGGTTTCGGCGATGATGCCGGAATGTGGCTTAAAAATGCAAATGTAATGAAAATACCGGAAAGTATGACGGTTGGGACAGGAATGTCGGCCGTGCGGGCACCATGGATGAAAGTCCGTCCGGCGACGGGTTACTCGCCTCCCCGCATGCGTTCGAGCCCCTGTTGCAGGAATCTGACAAACAAATCGGGGTTGAGGTTGTATCCGTAGACCGGTGCCAGTAATTCTCCGGAAGGAGACTGCAGGAGATAGGCCGGTTCGGCGCTGACCCCGTATCGCGTCTCGGCGATGTGGGCGTTGATGCGGCCGATGGTTTTCAGCACTTTCCCCGAGACTGTCACCCAGTCCGAAGCTTCCGCCTCGGTGCGGTCGTCGACATAGAGCGCCACCGGCACATAGTGGTCGCGCAGCAGTTCGAGCACCCTTTCGTCGCTCCATACCCTGGCCTCCATTTCCCGGCAGTTGACACATCCGTGTCCGGTGAAATCGATGAAAAGCGGTTTCCCTGTCGCGGTGGCGTACGCTTCGGCCTGCTGCAGGTCGAAGAATCCGGTCAGACCGTGCGGCAGCGACAGTTTGTCGGCATATTTGATGCTGTCGGTCAGACCGTAATCGGCCACCATGCCTGTCGTTTTCTGCGGCGGGAGATATCCGGACAGCATTTTGAGCGGTGCGCCCCAGAGTCCGGGAATCATGTAGGCGACAAATGCCAGCGTGAGCAGGGCGAACCCGGCCCTTCCCCACGAAAGTCCCTTCCGTTTCTCGCCGTGGAAACGCAGGATGCGCAGCAGGTAGAGTGCCAGGCAGAGGAAAAGTACGATCCAGATAATCAAGTAGGTAGTGCGTCCCAGAATGCCCCAGTGATAGGTCTGGTCCGCCACGCTCAGGAATTTGAATCCGAGTGCCAGTTCGATGAAGGCGATGCTGATCTTTACGGTTTCCAGCCACTGCCCGCTGTGCGGCCAGCGGGAGAGCCAGGCCGGGAACAAGGCAAAGAGCGTGAACGGCAGCGCGAATGTGATGGCATAGACCGCCATGGCGGCCACCGGAATCCAGAATTCACCCGAGAGCGATTTGATGAGGACGGTGCCCACGATCGGCCCGGTGCATGAGAAAGAAACCAGTACCAGCGTGAGTGCCATGAAGAAGATGCCGGTCCATCCGATGGTCCGGGTCCGTTGGTCGGCCCGGTTCACCCACCGGGCGGGCAGCTGCAGGTTGAAAAAGCCGAAAAAGGAGGCTGCGAAGACCATGAAAACGATGAAAAACAGCACGTTGGGAATCCAGTGCGTCGAAATCCAGTTCAGCGTGTCGGCGGTGAATACTTGCCGGCCGAAAAGACGTCCCATGCCCACGACGAGGGCGATGGGCACCGTGTAGATCAGGACGATGCACAGACCGTACAGAAGGGCGCGCATGCGTTTCAACGTGTCGGAGCCTTCTCCGCGCAGGAAGAATGAAATCGTCATGGGAACCATCGGAAAAACACAGGGCGTCAGGATGGCGGCTATGCCCCACAGCATGGCCTCGAGAAGCAGGCGCCACCAGGTGGACTGCGTGGTTGCAGCAGGCACAGTCCTGCCATCGGCCGGCTTGACTTCCGTCGTTCCGCCGAGGTCACCCGGTATGGGGAACGTCTCGACGGCGAAGCGTGCCGTCTGCCTGTTGTCGGCCGCTATCGGCACGGCCTGTTCCGCCATGCCGCCGAGGATGACAGTGATGACAGTGTCGCGCGGCGGCATGCAGCTGACATCGTTGCAGATCATCCATTCCAGATTCGCTTCGACGCGGACCGGAAGTGTCTGACATGCGATGCGCTGGGAAAAGACGATGGAATCCTTGTAGCTGCCGATTTCCATTTGGAAAAGTTCCTCGAACGCCTTGTCCGCCGGCCGTTCCGGCCGCACGGAACCGTTGGCAATTCCCCCTTCCCCGACCTCGCAGACAATGCTGGTCGGATAGGGTCCGTCGTGCCCGTAGGGTCCGAGGTCGTACATGTGCCACCCTTCCGGAATCGTTGCCTTGAAGGTGATGTCAAAAGCGTTGTCGCCGGCCGGAACGATTTCATGCTGCCACGTCACGGCGGTCCGTGCAGCGGCGGTCGTCAGGGTGAAAAGCATCAGCAGTGCGACGCAGAAGTGTTTCATATTCTTTCCGGAAGATGGTGGTTGGATGATTCTGCCCCCATGAAACGGCAACGTGACAAAGTTATGGATAAATGTATTATATTTACCAATTGTTTTTTTTACGGCCATGTCAAAAGTATTTTTTACGAATCTCAGGACGAAACCCAATGACAATCTGCTTGATAAGCTTGAAAGGCTGGTGCGGAGAGCCGGCATGATGTCCATTGCGTTCGACAAACAGTTCGTCGCACTCAAGATCCATTTCGGCGAGACCGGCAACATGGCGTATCTGCGCCCCAACTATGCCGCGCGCATGGTCAGTATCATCCGAGGGGCCGGCGGGAAGCCGTTCCTTACCGACAGCAATACGCTTTACTCCGGATACCGGAACAATGCGGTAGACCACCTGGAATGCGCCGTGGCGAACGGTTACAATCCGTTGTCGACGGGTGCGAACGTCATTATCGCGGATGGTCTGAAGGGAACGTCCTACAGAGAAATCGACCTCGGAGGGAAGTACTGCCCGAAGCCGAAGATCGGCGCGGCTGTCGCTGATGCTGATATCGTCATTTCGCTGAATCATTTCAAGGGGCATGAGATGGCCGGATTCGGCGGGGCGCTCAAGAATCTGGGCATGGGCAGCGCGTCCGTGGGAGGCAAGCTGGAACTGCACGCAGCGTCCAAGCCCTACATCGACACACAGTCCTGCCGGGGCTGCGGCGTCTGTGCCCGTTACTGTGCACAGCAGGCCATTGCCATCGTGGACCGCAAGGCGTCGATAGACCATGCAAAGTGCGTGGGATGCGGACAATGCGTGGCGCTCTGCCAGTTCGAGGCGGCCGTCGTGAACCAGGACGAGACGTCCGAACGTCTCAACTACAAAATCGCGGAATATGCACAGGCTGTTGTCAAGGGCAAGCCGAATTTCCATGTCAATTTCATCATGAATGTGTCGCCGGAATGTGACTGCTGGGGCCATAATGATGCGGCCGTCGTGCCCGACCTGGGCATCATGGCATCGTTCGATCCTGTTGCGCTGGACATGGCTTCGGCCGACATGGTGAACAAGGCGCCGGTGCTGCACACGCACAACCGGCTCGGCGACAAGTACCCGGACGACGATCTCTGCGGCCAGGACAAGTTCCACCTGATTCATCCCGACACCGACTGGCTGGCTGGCCTGCAGTATGCCGAGCAGATAGGCCTGGGCAGTATGACATATGATCTCATCGAAGTATAACACCGCCATATGATATCAACAGACAAACCGGTTTCTATTATCGTGGCCGTGGCCGAGAACAATGCCATCGGCTACCGGAACGAACTTCTCTGCCATTTGCCGGCGGACCTGAAATATTTCAAGCGTGTGACCTCGGGCCACACAGTGGTGATGGGGCGTCGGACCTGGTTCTCGCTGCCCCGCCGGCCGCTGCCGGGCCGTAAGAACATCGTTGTGACCGACGTGCCGGACGAGACGTTCGAGGGGGCCGTGTCGGTGCGCAGTCTCGAGGAGGCTTTGCAGCACTGCGATGCTGCGTCAGAGAACTTTGTCATCGGCGGCGGCATGATTTACCGCCAGTTCATGGAAATTGCGCAGAAACTGTACATTACGCATGTGTATCATGCGTTCGAGGCCGATACGTTCTACCCGGAGATCTCTCCGGAAACATGGGAGGAGATATCCTCCGAACCGCATCCGGCCGACGCGGACAATCCGTATCCCTATTGCTTTTCAGTATATCAACGCAAATAAAAGAATATGAGAAACACTTACAACTTGGCTTATGTGCTGTTCATCGCCTTGATTTCTGCGATGGGCGGGCTGCTGTTCGGTTACGACTGGGTCGTCATCGGCGGAGCTGTCAATTTCTATCAGACATTCTTCAACATCGGGGACAATACGGTCCTGCAGGGCGTGGCGACCAGCATCGCGCTGGTGGGCTGTCTGTTCGGAGCGGTGTTCGCCGGTGCGCTGGCCGACCGTTACGGCCGCAAGCCGCTGCTGATCATTGCGGCTTTCCTGTTCACGATTTCGGCGGTTGCGACCGGTTTGTTCAATGTCTTTTCGCTGTTCTGCATCGCCCGTTTCGTCGGCGGTGTCGGCATCGGCATCGCCTCGGCGCTCTCTCCGATGTATATCGCTGAGATTTCTCCGGCGGATATCCGTGGCAAGCTGGTTTCGCTGAACCAGATGACCATCGTTTTCGGTATTCTGGCCGCGCAGATCGCCAACTGGGCCATCGCGCGTCCCGATATCGTATCGGTAGCCGGACTCCACGTCATTGACCCGTGGAACATCGAACGCGGCTGGCGGTGGATGTTCTGGGCAGAAACCATTCCGGCCGCCCTGTTCCTCATCATGGCCTTCTTCATTCCCGAAAGTCCGCGGTGGACAGCCTTGCACGGCCGGATCGACCAGGCCCGCCAGACGCTGGCCCGCATCGGTGGAGACCATCATGCCGAACTCGAACTGGCAGCCATTCAGGCATCTGCTGCGGCAGAGGTCTCGAAGGAGAAAGTGACGCTCAAGGAACTGTTTGTCAAGCGTTATGCCAGAATCCTTTCATTGGGTATCATCATTGCGGTGTTCCAGCAGTGGTGCGGAACGAACGTGATCTTTATCTACGCGCAGGATGTCTTCGCCGGTGCCGGCTATTCCATCAGTGAGGCCTTCCTCAATATTGTGGTCACTGGCATCGCCAACGTGCTGTTCACATTTGTTGCCATCTATACCATCGACCGCTGGGGCCGCCGTTCGCTGATGCTGTTCGGTGCCATTTCGCTGGCCATTATCTATGCCGTGCTCGGTACCTGCTATGCGATGCACGTCCAGGGCATGTTCATGGTGTTGCTGACGGTGATGGCAATCGCCTGCTACGCCATGTCGCTCGCCCCGGTCACCTGGGTACTGCTTTCCGAGATTTTCCCCAACCGCATCCGCGGCGTGGCCATGGCCACCTGTACGTTCATGCTCTGGGTGGGCAGCTGCACGCTGACTTTCCTGTTCCCGTCCATGAACGCTTCGCTCGGCAGCAGTGGTTCATTCTGGATTTATGCCCTCATCTGCGCGGCCGGGTTCTGCTATTTCCTCAAGTACTGCCCCGAAACCAAGGGTAAGGCTTTGGAAGATCTTGAGAAGGAACTTGTTGATTAGAAGTTGGATATGAAGAGAATCACCTTTTTATGCATGGTTTCCGGACTGCTGCTCTGCGGTGCAGCCTGCTCACGGCAGGAATCGCCGGCAGACAGCCGTCTGGAAATGACCTATGCGTGGCAGAAAATAAGCCATCCCGATGTGGAACGTGTTGCTGCACAGTTTGCCACGCCGCCGGCCGAGAATGCTCCTTGGGTCATCTGGGGATGGGATGGACCGATGACGGAGGAGGTCATCCGCCGCGACCTTGACTCGCTCGCTTCGAGAAACGTGAAAGCCGTGTCCATCGAGGCGGGATACAACATGGACAATGCGCCTTACCTTTCGGAAGGATGGTTCAAGAATGTGCGTTTTGCGGCGGAACAGGCGGCTGCGCACGGTATGAAAGTGTGGATTATTGACGAAGGGAAGTATCCCAGCGGTTTTGCCGGAGGCAAGTTCTCGCAGGAAAAACCGGAACTCCGGATGCGCGGACTGAGCGTCGCGGAACGGGTGGAGGTCGAAGGCGGAGCGGCGTTTGACCGCACGTTGGACGACGCCACCATTGTCAGTGCCGTGGCTGTGTCGCGCCAGGACCGGCAGAAGGTGGAGGTGGTGCCCGTGACCGACGGCGCCATTCACTGGACGGCACCGGAAGGCTCGTCATGGCAGGTTTCGCTCGTCCGGGCTGACTTCCGGACGTCCGTGACCCGCGCTGCCAACAATCCCACGAGAGGCAAGGATGCCACCAACTCGCTTTGCGACTATCTTAGCGAAGCTGCTGTGGCCCAGTTTATTGAATTTACGCATGAGCAGTATAAGAAGTATTGCGGCGATCTGTTCGGCTCGGTCATCCTGGGTTTCCGGGGCGACGAACCGGATTACGGGTTCACCCCGTGGACCCCGGACATACCCGCGATATTCAAAGCGGCGAAAGGCTATGACATCGTGCCATACCTGGGGGCGGTGAATTCCGGCAACCTGCCGGATGCGCTTCAGCAGGTCAAGGCGGATTACTGGGATGTCTGGTCCGGTCTGTTCCGGGACAACTTCTTTACGCTTCAGGCCGACTGGCACCGCGCCAACGGCTTGGAGTATCTCGTGCACCTCAACCATGAGGACCGGATGACGTCGCTGATTACATCTTCGGGAGATTTCTTCCGCAACATGCGCCATGTGCAGATTCCCGGCGTCGATGCCATCTGGAACCAGATATGGCCGGGCACCGTGGCGAATTTCCCGAAACTGGCCTCTTCCTCGGCCCACCTTTTCGGCAAACCCCGCGCCTTCAGCGAGAGTTTCGCCGCCTACAATCCCGGTCCCGATCCGGCTCAGGCCAAATGGGTCATTGATTACCAGCTGGCCCGGGGCATCAACGTGTTCGAGTTCATGTTCTGGGGGTCGTCCGCGCAGGGATGGCGCGGCCCGTCGGGCTGGATGGGCTCTCCGGAGTTCCCGGGGATCGTGCAGTATGCCAACCGGATGTGCTATGTTTTGTCGCAGGGAGTCCCCACGGCTTCGGTCGGCATCTATTATCCCACATCTTCGCTCTGGATGGGCGATCAGGCTTCGGACCAGAACACCTGGACGTTGGTGCAGTCCCTGTTGGACCGGCAGTATGATTTCGATTTTGTGGATGATCAGAGTCTTGGCGAAGTCATGACGCTGTCTGGCGGCAGGCTGATGAATCTCAGCGGCCAGTCGTACGCCACCATTCTGGTGCCGGCGTGCCAGGTCATGCCGCAAAAGGTTTACCAGCGGCTGAAGAAATTTGCGACGCAGGGCGGCAAGGTCTGTTTCATCGGAGCTCTGCCGACGCGCTTGAGCGGGAAGACTTTCCGGGAGATGACCGAGGTGACTGCCCAGGATTTTGCTTGGGCGACGGTCGATCCGGAAAAGACGCTTTCGGATGTGACCGACGGCCTGCTGCCCGAAGCGGAAATCAAGCTGGACCAGCCATGTCGCAACTTTACCTTTGCACACCGGAAACTGAACGATGCCGAGGTATATTTCCTTTTCAACGAGAACGATTCCCCGGTCTCCCGGACGGTGACCTTCGCTGCTTCCGGTAAAGCCGAGCTGTGGGATGCCGCTACGGGTGAAATCTCTCCACTCGAAGCGTCCGAAAAGGATGGCGGTATAGCTATTCCCCTTTCGTTCGAAGGATGGGAATCAAAATGCGTGGTTATCAGATAGCGGCGATGCGGTCGGCAACATTCACCCCGTCCATGGCGGATGAGGTGATGCCGCCCGCATAGCCGGCTCCCTCTCCGCACGGATACAGCCCGGATACCTGCACATGCTGCAGAGAGTCCGCTTCGCGCAGAATTCTCACCGGGGAAGACGAACGTGACTCAACGCCGACCACGACGGCTTCCCGGGTGAGGAATCCGTGCATTTTCCTGTCGAATTCCCTGAACCCTTCGCGCAGCCGTACGGAGACTTCCTCCGGCAGCCAGAAGTGCAGGGGCGACGGAATCAGTCCCGGCATGTATGAGTTTTCGGGCAGTGAACCCGACAGCCGGCCTGCCACGAAATCGGTGAGGCGGGCGGCCGGAGCCGTCTGGCCGCCTCCGCCGTTCAGCATGGCAAGATGCTCCACGGCCTGCTGGTAGCGCAGGCCGGCCAGCGGACCTTCCGCTGCAAAATCTTTAAGATCTTCTTCCCGCACCTCGGTGATGATTCCGGCGTTGGCATACGGGGTATGCCGGCGTGAGGAAGACATGCCGTTCACGACCTGACCCTCGGGCGAAGAGGCGGCGGCGACCATGAATCCGCCCGGACACATGCAGAAGGAATAGACGCCGCGTCCGCCCGCCTGGGCGGTCAGCGCATAAGTCGCAGCCGGCAGCCAGGCCATGCCGGGGTCGCGGTGATACTGTATTTCGTCGATGAGATCCTGCGGATGTTCCACCCGGACGCCCATGGCGAATGGCTTGCATGCCAGCGCCAGACCTTTCCTGTGGAGCATGTCGTAGGCGTCGTGTGCCGAATGTCCCGTGGCCCAGACGACCGTATCCGTCGTTATCCAGCCGGTCTTCTCCGTAAAGACGCCCTGTATCTTGCCGTCTGCGATACGCAGGTCGGTGACTTTGGCTCCGAAAATGACTTCGCCGCCGCATCCGGTGATGGTGGCATACATATGCCGCACGATGTCCGGCAGCTTGTCTGAACCGATGTGTGGATGAGCCTGGTACAGAATCTTTTCGTCAGCGCCGTGGAAATGGAACCGGGCGAGGATCCGTCCTGTGTCACCGCGTTTGGACGACCGGGTGAACAGCTTGCCGTCGGAGAAGGTGCCGGCACCGCCCCATCCGAAACAGTAGTTCGATTCTGCATTGAGCCCCAGTCCCCGCGAGAGAGTGGCGATGTCTTTCTTGCGTTCTCCTACCTCTTTTCCGCGCTCCAGTATGACGGGGCGCAGGCCGTGCTCAATGAGCCGGAGCGAGGCGAACAATCCGGCAGGCCCGCTTCCGACCACTACCACGGGGCGGCCGGCATGGACGTCCTGGTAACGGAACGGCTCCTGGCCGGCAGCCGGATCCTGCTCGTCCGGGGCAAAGACGGCGACGGTGCGGAGAATCCTGACGCCTTGCCGGGACCGTGCATCGATGGATTCGCGCAATATGCGGGCGCACGGTGTCTCTGCAGTCTGTGCCGCTCTGCGCAGTACTTGCTGCCAAAGTCCGGGGTCCGCCGCTTCCTGCGGTGACAAGGAGAAATCGAGGATTCGCATGGGTGTCGATGGATGATGCCGGGATAGTTCCGCTGCGGCGGAACACGGGACAAAAGTAACATTTTCTGCGGAGAAGCCGGATGGAACCGTCTGTCTATTCGAAATAGAACACGAGCGAATAAACCGAGGGCTTCATCGTGCGTATGCCGCTCCGTTCCGAGGCATAACGGACGCAGTCCTGCAACCCCCAGGAGCCTCTGAATTCTATCGTGAATTTGAAAAAAGGCAGGTAGAAATCCACTCCGGCACCGGCGTCGAAATAAGGTTCGAAGCGTTGGAGTTCCAAATCGTATTTGTGTGCTGCCGTAAGCTCTTCATCCGGAGACGCGGGTTCGCCGTCCATATCCAGGTCGAAGGCGATTTTATTGAGCAGATACCGCATCGAACCGCCGGCCGTGACATACGGACGGACATTGCTCGTCCGGTGCGATTTGTACTTTATCAGCAGGGGGATATCCACATAGCTGACCCGCATACCATGCTCTTCCTCTCCGAATTTCAGGTTACGGTCGCCGAAACTGATACCCGGTACGGTCCGCAGGTCGAAATACTCATGCAGCCGGAAGTTGGCCACCGCCTGGATGCTGAATCCGTAGGAAAGCATCTCCAGGCTGGAAGTGCCTTCGATGGCGCAGTCCATGGTGTTCAGTCCCAACGCGAACCCGAAATGCACAGGATATTCGTCGTGGGTCGTCTCGTTGAGCAGCCATGAAGTGCGCTGCGCATGCGAGCAGACGCAGCCCAGGCACGAAAGGAGAAGAAGACAGGTGATTTTTCTCATGCGGCAATCCGTACATCTTTTCAGAAAACGCAGGAACCGACCTTTTATTGCCGTTGCATACGTTTTTGTCGAAGAAGCGGCGGCGCTGTCGCCCGGGTTCAGAGCAGGGTGTATCTCCTGCCGGGCAGGGTCTGGATCAGTCCCGCTATCTCAAGGTTCAACAGTGCGGCGGGCAGCATGCCGGCGTCTGCGAAGGCAAGTGCCCGGTTCATCTCCTCATAGCCGGCCTTCCCACCGGAATCTTGCAGCAGCCGGACAATCAGCTGTTCTTCCTCGGAGCAGCCGGTCAGGCGTTCCGTGCGGTCAGCACGCTTCCCTGCAGCGGCATCTTTGGCCTCCCACCCCATGATGTACAGAATGTCATCGGCCGATGTCAGCAGATGCGCGCGTGCTGTCCGGACAAGCCAGTTGCAGCCGGCCGACTGTGCATCGGAGGTCCT
>JAEEGL017286840.1_pt1 | contig 14307 bp, 9 predicted proteins | sample 9134231 | NCBI WGS metagenome assembly JAEEGL01 (sample SAMN16246548, study PRJNA631951) | gut metagenome | biome: gut microbiome; feature: rumen; material: fiber-attached | host: Bos | place: Iran: Karaj | collected 2018-10 | reverse complement strand
TCCATTGGCTGCTCGTTGTTGTTGCGAGGAGCATGTTCGCCATTGCCACGACGCTCGCCGTTGTTAGGACGACGATTGTTGCGGTCGCCATGACGTTCGCGGCGCTCTCCTGCAGGACGTTCAGGGCGTTCTACGTAGCCTTCGGGCTTAGGAAGAAGTTCGCGACGTGAGAGACGCATCTTGCCAGTCTTCTCATCTATTTCTTTGAGGATAACCTCAACTTCGTCGCCTTCGTTTACTACCTCGTGAGGATCTTCAACACGTTTCCAATCCATCTCCGAAACGTGGAGCAAACCATCTTTACCCGGAAGAATCTCTATGAAAGCACCGAATGCAAGGATAGATTTCACTTTGCCTTTGTATACGGCACCAACTTCAGGAACTGCAATGATTTGTTTTATGCGAGCAACAGCAGCATCGATGCTTGCTTTGTTGGCAGCTGCAATGCTTGCAATGCCTTTGTTGTCGACCTCTTCGATAGATATGGTGGTGCCAGTGGTAGCTTGAATGTCTTGGATAATCTTACCGCCAGGGCCTATCACAGCGCCAATCATATCTTTAGGAATGTCTATAGATACGATGCGAGGTGCGTGAGGCTTGTAGTCTTCGCGTGGAGCAGGCATGGTCTCTTCGATGATGTCGAGAATGTGCAAACGTCCGCGACGAGCTTGATCGAGTGCCTTTGCAAGAATTTCGTATGAAAGGCCATCAATCTTTATATCCATCTGGGTGGCGGTGATACCATCGCGTGTACCGGTAACCTTGAAGTCCATATCGCCGAGGTGGTCCTCGTCGCCAAGGATATCAGAGAGCACGCAATATTTATCGCTGTTGGTATCGGTAATCAAACCCATAGCTATGCCGGCAACTGGTTTCTTAATCTTTACACCAGCATCCATAAGTGCGAGAGTACCAGCACAAACGGTGGCCATTGAAGACGAACCATTTGATTCGAGAATATCGCTAACTACACGAACCGTGTAAGGAATATCCTCAGGAATCATATTCTTGAGTGCACGCATTGCAAGGTTACCATGACCAATCTCACGACGACCTACGCCCTTAGGAGCTTTAGGATCGTTAGTTGCGAATGGTGGGAAGTTGTAGTGAAGAAGGAACTTCTCTGAACCTTGAACGGTAGCTTCGTCAACGAGTTTCTCGTCGAGCTTAGTGCCGAGCGTAACGGTTGAGAGCGACTGAGTTTCACCACGAGTGAATATTGCAGATCCGTGAGGACCAGGTAGATAGCCAACTTCGCACCAGATTGGGCGAATTTCGTCCATTGCACGACCATCGAGACGCTTGGTTTCATCGAGCATTGCACGGCGAACTGCATCGCGCTGAACATCGTGATAGTAACGTTTGATGAGAGCCTCTGGAATTTCGCCTTCGAAATCTTCAGGGTAGTTTTCTGCTATAAACTCGTCGCAAACTGCGCTGAATTGGCGTTCGCGCTCAGCTTTGTTAGCAATTGCCGAGCAAGCCAATTTGTATGCTTTCGGATAGCATTGCTCTCTAACGCGAGCGCGGAGCTCTTCGTCGTTGTCTTCGTGGCAATATTCGCGTTTTGCTTTACCAACGAGTTCTGCGAGTTCTTTCTGAGCAACACAGTGTTTTTTGATTTCGGCGTGAGCGAACTTGAGGGCTTCGAGCATAACATCTTCAGAAACCTCTTTCATCTCGCCCTCGATCATGTTGAGGTCGTCGTATGAGCCGGCAACCATAAGTTCGAGGTCAGCACGCTCGAGTTCAGCAGGCGTTGGGTTAATCTTGAACTGACCGTCGATGCGAGCAACTTTCACTTCCGAAATAGGACCATGGAAAGGTATATCAGAAACTGCGATAGCTGCCGAAGCAGCAAGACCAGCGAGTGCGTCTGGCATAACTTCTGGGTCAGACGAGAAGAGCGTTATAGTTACGAAAGTGTCGGCGTGATAGTCATCTGGGAAGAGTGGGCGAAGAGCGCGGTCGACCAAGCGAGCGATAAGAATTTCGTAGTCGGAAGCGCGACCTTCGCGGCGTGTGAAACCGCCAGGGAAACGTCCTGCTGAAGCGAATTTTTCTTTGTATTCTACTGTTAGCGGCATGAAGTCCGTATCGGGTTTTGCTTCAGTTGCGCTAGTCACTGTGGCAAGAAGGTATGTGCCACCGCATTTTACCATTACAGAGCCATCGGCTTGTTTGGCTAATTTTCCTGTCTCAATTGTGATGGACCTTCCATCACCCAAGTCAATTACCTTTTCAATTGGTTGTGGTTTTACCATGACTTTTCTTTTCTGTTAATATTCCTAAAAATTGCGGTGCAAAGATATAAGTTTTTACGTCGCTTTTATACGCTACAATAGTTTCGTATGTATACTTATATGAAGTTTAGCAATATTTACACACTTCCTTCTTATACCTATCTATATGCAATAAAAACGCCCCATAATCTTTCGACTATGGAGCGCAGATGCTTTACTTATTATATGGATTACTTATCTAAACAGAACGACGGCCAATCCTATAAGCGTAAGAATAGTAAATATGGAACTTATAGAGCCGACTATCCATAGTATAGCTTTCGCTTTTGACAGCGAATCGGTCTTTTGCAGATGTTGCTCGTACGATGGCATGAAGAACTTTAGCGCTGGAGCGATGAGAACTGCCATTATGATTGCACCTAAAAGGCTGAAGAAATTCAAGAAGATGGATACGCCAAACGCGCAAATGAATATTTTGAACCAAAGGTCCATCTTTTTGCGAGTTCCTATCGTTTTGTATCTCTCCTCTATTTTCATAACTATCTCGGCATCTGCGGCATTCTCGAACTCTGCATTATCTTTCCGCAGTTGACTGACAATCTTGTATGCGCGTTCCAAGTCGGCACTTTCGTCCTCTTTCCCGTTAGCATAAATATCAGCCAATAGCACCGATGACTTAACGTCTCCTTTTTTGACGTTTCGTCTCAGCACCTCTAAATATTTACTGCTATTCTTAGCCTCGTCACGATAGTAAGTCAACAGTTCATCTTTGGCCTTGGACGAGCCATTTGCCTCAGCTTTTTCGAAATAGCTAACCGATTTGGCTGTATTCTTCTTGCAGCCACGCCCATCTTTATAGCAATACGCAACAGATAGTTGAGCTTCAACATCACCGTTGTTCGCTGCTTCTAATAGGCGATTGAATTCTGCCTCTGCATTGGCAGACACCTCGTCGTTGATTTTGTTTTCCGTTTCTTTCATGGTATCGTGGTTTTATGATTTTCGTTACTCGGAAGTTGATGCGTTCTATTACAAAATAGTGTTACGAAGATAACGTTTTGTGTGACTTTTTGTTATAAAATCTCCACTTGTCGAGTTTTTTACGTCAAAAATAGACCGGTTGAGTGTCATTTTTATGCCGATTTTGGGTCGGAAACATTTCTTCAGTGTTACAAATCTTTGTTTTTTCGTGTAATTAACGGAAGTTGCACAGACACATAACGCATTGACACACAAATCAATATTCAAGGCACAACATACTATAAATTCAAAAAACAAACTTTTTGCAACGGATATTTGCATTTATGAATGAAAATTAACGTACTTTTACAAGTGTCATTTTGACACAAACAAATGCTTTTTAGTTTAACCACAAAGAAAAACAGTTATGAAAAAAAGTTTACTTCTTTCTGCTGCGCTTATTTTAGGCGCAACAGGCATTTTCGCCGAAGACGCAGTATTGTCTCCCGTATCAACCAGTGTCTGGGCTGAAACATTTGGTACTTCTGAGCTCAAAGATGGTGCAGTAGTAGTAAAATGTATCGAAGATGGTTGGAGCGGTGGTGGCATTACTTTGGATGCTACATCACTCGAAGGCTACAATCAACTCGTTATAGAGTATCAAACCAACGTTACGTTTCAAATGTTTGGTCAAGGCGGTCCTGGCGAAAAGCAATATGACAACTTGACACCAACCATTCAATTGCCATTCTGGAAAACCAGCCAAACTTTTGACCTTACTGGTGAAGGCCCAATAAAGCAAGTTTGTTTCCAAGCTATTGGTCAAAAATTCGAGGCTACCATCACTAAAATATATTTGCGTAATTATACACCTGAATATGAGGAAGCAGAAGATATTATCGCAAAATTTACTGCGAATGACTTCTCTCTTAGCGAATTCGGCGCATCTATAGGCGACGAAGACTACGTAGAACTTTCTGGTACATGCGCAACTCAGGCAGGTTGGGGCATCGGCGCAATAGGCGCAGATAAAACTAATCTGTACAACATCAACTCTTCTGATGGCACTGCATTTTCAGTAAAAATTACAGGTGCAGAATTGAAGGCACAGCAAGCATACGCGCAGTCGCTCTCAACCGAATACTACATTTGGATTTCGTTCTGGGGTGATGGTACCGCTTTGACTTCAGCAAAACTCTACAAATTGAAAAATGCAGAGGAAGGTCAAACAACCACTACACCAGTTGTAAATATCAATGTTGACACTGATGTTGTAAGCACAGTATACTATACCCTCACCGGCTCACAAGTTGATGAGCCACAGAAGGGTATCAACATTGTTAAGCAGACACTTACAGACGGCTCTACAAGAGTTGTGAAAGTGTTGGTGAAATAGCTCTTTGTTAGTAATGTTTACCATAGCCGGATGCTTCGTGATGAGGTATCCGGCTCTCTTTTTTTTGCACCACTCGAGCTTACGTAATTGACAAGAAAAGCGCTTTCGTTCGATGTTTTTCGGTTTTTGTTTAGAAAAAAGTTAGTTTCGAGTACGTGTTTCAATGTACATAGGTGTCTTATCATTGTTTGTAGCTAAAAACGATATGGAATTTATATTTCAACTATTTGCTCAATTGTTCAACTCGCGCAGCGAAGAAGAGATGGCTGCCGAGGAGAAATCTTTTGCCCAAGCGCAAGAGTTTGAAGAACAATCCGAATTGGAAGAGCTGCCCACAATTGAGGTAAGTAACATATTCGAAATGGTCAATTTTCACTAAATAAGCATATTAACTGATGAACAATTCCTCAGAAATAGAGAATCAGATAATACGCCGACTGACTGGTGATATGACCACAGCGGAGCAAGCAGAATTCGATGCTCTGATGCGCACCGATAGCAACTTGCAGCGCCAATTTGCCGATATGCAAGCCATCTGGAATCTGTCGGCGGAGGCAAAAGCTTTGCAGAAATTCGAGCAGAGCCGCAATGCTTCGTGGATTCAAATAAAAGATACTATAAATGCTAAGCACGTAGCTAAGAAGAGTTTTACAAAACGCTTCATGCGCGTAGCTGCAGTGCTTGTGCCGCTTATGGTGCTGGGCGTAACGGTGTGGATGACTGCATTCAACCGCACACACGAGTTCACTTACACCGCCATGAACGTCGACACAATAACACTTCCCGACCAGACGGAGCTCATATTGAATGCGGGAACTACCATAGAGTATTTCGACCGCGCTGGCGAACGTCGTTTGCGTCTTGCTGGCATGGCGCATCTGCACGTAGCTCGCGACGAACAACGCCCATTCATAGTGAAAGCTGGAGACACGAAAGTTCGTGTTTTGGGTACCGAATTCAACGTAGAGAATATCGATGGTCGTAATCGTGTAAAAGTTGATGTGGAGAGTGGTAGAGTGAGAGTAACTTCTCACGACAACAAAATAGAACTTACGGCTAATCAGTCTGTTACCGTAGAGAATGGCAAGTTCTTAGGCACTGAAATTCCTGCAGATAACTCGTGGGTGAATGGCAGCCTCGTATTCGACAATGCTACGATTGGCGAGGTAGCCGACAAACTGATGAATTACTATCCAGAAATCTGTGATGTAAGAATCGGTGGAGCACCAGACACAACGCGCGTCACTACAAAGTTTGTACGTCAGCCGTTGAACGAAGTTATTGAGGAGCTAAATATTCATTTCAATCGAAAAATAACGTTAAGCGACGGCTATCTTGTAATATCTAACTAATTTCGCTGCGAAAGCGACAAGATAGAACAGATAGCAAGCATGTACAAAATGCTTAACGATATTACATATGGTGATTTGTTTTTGAGGCGCGTGATGCGTCTCTTTTTTTTGCTATTGCTTTCTCTTGTACCACGCGAGGCCGAGGCTCAGAATAATTTGCTCGACACTCAAATTGACCTCGGCGAACGCTACGAAGGCTCTTCCAAAACGTTGATTGACAAAGTAGGCGCTGCAACTGGCGTCACCATAAGTTATTCAAACAAAGTATACGTACACCAGCACGTTGCGCTGAGTTTTCGGTCAGGCACATTGCGGGAATTCCTCGACGCCATCTTTTCGCGTTTTGCGGTAGAGTATATTATTAGAGATAAGAAGGTTATAGTGTCGGCAATGGCAACGCGCAATAGCCGTTTGAGTGGTTACTGCCGCGATGCTCTAACGGGCGAAGTGCTCATTGGCGCCAATGTATACGACACGCTACTTATGGCAGGTTGCGCCACCAATGGTTACGGATTTTTCAGCGTATCGTTGCCGCACGGACGAGCTACACTCCGCGCCTCGTTTGTAGGCTACACGCCAGAATTACGCGACGTCGACCTAAATAGCGACACAATTATCGACATTCGCTTGCACCCTTCAATATTGATGAAAGATATCAACATTGTAAATAGCCACAGCGATGCCGACCGAGCTCAGATGGATTTTGTGGATATACCTATCGAGCAGGTGAAAGCTATGCCGACACTACTTGGAGAGGCAGACATCATACGTACGTATCAGAAAACGCCTGGTGTGCAGAGCGGCGAAGAGGGTTTTGGCGGTTTGAGCGTTCGCGGTGGCGATGCCGATCAAAATATTTATCTCCTCGACGACGTGCCGCTCTATTCGGCTACGCATCTTATGGGCATGTTCTCTGTATTCAACACCGAAGCGGTCAACTCGGCGCAGCTATACAAAGGCGCATTTCCAGCGCGCTACGGAGGGCGTATGTCGTCGGTATTCGATGTGAAGTTGCGCGAAGGCGATATGCAGAAGTTCGATGGTTATGCCAACTTAGGTTTGCTTGCGTCGACAATAATGTTCGAAGGCCCGATAGTGAAGGACAAGGTGTCGTTTATCACTTCGGCACGGCGTACATATTTCGATGTCTATTCGTCGCAAATGCAACGCAACAACGACAACCGCTACTCGTTCTTTTTCTACGACATTTCGGCAAAACTCAATTATCGCGTATCGCCACGTGACAGATTGTACGTAAGTTTCTTCGTAGGTAAAGACGAACTAAAAAACGAATACAACTTTCAGAATCAGATTGTTACATATGGAGAAAAATCGTCGCGCACAGTAGCGAATAATGACGAGCAAAACGTCAACTGGAACAACTTGGTGGCGGCCATTCGATGGAATCATCTGTTTGGCAATTCGCTCTTTGCCAATGTCACAGCGGCGTATACACACTACCGATTCAACTACAATATCGAGAATTTCAAAACGCTTTCTAATTCTATTTACGAGAATAATCAGAAATATTACAACGGAATCACCGACGTAGAAGCCAAGGCCGATTTCAACTGGTATCCAAACAAATTGCCTGGCGTCATTCGTTTTGGCGTGAGTGGCATGAGCCATCTTTTCTTTCCAGGATTGACAATATCTACGTCGATTGTCGATGGCGAAGAACTTGCCAATTCAGCCCCCGACGAAGAAGAGACAGAGCAGGAGGCAACCGCCAAAAACCGCTTGAGCCGCTACGAGTTTCATTCGTATCTCGAAGATGATTTTCGCATAAACAAATTCTCGTTCAACGTGGGCGTGCATCTCTCGATGTTGGCGCGCCAAAACCAGTCGCACTATCTGAGCGTAGAGCCGCGAGCTGCGTTGAGCTACGACATTTTACCGCAATGGCGCGTGCAACTCGGATACTCTCATGCATCGCAATTTGTGCAGCAACTACGTCTTATATCGGTAGCATCGCCGGCCGACATGTGGCTACCCGTCTCATCGCAAAATCCGCCACCTCGCGCACGTCAGTGGTCACTGCAGTCGACTATCGATTTGGGTTCATACTATTCATTCACAACTGAGCTATATTATAAGGACTACATACGTAAGCAGACCTTCAAAACGATGCCCACAAGCTTAATTCTTTCCCAAAACGAGTGGGACAACATTTTCTGCTCTGGTTCAGGCGTTTCCAAGGGTTTGGAACTCTTCATGCATCGCAAAGCACAACGGCTAAGCGGCTGGATTGGCTATTCGTTTAGCCATAGTTATTGCTCTTATAATGAGATAAATAACGGCCAACGCTTCGATGCCGACAACGATTGCCGTCATTCAGTATCTATTTACGGATGCTACAAAATCAGCGATCGTTTCGATGTTTCAGCCACATGGTCTTATCACAGTGGCGCGCCTGTCACTATTCCCGATAGCCGATATACCATCAAAGACGCCGACAACGATGAGTATACATTTTATATTGACGGCAAACGCAACGCATACCGCATGAGTGCGTCGCACTCGCTGAATATTGGAGCAAACTATAAGCGGCAATTCTCCAATACGCATCACACTTTGAGTTTCGGAGTATACAATGTATATGGTCGCAAGAATCCGATGTTTACTTATTGGAAAGCCAACGAAAACGGCAGCTATAACCTCCGCGAGTTTAGCCTAATAGCATTCCCGTGGCCATACGTAAAATATGCAATTCGTTTTTAGTAGCCATGTATAAGTCGTTATTTATAAACACAATAAGAATATTTACAGCTGCAATAGCGATGCTCGTATCAACGTCATGCGAACGCGATTCGGTGATTGATGTCGAACAAGGCGTTGTTACTCCTGTTATGACTGCTTATTTCTACGAAGATAGCAGCGTGGTAGTGAATGCATATTCGAGTGTAAGTTTCTATTCTTCAACCAATTATCAAGCACTCACGAATGCCATAGTAACTATTGACAAAAACAACAAATTCACACAAATGGTTGCTGCTGACAGTGGTGCTATAAATATGACATTCAACGGATTGCGCATAAATACCGGCGACACAATCACCGTGAATGTCTCATGCGACGAGGGGAACCTTAGTGCAACTACTGTAATGCTACCCGCTGTAGATTTCACTGTCACTAACACACTGAGCGACAGCATTGTAGATTGCGTCGTACGTATTATGGATAGTAATATAGCCACCGACTATTTCCAACTAAAACTCTTTGCCGATGACGAATTGGTCGATTGTTATTACTACGATGACATTTTCGAGTCGGTTTTCGCCACGTCGGAGCAGCTGTTGGGATTGTTCACAGATAACGATTTCAATAGTCGAGTTCGCTACGTACGCTTCGCATTCAACTTGAAAGATGCACTGCGAGCAGATGGCACCAACGCCACACTGCGTCTACGCTTGTATCACCATACATACGACTACTATCAATATTTATCGAGCATTCAAGGTGCGTTTGCCAGCACTGTGCTGCCCGTGTTGGGACAGACAAATTGCTACACCAACGTCACTGGCGGCTATGGCATAGTGTCGGGCCTTAGTTTCTCTGAGAAGATACTGAAAATTGAAAATTAGCCACCAAAGGCTTCCGCACAACAGTCACAACATCATTCGCAACTCACTGAATATCCGTGCGTAACGATATTCTTGAACTTAACTACCGACGACATTCCAGTGTCGGAATAGCGGCTGATAGTTTGAGCGCCTTCTGCAGCATCAATGGCATCTGGCGAACGGTAGCGACCCAGAGTTAGCGTTGCGTGGTCGGTGCGTGGAATGATGCCAAGAACCTTTTCGACGAAATATTTTTGTTCTCTACTTTGCGCATCCGTGCCAACATAATCGCCATAAATAGAAATATTTACGCCGGCATAACTATACGTAGATATGCCATACATAAAGCCATTTGTATATATGCTGTGGCGCGCGGACTGGTCGCCATACCACGATGTGCGACTGTAGCCCATATCTATAATTAGGCTATCGATGGTAGCCGAAGCCGATGCAGAATCGACCATAACGAACTGACACACAGAGCCATCAAAAAAATCTTTACTTATAGTAATGACATTACGTTTGCAAGCAGCCAACGAATCGACGAAGCCAATGTGATATGGCGAAAATGCCACTCCACGCGACACACCCTCAAGATCGGCAAAAGATGCACCCCAACCTGGGTCATCATCATCGAGCCACTCTGATGCGGGGTCGAAATTATACTGCGCGCCTGAAGTGTAGGCATCTCCTACGTACGGCGAACCAGCGTACTGGTCGAGACATATTCCGCCCCAACCTTTCGTATTCACAGAGAAGGGCGTCGCGAGAGCGTTGCGTCCATCGACAACAAGCACAGGTTTGCCATCGTCGAAGAATGCGGCAGAGAGCGTTTCGGAAGGAAACGAACGCCCGCCATCGTTTATAGCTACTATATTATAGTCACGAATAGCGCCATCGGTGGGCTGCAAAATAGTTATGCACGTATCGCGAGTGGTAGTCAGCAATCGACGATTGACCATAACAGCGTAACAGTTGGGCGCAGACGTAGGTTCGAGGCTATCGACTGTGGCGGACCATTGCAAGCAGACGCTGTCGGCAGCCACGCGCGTCATACCGAAATTGCTCGGTCGAAGCGGCGCAATGGGCACTTCTTCGCCATAATAGAAACGCAAAATGGCCTTGTAGATTGAGCGCGAAATATCGTGGCGAAACTGCGGATGAAGCGCATAACGCATATCGTTGACATTCTGATGCGAGAGCATCTCTATGAGTACCGATGGCACCTCCGGACGACGCGACTCGGAATAACCTTTGTCGAGCACACCACGCACGCCCCACGTAGAATCCCACGAGGCGCGAATATCGGCAACCATCTGTTTCTCAATAAACTGCGCCATATCGCGATTCACGCGACGCGACAAGCCGTTGAGCAGATTTTTGTTTCCCGTTGTAGCTATGGTGAGCGTACCAACCGTTGAATCGCCTTGCACAATGCCAGCGTCAGTATGTATGGCGAGCGACAAATCTACATTCACACCTCGCGACTTCACAAGCGCATTCACCCACTCGCCGCGGCTGTTTATATCGTCGGTATAGTCGTTTGTTCCTTCACTAATATTGTAAATTTCTGGTGCGAAGCCATCTGTTTGCAGATAGTATCGCGCACACTCCATCCAACGTGGCATACCGCTCAATTGTCCGCCGCGCATCACATTGCCTTTTCCGCCGCCAATGCGCACCGCGTCAACCGAAACTTGACCTTTGCCGTAAATTTTCACGGTGCATCCGCCTCCATCGAATCGGTGCTTGCCAAGACGAACCCACATATTGCCGCCAATTTTCTGATTAACAACATAATGATGCGTGCCATCAGCATCGACAACTTGCACCTTCACGGCGTTGGAGTTCTGAGCGTCGGCAGCGTAGCATATATAGACTTCGGCATAACTATGCGGAACGTTCGTAAATACGTATGAAATGGTGTCGTGCGCTTGCAAATTGTAGATACGCGCATTGCCACTGGCAAAAGGATTTTCCGCACCGCGCAAAACCTCAAAAGGTTTGAAGCCAACGACAGTTTTCTGTGCCTTGCGACTTGCGTGAAATTTCCCGCTACCAGCATCGTCATCATCAACAATGAGGCAGAAGTCGTTCATGTCGCGCTCGCGAGGCATAAGTACGTATGCGCCAGCATTTTCGAACATTGGCGCGAGAAATGGCAATACGTACGACGACGACAACAGATCTTCAACCGTTGTAAACAGTCGCGCGCGCTGCCATTCCCATCTATCGAGTTTCTGTTCATAATAGCGTCCGTGGCTGGCCCAAACCGCAAGCGTAAAATTCGACATTGGTCCTACTTGCATGCCATCAACGCGCGTCACAAGTGGTTTCTCGCTCGAATGCGGCATCTTCCAACTATCTTTTGGCACGAGCGTCTCCATATCGGTATTATTTACGTAGAACGTAACATTACCATGCCTTATGTCCAAACGATGGCGGATAGAATCGGCAGCGTCAGAAAGAATCTTATTGGTTACGGGGAAAAGCGACGCGTGCTTGGTGAAACGAATACGTATGTCGTTATCATCGACAACAGCCGACTTTATACTTATAGGCTCCTTGCTACTCCAATAATCACCAGTAAACCAACTTATTACCGTATCTACAGGCAATTTATCGAGCACCGATTTGACTTGTGCTTGTACGCCGACAGACAAAAGGAGTAACGGAAGAATCAAAAGACGAGCTATAGTTTCCATACCGATGTGCGCATTTGATGAAGAGAGCACAAAAATGTGACCCCGAGGAGATTCGAACTCCTATCAGCAGAACCGGAATCTGATATTCTATCCATTGAACTACGGGGCCAAAGCATAAAACAAAAAAGCGCCGACAATCTACGGATTATCAGCGCTTTACGTAGTCGGGGTGACTGGATTCGAACCAGCGACCACACGCCCCCCAGACGTGTACTCTAACCGGACTGAGCTACGCCCCGATTATCGCGTTTAGCTTTGTTTTTCAACGGTGCAAAGATAGCGTTTCCACGCTTACATTGGCGTGCTTTGCCGAATATTTTTTTGGCGTTACGATAGGCGCGCACATGACACTATTATTCAGCATTTTACGACTCAAAAACTGAAAATATCAGTTTTCATTCACGTCATCGGAATTGTATTTGAAGCCGAGACGTTTGCCAGTTTTGGGTTTCGAGGTGATTATCTGCGACGTCATGTATGCAAGGTTAATTATGCTGGTGGTTTCGTATGGCGGCACAAGAATATCGAACTCGATGGCATATTTTAGCGCCGTCTCCACAATGCGACGAGCCATATCTGCGTCGAACTTATTCTCGCCAAAGTGCTTAGCTCCAAGGCGTTGGCGCTTACCTTCTACATAGAACGATTTATCCTTATTTATAAATATGCGAGCCACCATATAGCCTGGGTCTTCCTCGCGATTGAATTCGATAGAGTCCGAGATGAAGTTGTAAATACTTATTATAGCCACATAGCCACGCTCCTTATCTTCAGCCACATACGGATTTTGCCAAACCTCATTTTCTCGATCGAATTGGAAGATATTCGGGTGCAGCGAAAAGATGAGAGCGTCTTCGTCGGCTACTATTTTGAGTACGTTTTTGCTCAAGCGTTTAGCTTCTATGCGCGTAGAACTGTCGGCAACCTTCTTGAAATCATCAACAATTGCATTCAGTTGCGTCTCTATAATATCAAAACACGATGCTGCAATCTCGCCAATCTCGCGTTTCAGATTACTTTTCAGCGACAATTGCGTTGCTATTTGTTTAGATCTGCGGTCCATGACTTCTGGTGTTATAAGTTTTGGTGTGATAAGTTATATAATTTGGTGTTGCAACGTATTCAACCCCGTTAGCATTTGGAGCTTCTAATTAGAAATTAGCTCAATTTGCAACACTTCCTTGCAGTCTGGTGTTATTTTGAAGCGGTCGTCGATGCGCTGACCTACAATCCAAATTATCTCGCCGCCTGCCTCCAGTATCCAAGCACTCTCTTTCTGCACTTGGTTCATTTTTCTATCTACGAAAAAGTCGCTGAGTTTTTTGAACCCCTTCATGCCAAGCGGACGAAACATGTCGCCATTGCGCCAATGACGCAGCGTGAGCGGAAAGTAAATCTTATCGGCATTGAAATGCGCTACGTTGGCATTTTTCGATAGCTGATAATCGTCAGTACGCTCGAACGAACTTATTTTCAGATGTATAGGCGTATACACTTCATCTTGATCCATCTCGATGTCGAACTCTTCGTTTTCGGTCTGCTCGTCGCGTGGCATAACCATCAAGTTGAAGCGGTCGACAATCACACGATATTTCGACGAGAAGAGTATTCTGCCCCAACGTTTTTCGTCGACACAACGCGCTATTTTATGTATGGCGTCGGGCGAGAAGCCTTTCGGGAAGAGCACTTCGAAGATGAATGGCTCCACCTCGGGCAACTTCTGGAGATTCTCCATAGAGATGAGCGTCTGGTCGTCGAGCTCAACCACGGCGCGCTTCATGAAGTCGGCGGCTTGCTGCTGAAAGAGTGTATAAATCTGGTTGAGATGCGCCATATTATTACGCATCGTTCGCAGGAACGACGGGTTGATTGTCTTGAGCTGCGGAATGACGTGGTGGCGTATGCGGTTGCGTACGTATGCATCGCTCTGGTTGGTGCTATCGGTACAGAATTTAAGTCGATGAGCGCGGCAATAGAGTTCTATATCTTGTCGGGAATAGCGAAGCATCGGGCGCACTACTCTTCCCTGCACTGGCTTCATTCCGGTTAAACCTTTCAAACCTGTGCCACGCACAAGATTGAGCATGA
>JAEEGL014150456.1_pt1 | contig 14307 bp, 6 predicted proteins | sample 9134231 | NCBI WGS metagenome assembly JAEEGL01 (sample SAMN16246548, study PRJNA631951) | gut metagenome | biome: gut microbiome; feature: rumen; material: fiber-attached | host: Bos | place: Iran: Karaj | collected 2018-10 | reverse complement strand
TAATACTGCAGATACCATACTAATTATCATTAATAGTTGATGAGCAAATCGGATTAAAACATAGTGTTTTACGGTAAAACAGACACTGAACGTGATGTAATAATAAATAACATCAATCAAAATATGTACAGATTCCCGGATACAAGGCATTTTATGTAAATAATTCTCAAATCTTCATATGGGGAAATGACAGTAGGACAATGACAGGATTTGTAATTAGGTGCTGAAAGGAAAAAGCATGCGGTATTAGATTGGTGAGTAGAGTCATTGTACTGTGCTGTTAAGATTGAATATTCATACTGATGAAGACCATAAATAAAGTTTTATGGTACATCCGTCTATGACTATGCCTGATTTTATGTCCGGGCAGTATAACTGACTATGTCGTAACAGTCTGGGCCAATACAGGAGTTGGAGGAATATATGGTTTAGACTCCGTTCATTGAACAATGATGATAACGTGGTTTTAATCTTCATTGTTGCATCTCCATTCCAATATTAATGAGGGATTAAATGTGTTTATTAGTGAATAACTTAAGTTTGCAGAAGGATACTGTTGATTCTTGATTGTTTAACTAATGGTGAATCTGTTGAAGGCTGGGGTAACAGTTTACATTTTATGGACAGTAAAAGCAGGTAATGGATATTAAATAATTGATGTATTTTTATATTGTTAAGGATTTGTAAATTGATAAAAATTAATGTGTAACGCTATTTTTTATACTTGTACGCAGATTATGGATGCGTATAAATTTTGGTAAAATTACGTAAAAAGACGCTAATAATGTGATAATACTCAAAAGTTTCAAAATAAAATTCTGCTTGTGTCTGAATTTTGTAAAAAATTAAATTTCCTGAATTTTGAATGAGTTTGGTATTTTGAAAACTATATAAAACAAGGTTATTTTAATGTTTTATTTCTAAATCATTATTAAAAAGTTTTTTATGTAATTGATTGTTAATTATTCAAATTTATTGAATTACAAAGAATAATATGTATATTGATAATAAATATATAGTATATAATTATGTAATTTTTTGAAAATTTGAAAGTAAATATCAAAATTTAACTAACAATTTTTTTCTTTTCTGATAAAATATTGACATTAACAAATGATAACCTATTTAAGTTGGGAACATTATATGGCTAATCTAATTGAACAAATTGCTTATGCTCGCGGTATCGCTGGTGAATACATCGATGCTAGTGGTCAGAAAGTAATCATATCTGATGAATGCAAACTTCAGTGTCTTAAGGCATTGGGTTACAATGTCGATGATCAGGAAGCTCTTGCTGAACAGTACAATCAGGAACAGGACGCTTTATTCGTAAGCGGTACCGAACCTGTATTTGTTACTACCGAAAACAAGGCAATTGAAATCACCGTAAGACTTACGGATAATGAATCAAATAACGAGATCGAGTATTACGTAGTTCAGGAAGATGGCACCAAGTGTCAGGGTAAGTTCTACATTGACAAGAATACCCGTGCTTATTCACGTGTCGTTAAGGGTGTTGAATACATCGAATACAGAACTAACTTAATCGTTGCATTACCGTTAGGTTATCATGATATCACCTTCAAGACCTGTGAAAGAACCTTTGAGCCAATGCGCTTAATCATTTGTCCTCGTGCCTGCTACAAGCCTGAAGAAATTTTAAACGGCAATAAAGTATGGGGTCCAAGCGTGCAGCTCTACGCTCTCAGATCTGAAAAGAACTGGGGTATCGGTGATTTCGGTGATCTTAAGGATCTTATTATCAATCTTGCTGAAAATGGTGCAGGTTTCGTCGGCGTAAATCCTATTCATGCAGCTTACCCTTCAAACCCTGAATCAGCAAGTCCATACAGTCCTTCATCACGCAGATGGCTGAACGTAATTTACATCAATCCTGAAAATACCTTCGAATTCAAGAACAACGAAGATGCCCAGAAGCTTGTTCGCTCTTCTGACTTCCAGAAGAAGCTGAATGCTCTGCGCAGTGTTGACTATGTAGATTACACCAATGTAATGAAGCTTAAGCTTGAAGTTCTCCGTAAGCTTTTTGACGAACAGAAGGCTCTGTTCGATAACCGTACCATCAGAGGTAAGGCTTACGCCAAGTTCAAGGAAAACGGCGGTGAATCTCTCAAGGCTATGGCTTTATACGATGCCATCATGGCTCACTTCTATTCAAACGGCGAAAATGCCTGGGGTTGGCCGGTATGGAGAGACGGTTTCAGAAAGTACAGTGACCCAATCGCCAAGGAATGGGCTAACTTACATGAAATCGACGTTGAATTCTACATGTACCTCCAGTTCCTCGCTGACGAACAGCTTGAAGCTGCTCATCAGGCTGCAAAGGACAGCAAGATGGCTGTAGGTATCTATCGTGACCTCGCAGTAGGCGTATCAGAAGGTTCAGAAGAAATCTGGGCTAACGGCAGTCTCTACTGTGTTAAGGCTTCCGTAGGTGCTCCGCCAGATCCGTTAGGACCTTTAGGACAGAACTGGGGCTTACCTCCAATGGATCCTAAGAAGCTGGTAGAAAACCGTTATCAGCCAATCATTGATCTCTTCAGATCAAACATGCAGCACTGCGGTTCATTACGTATTGACCACGCAATGTCATTACTCCGTCTGTGGTGGGTTCCACCTGCAGCTTCAGCTAAGCAGGGTGTATATGTTTACTACCGTGTACATGATCTTGTAGGTATTCTTGCGCTTGAATCACAGCGTAACAAGTGTCTCATCATTGGTGAAGACTTAGGTACCGTTCCATACGAAATGAAGGCAATTCTCCGTGATGCCGGTATTCATTCATACAAGATTTTCTTCTGGGAAAAGAGTGAAACCGACGGTGGCTTCATTTCTCCTAAGGATTACGTTGAACAGGCTATGAGTGCACTGTCTACCCATGACATGCCTACCATTGAAGGCTGGTGGAGTCACAGTGACCTTACTCTCGGCAGAGAACTTGGTTTATATGACGATGCTGCAGTACAGTCAATCGGTAATGCACGTACTGAAGACCAGCAGCGCATTCTTGACAGCTTACACTGGCACGGCGTAATCTCTGACAAGGTTTCAAGAGATGCTCACAACTGCCCAATGAGCAAGGAACTTCGTGACGGCATGCAGATTCACATGTGTCTCGGCAACTGTGCCTTATTCAGTACTCAGATTGAAGACTGGTTAGGTATGGACAAGCCTGTAAATGTTCCTGGTACTTCTACCGAATATCCTAACTGGAGACGTAAGATTGCCAAGAACTTAAGCGAAGTATTCAACAATCGCGAGATCAAGTCTCTCCTGAAGAAGATGACTGAGGCAAGACTCAAGGCCAGCAACAGAATGTAATTTCTGGAACTGACTTAAGTTTTAACGAAAACGGGAGTGTGTATGCACTCCCGTTTTTATGTCTGTCTTTGTTATCGGTATTCTTATTACATCCGTCATTATTTTTTCTCTCGAACCTTACAGTTAAAGTGCTTAATTTTTATCTAAATCGTTTTCATTTATTTTTACTAAAATAAAAGTTGTAAATTAAATGATCTATCCGACAATATTGCACAATTTACAGCATGTTTTAATCCAAAAAATGCAATAATCATAGACAGTTTATTAATATTGCAGGCACGGGCATCCTTTCCGTTTTATGCGAAAAACTTAAGTGTTGGATGCTTCAGAACGTACGGCAGGCATCTCCGATGACTAATATCAGTTCTTAGGAACAAAAACGGGCCGAACGTTTTAGTTAAGTCGTGTGTACTCTACAGGTCTGCAGTTAAGACGCAATTAGAATCTGATTTATAAAACAATAAAGCAGTTACTGCTATAAAAACTAAGGAACACTAATGCTTATTGATGATTTGAATAATGCCAGTTTGGCAAGACCTTTTGAGACTTTTGGTTTGCAAAAGAATCCTGAAGGTCAGGGCGGTTACATTCTCCGTACCTGGTTGCCTGGTGCAATCAGTGTTGACGTGAAGTCAATCGACGGCAAGAAGAAACTCGGTTCCATGGCAAAGGTTGAAGAGGAAGGTCTTTTTGAGCTTAACTTCCCTAAGGCCGACAAGGAATTCAACTACCTGTTTGACGTTGAATACCAAGATTCAAAGATTCAGGTAATCGATCCGTACCAGTTCCGTAACGAAGCTTACGAAGGTCTGTCTACCATGCGTAATGATGCCGCAAACCTGTATCGTACCATGGGTGCCCAGCTGGTGGAGATTGAAGTTGAAGGCGTTAAGATTAAGGGTGTTCGTTTTGCAGTTTATGCTCCGTCAGCAAGTAACGTAAGCGTAATCGGTGACTTTAACTTCTGGGACGGTCGCCGCCATCCTATGCAGAGAAGCTTAATGGGTGAATGGGTTCTGTTCGTTCCTGGTCTCGGCGAAGGTGAACGCTATAAGTACGAACTTAAGGATCCGTTCGGCAATCGTTTACCGCACAAGTCTGACCCTGTAGGCTTCTATGCTGAACAGTATCCTTCATTCGCTTCAGTTGTATACGATCAGAACCGTTACAAGTGGAACGATGCCGCTTGGATTGAAAGTCAGAAGAATGACAAGCTCAAGCAGGCAATCAGTATCTACGAGCTTCATTTTGCTTCATGGCGCCGTCACGAAAACGGTGACAGCCTGAGCTATCGTGAAATGGCTGAACAACTGATTCCTTACGTAAAGGAAATGGGGTACACCCATATCGAACTTCTTCCTATCATGGAACATCCGTTCTCCGGTTCCTGGGGTTATCAGCCGGTTGGTCTGTTCTCTCCAACCAGCAGATTCGGTACTGCCGATGACTTCAAGTACTTCATCGATCAGTGTCACCAGAACGGCATCGGTGTAATTCTCGACTGGGTACCTGCTCACTTCCCTTCAGATTCACACGGTCTCGCCCGTTTCGACGGTACTCCTTTATACGAATACGAAGACCCTCGTCGTGGTTGGCATCCTGACTGGAATTCATACATTTACGACTTTGGTCGTGACACCGTTCGTCAGTTCCTGGTTGCAAGTGCCCTTGTATGGCTCGACTACTACCATGTTGACGGTCTCCGTGTAGACGCCGTAGCTTCAATGCTTTACTGGGACTACTCACGTAAGGCCGGTGAATGGGTACCTAACGTTGACGGCGGTAACCACAACTACGAAGCCATCAGTCTCTTAAGATGGTTTAACGAAGAAGTTTACAAGAATTATCCTCAGTGCATGACCATTGCTGAAGAATCAACAGCTTTCGCTGGTGTTTCACGTCCTACCTACACCGGTGGTCTCGGCTTCGGCTTCAAGTGGAACATGGGTTGGATGCACGATACTCTTGAATACATGAAGAAGGATCCTATCTACCGTAAGTATCATCACAGTGAAATGACCTTCTCCATGATTTATGCCTATGATGAAAACTTCATTCTGTCTATTTCTCACGACGAAGTTGTACACGGCAAGCTTTCAATGCTGTACAAGATGCCTGGTGACGAATGGCAGCAGGCTGCAAACCTGAGAGCCTACATGGGCTACATGTATGCGCATCCTGGTAAGAAGCTTAACTTCATGGGTACGGAATTTGCACAGACTGCAGAATGGAACCATGACAGCCAGCTTCAGTGGTGGCTGCTTCAGTTCGATAAGCATAAGGGACAGAAGAAGCTTATTCAGGATCTGAACGCAATGTATAAGTCTGAACCTGCCCTGTACAATGCCGATTACGACAAGAGCGGTTTCATGTGGTTGGATCACAGCGATTACCAGAACAGTATTTTTGCCATGATGCGCAGAGATGCCAACGGTGAAAATCCTGTAATCGTGGTAAGTAACTTCACTCCTACAACCCACGAGCAGTATCGCCTCGGTGTTCCGACTGCAGGCAAGTACAAGGTTATCCTGAATACGGACAGCAAGTACTATTGGGGTAGTGATTATGATCTGGGCGGCATTGAATTTGAGGCCTCTGATGTTTCATGGCACGGCCAGTATCATTCTATCGTACTGAATCTTCCTCCTTTAGCTACTGTCTTTATTAAGCGTATAGGAGATTAAAATAAAATATGACTAATGAGCATTTCGTGCTCATGTCCGGAAAAGAGGCCCCATTAGGGGCCTCTGTCCGTGATGGGGGCTGTAATTTCAGTGTTTGGGCGCCTGAAGCCACCAAAGTGACTCTGATTCTTTACACTGAAGATGAAAAGGAAATCGTACGTTACGATTTACCGGAAAAGCATGACGGTTTATGGTTCGGTTTCGTTGCAAACGTAAAGCCGGGTCAGCTTTACGCATACAGCGTTGACGGCAGGAACGAGCCGAAGAACGGACTGTCATTTGATGCAACAAAGATTCTTATTGACCCGTATGCCAAAAAGATTAACAGACCGATTGACTGGAATTACGAACTCTACCTGAATGATTCGGGTAAGATGATAAGCAAGTCAGTTGTTGTTGACGACACATCATTTGACTGGCAGGGAGTAAAGAAGCCGGGATTAACCAAGCCTGGAACAATTCTTTATGAAACCCACGTAAAGGGCTTTACAAAGCTTCGTGCTGACATTCCGGAGGAATACCGCGGTACATTTCTCGGTCTGTGCCAGCCGTCCGTGATTAAGTATCTGAAGGAACTCGGCATAACTGCGGTACAGCTGATGCCGGTGTTTGCCAAGATGAGTGAATCACGTCTTATCGACATGGGACTGTCAAACTACTGGGGCTATAACCCGATGTGCTTCTTCGCTCCCGAACCGGGATACGCCAGAAGTGATGCCGTAAACGAGTTCAAGACAATGGTGAGGGAACTTCACCGTGCGGGCATCGGTGTTATCATGGATGTGGTGTACAACCATACTGCCGAAGGCGGTCATGGCGGTCCGAACATTTCCTTCAGGGGATTTGACAGCAGAAACTACTACGTATACGAATTCAATGAAGACAAGAGCGTAAACTATCTTGCCACCACCAACGTGACGGGATGCGGCAACAGCTTCAATTCCTCAAGCGAACCGGGACTGCACATTATTCTCGATTCAATGCGCTACTGGCTTACGGAGATGCAGGTGGACGGCTTCAGATTCGACCTGGCCGTAACCGTTGCCCGAGAAACCACTCCGTACGTGTTCAATTCATTCGAAACGCACGGTACCTTCTTTAAGGCGTGCCATGCCGATCCGATTATCAGCCAGGCCATACTTATCGGTGAACCTTGGGATGTTGGCGGCTTCGGTTACCGTGTCGGTCAGTTCCCTTCACAGTGGAGTGAACAGAATGACAGATACCGTGACACCGTAAGATCCTTCTGGCGCGGTGATCAGGGAAAGATGGGCGAATTGGCCACAAGGCTTCTTGGTTCAAGGGATCTTTATCCGAAGAACATTCGCTCGATAAACACATCTGTGAACTTCGTGAGCTATCATGACGGTTTTACTCTTGAGGATGTGGTTTCCTATAACGACAGACACAATGAGGCCAACGGTGAGCATAACCGTGACGGTTCCGGAAACAATGTTTCGTATAACTGGGGTGAGGAAGGTCCTACAAAGAATCCTACAATTCTCAGAAGACGTAATCAGGTTAAGCGTAACATGATGGCGACGCTGCTTCTGTCTCAGGGGATTCCTCATTTTGTGGCCGGTGATGAAATCGGCAGAACCCAGGGTGGAAACAACAACGCTTATTGTCAGGATAATGAAATAAGCTATGTTCACTGGGATCTGAATCAGGCTCAGCAGAATTTCCGCGATTTCGTCAGCCTGTTGACGCATATCCGCACAAGCTCTAAAGTGTTTACGGATCTTCAGCTTGACGGTGACAACTTCAGAATTCAGAAGGGTGTTAAGCATGACGTTGACTGGTATCATCCGAGCGGTCAGCCTCTTGAGGATTCAGACTGGGCTTCTCCTGTATCTCAGGCCTTCATGCTTGATATCGGTGAACACCGCGAGGGCGGGGAAAGATACATAATACTCTTTAACGCAAGTCGTTATGATATCTGCTTCCACCTGCCTGAGCCGGATGAATATATGGCATGGAGTGCGGTTATGGATACTGCCGAGGAAAACGGCATTCCTGATCGCTACGGCGACAGAAAGGGACTGATTCCGGTATGTTGCTCACTCTGCATGAAGCTTCTGAAGCAGGTTGACAGGGAACTTGTTTCCGGGGCCTACAGGTCATCGGGCGCAGCCATCAATGCGAGTGAGGAAGAGCATCTTCACGTCCATGGCGTATCCGTGAGCCGCAGAATGATTGAAAGTGTGGCACAGACCGTTTCCGGTCATTACAGGGAACTCGGTAACGTCCTGCCAAAGGGAATTCTGTCTACTCTGACACGGGCAAACGTTAAAAAGTAATTCTGCCCTGAAACGCTTGTGATAATTGAGAGCGGGGACAGTGCAGGCCTCCGCTTTCACGTAAGGACAGGGGGAACTCTGTTTATTGCGTCGTTTCCAAGACTTATAAGGCATCCCCGGATTACACCGTGGATGCCTTATATTTTTCTTCTGATGAATTATAAATTTTGAAGACTTTGTTTTTACAAGTTTTTTGGTCTTAAGTTTTATAACTGGTAAGTACTCTTATTCTTTTCCTTAGACCTTTTTTCGTCCGGAATAATTCCTATTGGTCATTCTTAACCGGATTTTCTGGTATCGGGCACCGTGCTGTGTGTGAAGCCGGTGCCCGGACGGGGTCCTAGTAGCTAATGCTGTACGGCTGGATCATTATCTGGGATTCACCGTTTATGCCGTAGCCGTGTTTTACGGCAGCCTTTACCGCAGGATTATCATCAATCATTCTGTCGAGAAGACGGAGTGCCATAGGTCTGTCGTAGCGGGCAACAGCCTTAACCAGAAGGTTGGATACGGAGCTTACGCTGTTATCGTCCTTAGGCATGAGCACGGTAACCTGAGGATTTCTGGTTTTTGTAATGTCTATCAGGGTATTTAATGCTGTGTCAAAGGAACCGATTCTGTCAACAAGCTTCAGATTGAGTGCCTGGTAGCCGGTGTAGATTTTACCCTGTGCAAGCTCATCAACCTTGTCAATGTCAATCTTTCTGCTGTCGGAAACCAGCTTCAGGAAGCTGTGATAGGTCTTGTTTATTTCAAGCTGAATAACCTTCTTCTGATTATCGGTCAGAGGAGAGGTGAAGCTTATGTTGGCATTAGGATTCGTGCCAACACCGTCTTCGTGGATCCCGAGATTATCGGTAAGCTTTGAGCCGTTGAAGAGCATGCCGAACACGCCGATTGAACCGGTTATGGTTGACGGCTGGGCTACGATTTCATCGGCAACGGTGGAAATCCAGTAGCCGCCTGAGGCTGTCATGCCGGACATGTATACCACGATTTTGCCATTTGTTTTTTCCTTGTATTCCTGAAGTGCAGCCCTTATTTCTTCTGAGGCGGTTACGCTTCCGCCCGGAGTGTTAAGATAGAGAACAAGACCTGCGTAATTGTTCTTGATGGCACGCTGTATAAGCGGAACAATGTGTTCAGGGGTGAACTTCGTGAGGTCGGAATCATTCGGATCCTGATAGGAGATTTCGCCGAGGCCGTATATTACGCCGATGGTTTTCTCTTTGTCCGGATCGAGGGTATCTGCGGAGGAGATGCCGTCAAAATACTGTTCGGCATCGGTGGTGTCGAATTCGTAGTTGTTCTTTAGATGGTTGTATCTGTAGTCGATGTTATAAGCCTTAGCAATGTTTTTGAAGAAGGCATTTCTGTTCATGATGCCGTCAACGGCTCCGGCCTTCTGATAGATGTTCTTGTCGTCCGGAGTGCTTTCTTCAAGGGCAATGAGTTCGTCAGATGCGAAAAGCAGTCTGTTAACATCCAGATCCGGACGGTTCTTTTTAATGATGTCGGTATATTGGTTCCAGAGCTCGGAGGTGATAAGATTCATCTCCTCCTTTACCTGAGGACTCATGTCGTTACGGTTGAACGGTTCAACCGCACTCTTGTGGGTACCGGCCTTAGGTGTGTAGACTGTTATTTCAACATTGTCCAGTAAATCCTTGAAATAGAGGTTTCTGGCGTTAACGCCAGTGACGGACACGTCGCCGAACTTTGAAAGATAGATTTTATCGGCGAAGGTGGCAAGGGCATATGTTGACTGTGAATATGAGTCGGCATAGGCGAATATTTTCTTGCCTGCCTTTTTGAACTTTTCAATTGCGGGGGTGAGTGAATGTATCACGTCGAGTCTTACAGCTTCGGTGGAGGAAAGATCCAGAACGACAGCCTTCACGTTAGTGTCACCGGCAGCAGCATCAAAAATTTTTCTTAACTGTTCGGTATAGAGATGCTCATACCTGGTTCCGTTAATGGCGTTCAGCAGAACCTCAATTCTTGATTCCATGCGTGGGGAATCATAGATGGTGAACTGTGGATTGATGTAGACAATCTGATTGGCTTCCCAGACGGTTTCTTCAGGTTCTGTGGCGATTGATGCCAATATCGCAATGAACACGAAAAACGCAATTATGAGGAAGATGAAGTTGATTACGAAATTGCGGATGTAGGTTACTATTCCGCCGAGAATATCCAGAAATTTCCAAAAGCTCATGTTTTTACCCGTTTAAGCGAATGTTGTAACTGTTTCTGACTGCTTTCTGACAGGGAAACGGATTGTAATATTTTATCATATATTACATTGATAAGATTATATGCTGATGTGATTCCGTCCTTTTGTCTGTCGGTCATTGTTCCTGTTTCTGCAGACATTTTTTCGCAGGGAAAATCCGGCACGGCCTGGTTATGTGCGCAGGCAAGGTGCGTTCAGTGACCTGTCTGGTCATGAACAGGTTTTTTCATGTAGATTCACAAGGTGAGTATCTGTTTTTCCTTGAAAAGGTAGTTGCATGACCGCTAATTTTTGATTTTTTAATAAAAAGTGTGATTTATGATAAATTTTTCTTTACCTTTGACACCTAAATGCCTATAATATCAACGCAAAATTACCCATTAATTTATTTGATGTGAGGTTTTGCCACATGCTTAGAATCGTTGAAGAAGCATTAACATTTGATGATGTCCTTTTAGTTCCGTCTCATTCAACCGTTCTGCCTAATACCGCAGATTTACGTACAAAATTAACCGCCAATATCACTCTTAACATTCCTATGGTTTCAGCAGCCATGGATACCGTTACCGAGTCAAATCTTGCAATTGCTCTTGCTCAGGAAGGCGGTCTGGGTTTCATTCACAAAAACATGTCAATTGAAAAGCAGGCGGATGAAGTACGTCGCGTAAAGAAGTTTGAAAGCGGCGTGGTTGTTGATCCTATAACCGTACATCCAGAAACCACACTTGCTGAAATCGTGGCATTAACTCATAAGAACGGCTTTGCAGGTTATCCTGTAGTTGACGACGAAGGTGACCTTCTGGGTATCATCACCGGTCGTGATGTAAGATTCGTTACAGATCTCAACAAGAGAGTATACGAAATCATGACTCCTAAGGATCGTCTCGTAACCTGCCACGAAAACGAATCAAGAGAAGTTGTTCAGTCCTTAATGCAGAAGAACCGTATTGAAAAGGTTCTGGTAACTGATGCAAACTTCAAGTTAAAGGGCATGATTACCGTTAAGGATTTCCAGAAGGCTGAAAGCAAGCCTAACGCATGTAAGGATGCGCTCGGACGTTTACGTTGCGGTGCTGCCGTAGGTGCCGGTGCTGGTAACGAGGAACGTGTTAAGGCTCTCGTTGAAGCAGGTGTTGACGTTCTCTTAATCGATTCATCACACGGTCACTCACAGGGCGTTCTTGATCGTATCAAGGCTACCCGTGAAGCTTATCCTAACATTGACATCGTTGCCGGTAACGTGGCTACCGCTGAAGGTGCCTTAGCCGTTGCTGAAGCAGGCGCAAGCACCGTTAAGGTAGGTATCGGCCCTGGTTCTATCTGTACCACCCGTATCGTAACCGGTTGCGGTGTGCCTCAGATTACTGCCGTTTCCAATGCTGTTGAAGCATTAAAGGGCACCGACATCAAGGTTATCGCCGACGGCGGTATCAGATTCTCAGGTGATATTGCCAAGGCAATCGCCGCAGGTGCAAACCTCGTAATGGTAGGTTCAATGTTTGCAGGTACCGAAGAAGCTCCGGGCGAAGTTGAACTCTTCGGCGGCAGATCATTCAAGTCATACCGTGGCATGGGCTCTCTCGGTGCAATGTCAAAGGGCAGTGCCGACAGATACTTCCAGTCTGACAACGCTGCAGATAAGCTCGTTCCGGAAGGTATTGAAGCTCGTGTTCCATATAAGGGACTTTTGAAGCACATCGTTCATCAGCAGATGGGCGGCCTCCGTTCCGCAATGGGTCTTACCGGTTGTGCAACCATTGATGACATGCGTACCAAGGCTAAGTTCGTACGTATCACCGGTGCTGGTATTAAGGAATCTCATGTTCACGATGTTACCATCACCAAGGAAGCACCTAACTACAGAATTTAATTTGTAATCACACAAGGCCGGACCGGACTGTCAGTCCGGCTTTTTATTTAGGAAATTTATTTATTATGGAAAAAAATATCCACAATGAAAAAATCCTGATTTTGGATTTTGGTTCCCAGGTTACTCAGCTGATTGCCCGCCGTGTGCGTGAAATCGGTGTTTACTGTGAGCTGTGGGCTAACGACGTGACTGCCGAACAGATTAAGGAATTCAATCCAGACGGCATCATTCTTTCCGGCGGTCCGTGCTCAGTAAACGATGAAGGTTCTCCTAGAGCTCCTGAATATGTGTTTGAAGCCGGTGTGCCTGTACTCGGTATCTGCTATGGTCTTCAGACCATGTCCGCACAGCTGGGTGGCAGCGTTCAGTGTTCAAACATGCGCGAATACGGTTATGCCGCTGTTGATCTCCTCAACGACAATAATCCGCTGTTTGACGGTATCTGTGATAAGACCGAAAACGGCAGAAAACAGCTTGAAGTATGGATGAGCCATGGTGATAAGGTAGACGCCATCCCTGAAGGATTTGAAGTTACCGCATCAACCCCAAGCTGTCCGTATGCTGCCATTTACGATCCGAAGCGTAATTTCTATGGCGTACAGTTCCACCCTGAAGTGACCCATACCAAGAGTGGTGCAGTAATGCTCGAAAATTTCGTTAAGAAGATCTGTAAGCTTAACTGCCTGTGGTCTCCTGAAGCAATCATCGAAGATGCCATTGCAAGAATCAGGGAAACCGTTGGTGACAACAAGGTTATGCTCGGTCTTTCAGGCGGTGTGGATTCATCTGTAACCGCACTTCTCCTGCACAGGGCCATCGGAGACAAGCTTACCTGCGTATTCGTTGACAACGGTCTCTTACGTTTAAACGAAGGTGCACAGGTTAAGGAAATGTTTGGCGACAAATTCGGTCTCAACATCGTATACGTTGATGCCGAAGACCGTTTCCTCTCAGTACTCAAGGGAGTAATCGATCCGGAAGCCAAGCGTAAGGCTATCGGTAAGGCATTCATTGACGTGTTCGCCGATGAAGCCAGAAAGCTTACCGATGTTACCTTCCTGGCTCAGGGTACTATTTATCCTGACGTAATCGAATCAGCTGCTGCCAAGACCGGTAAGGCTCAGGTTATCAAGTCTCACCACAATGTGGGCGGTCTTCCTCCTGATCTCAAGTTTAGCCTCGTTGAACCTTTAAGAGAACTGTTCAAGGATGAAGTAAGAAAGATTGGTCTTGCACTTGGTCTTCCTTATGAAATGCTTTACCGTCATCCGTTCCCAGGTCCGGGACTCGGCGTACGTGTCCTTGGCGAAGTAAAGAAGGAATACTGCGATCTTTTACGCCGTGCTGATGCCATCTTCATTGAAGAGCTCTACAAGGCAGAATGGTATCACAAGGTTTCTCAGGCATTCGTTGTGTTCCTGCCGGTTAAGTCTGTAGGTGTCATGGGCGACGGTCGCCGCTATGACTACGTTGTTTCACTGCGTGCCGTACAGACCATTGACTTCATGACCGCTCATTGGGCAGAACTTCCTTATGATCTGCTCGGTCGTGTTTCCAACCGCATCATCAATGAAATCAACGGCATCAGCCGCGTGGTTTACGATGTGTCAGGCAAGCCTCCTGCAACCATTGAATGGGAATAATGTGTTATCGCTGGGAACGGGCATAAATAAGGGGTTTTTGAATTGTCTGGTTGCAAAATGGTTGCAATAATCAGCAGTTTAATATCCTGTCTCATTTTGTCTCGTTTTGACCTGTTTTGTCTCGTCTCGTCCGACATTGGACATATACGAGGGGAAAGAATAGTGATAATATTAAGATAGAAAAAGTAAAGGCATTTAAGATGCGTGAGAAGAATTGATTTTCTTCCCACGC
>JAEEGL012261059.1_pt1 | contig 14307 bp, 12 predicted proteins | sample 9134231 | NCBI WGS metagenome assembly JAEEGL01 (sample SAMN16246548, study PRJNA631951) | gut metagenome | biome: gut microbiome; feature: rumen; material: fiber-attached | host: Bos | place: Iran: Karaj | collected 2018-10 | reverse complement strand
GCGCTGCACGACAAGGAGGACAAGGTCCTCAGGATCGGCGATGAGGAGGAGCGCTGGGGCGATTATTTCTACGTGCTCTATTCCCAGTGCAGCCAGATCGAGAACTACTTTGACAGCATGGCCGCCTACTACGGCATGCGCTTCGGCTGGACCGATCCCATCGAGGAAGGCACGGAGGAGACCTTTGCCGAGACGGCCTCCGAAACGGCGGAAACGCTGATGATTCAGCTTGCCGCACTTGAGAAGTTCGCAGCGGACCATGACATCAGCCTCGGCGAGGAAGAGCTTGCCGCGGTTGAAGAGCAAAAGAAGCAGGACCGTTTAAGCGCCCTCGGCGAAGATGCCACGGACGAAGATTTCAGTGCTGTGCGGCAGCAGGTCTATCTGAGCGATGAGATGTACGACCGCATCGTGCGGCAGAACATCCTGTATCAGACCTGCTTCAACCGCCTGTACGGCGAAAAGGCGGAGAAGCTTTCTGACGAAGAGGCGCTGCAGTATCTGAAGGACAACGGCTATCTCTCGGCCGCGCACATTCTGTTCCAGAATACCGATCCCGAGACCGGCGAAAAGCTGGATGACGAGGCGCTGGCCGCAAAGAGAGCCGAGCTGGAGGCCCTGGTTACAGAGCTTCGCGCGATCGAGGACGATGAGGAGCGCGCCAAAGCCTTCCTTGAGAAGGTGAAAGAGCTCAGCGAGGATCCCGGCAGCGCCTACTATCCGGAGGGCTATACCTTTACGGAAGGCCGGATGGTGCCGGAGTTTGAAAATGCGGCGAAGGCGCTGGAGGACTATGCCGTCTCCGACATCGTCGAGACCGCCTACGGCTATCATGTTCTGCTCCGTCTGCCTCTGAAGGCGGACGCGGTCGTCGAGTTCAGCAGCACGACCAACGAGGCGAGAACGGCGCGGATGCTGGCGGCAAACGCCCTTTACGGAAAGCAGCTGCAGGAAACAGCAGACAGCCTTGAGCTGAGCTGGCTGGACGGCGCGGAAGCACCGAAGCTTCTGGACTATGTCAATCCCTGAGGAGATACGGAATGAAGGTCTGTGATCTGCCCTATCGCCGGGTGAGCGAAGAGGAAATCCGGGAGGGGATCGGTAAGGTTCTCTCCCGGATCCGCGAGGCAAAGAGTGCCGATGAGATTCTGCAGGCGCGGGAGGAGTATCTCGCGCTGCTGCTGGAGTATCAGACCAATTCGGCGCTGGCCTATATGCGCTATTCCGTCAACACGGTTGACGAATTCTATGTTGCCGAGAACGCATATTACGACGAGATCGGCCCCATGGTTCAGAACGCCGGCGTTCAGTACGCTGCCGCGCTGCTGGATTCTCCCTTCCGTGAGGAGCTGGAGGAAAAGCTGTCTCCGGTCCTGTTTCAGTCCATGGAAGTGGAGCGGAAAGCGGTATCCGAAGCCATCCTCGAGGATATGGTAGAGGAAAACAGGCTTGTCAGGCAGTATTCCGATCTGATGAGCGGGATGGAGTTCAGCTTCCGCGGGGAGACGCTGCCCCGGGCCATGCTGATGAAATACGCCAGGTCCGAGGACCGGGCTGTCCGCCGCGAATGCTATGCGGTGCTGGGCCGCGGTCTGGAGAGCCACCGGCAGGAACTGGACGGCATTTTCGACCGGCTGGTCCATGTCCGGGACCGCATGGCGAAAAAGATGGGTTACCGGAACTTCGTCGAGCTGGGCTATTACCGGATGGGCCGGCTCTGTTATGACGAAGAAAAGGTCCGCATCTTCCGCGAAAACATCCTCCGTGACGTCGTGCCGGCGGTGTCGGCCCTGCGGAAGGAAAACGCCGCGCGGCTCGGCATCTCCGACTATCACCTCTACGATGACGGGATCATCATCCCCGGCGGGGATCCGAAGCCCTGCGGGAAAGAGGCGATTTTCCGGGCGGCGAAGGAGATGTACCATGCCATGGGCGCGGAGACCGGCGCGTTCATAGACAGGATGCTCGAAAACGAGGCCTTTGACGTGGACGCCCGGAAGAACAAATGGGGCGGCGGCTACTGCACCGATTTTCCGAAGTTCCGTCAGCCCTTTATCCTGGCCAACTTCAACGGGACGGCCGGGGACGTGGACGTCGTCACCCACGAGGCCGGCCATGCCCTGAACAGCTGGCTGATCGCCGATAACCGCTTCGCGCTGGAACTCGGCTGCGGCGGCATGGAAACGGCCGAGACCCACTCGATGAGCATGGAGTTTTTCGCCTGGCCGTATATGGAGAAATTCTTCGGCGCGGAAGCCGGCAAATACCGCTATATGCATGCGCTGGACGCCTTCTCCTTCCTGCCCTACGGGACGGCGGTGGATGCCTTCCAGCACCAGGTCTATGAAAACCCCGACATGACCCCTGCCGAGCGCAACGCCGCCTGGCTGAAGCTGGAAGGGCAGTTCCGCCCCCATATTTCGATGGAGGGGATCCCCTATATCGAGGAAGGAACGCGCTGGCAGTACCAGATGCACATCTATGAGACCCCCTTCTATTACATCGACTACTGTCTGGCCCAGACGGCGGCCTTCTGCTTCCTCCTCGCCTCCCGCGAGGACTATGACGGCGCCTTTTCGCGCTATCTGCGTCTGAGCCGGCAGGGCGGAGAAAAGCTGTGGACCGACCTCCTGGAGGAGGCGGGCTTCCCGTCGCCCTTTGCGCCGGGCGCGCTGAAGGAGCTGGCCGGCAGGGTACAGATGCTTCTGGAAGAGCTGAGGGCGGATAGCTGAGAGAAAGGAACGGGGAGGCGAAACCATGCTGCAGAATCCGAATCTGGCCGATGTCCGGCCCGGCGATGAAATTGACGGCTTTTACCTTCTGACGGACGCGACGGTGCGTACCTCGTCAAACGGCAGCCGGTATCTTTCCGCGACGCTGTGCGACCGCAGCGGCAGTCTGGACCTGAAAATGTGGGATTACGGCGAGGACATCGGACCGGAAGACAACGGTGCGGCCGTGCGGGTGCGCGGACAGGTCCTGGACTACCGCGGAACCAGACAGCTGAACGTACGAAAGCTTCGCCTGGCGGAGGCGTCGGACGGGGTAAATGCCGAGACGCTGATGCCTGCAGCGCCGATCGATGCCGAGGAGGCCATGCGCTATGTCGAGGGCATCCTCGCATCGCTGCAGGACGCCGACTATAGGAAGCTGGCCGAGACGCTCTTCTCGCGCCGGAAGGAACAGTTCAAAACCGTACCGGCGGCCAAGAGCATCCATCACGGCTTTCGAAACGGCCTGCTGATGCACACGGCCAATATGCTGCAGACGGCGGAGTTCCTGTCGGATCTCTATGCCGAGGTGGTAAACCGCGACCTGCTGCTGACGGGAACGCTGCTGCACGACATGGCCAAAATCCGGGAGTTCACCTTCTCACCCCTCGGCGCGGTCAGGGACTATTCCGTCGAAGGGCGGCTGCTGGGCCATCCCTTCATGGGCGCACAGGAGGTGGCGGAGGCTGCGCAGGCGCTCGGGGTCCCGCAGGAAAAGTCCGTTCTGCTGCAGCATCTGCTGCTGTCGCATCACGGAGAACCGGAATTCGGCGCGGCGGTGCTGCCGATGTGCGCCGAGGCAGAGCTTCTGCATCTCATCGACCTGATCGACAGCCGGATGGAGATCTATGCCGAAACCCTGCAGGATCTGCCGGCGGGCTCCTTCAGCGATCGGATCTATGCCCTCGAGAAGCGGATCTACAAGCTTCCGGAAGCGGAGAATGAGAAAAGCAGTTGACAAAGAGAAGCGGCAGTGATATGATACCCGTAATTTCACACACTAAACCGTTGAAGCGGAGATAACGGCAGTTATGCCTCTACAGAGAGCCTGCGATGCTGAGAGTCAGGTGAGAAACAGACTGTCAAATGGACCGCGGAGGGTGCAGTCAAATGCGGGGAGAACGCCCGCAGAGTATTCTGCAACGTGAGGGCATACGTCAGTTGCCGGGGATATGCAGGTATCCCGACAAGCGCACGGGTCAGACCGTGAATCAAGGTGGCACCGCGGATCACAGCATTCGTCCTTGACAGAAAGGGTTCTGTCGGGGGCGATTTCTTTTTGCTCCCGGGGAATAGAAAACAGGGAAAAGGAGCGGGAAACATGATACGACAGGCGATTGAAAAGATTGTCAACAAGGGTGACCTCAGCTATGAGGAGGCCTATGCGGTCATGAACGAGATCATGAGCGGCGAGTCCACCGCCACGCAGAATGCCGCCTTTCTGGCGGCGCTGTCGACGAAGAGCGCGCGGGCCGAAACCACCGACGAGATTGCCGGCTGTGCGGCCGCCATGCGCGACCACGCCACCCGGGTCGAAACCGGCATGGAGCTGTTTGAAATCGTCGGGACCGGGGGCGACAACGCCCACAGCTTCAACATTTCGACTACCTCCGCCCTGGTCGCGGCAGCCGGCGGGGTGAAGGTCGCCAAGCACGGCAACCGGGCGGCATCCTCGCTCTGCGGCACGGCCGACTGCCTGGAAGCCCTCGGGGTCAACATCCGCCAGAGCCCCGACCGCTGCCGGGAACTGCTGAAGGAGGTCGGCATCTGCTTCTTCTTCGCCCAGGAGTATCACCGCTCGATGAAGTATGTGGGCGCCATCCGCCGGGAGCTCGGCTTTCGTACGGTGTTCAACATCCTCGGGCCGCTGACGAACCCCGGATCTCCGTGCATGCAGCTGCTGGGCGTCTACGATGAGTATCTGGTGGCGCCGCTGGCGCAGGTGCTGATTAACCTCGGGGTGAAAAGGGGCATGGTGGTCTACGGTCAGGACAAGCTGGACGAGATTTCGATGAGCGCGCCGACGACGGTCTGCGAGATCCGGGACGGCTGGTACCGCGCTTCGGTAATTCAGCCGGAGGATTTCGGCTTTGCGCGCTGCAGCCGGGACGCGCTGCGCGGCGGCTCGCCCGAGGAGAATGCCCGGATCACGCGGGACATTTTAAGCGGGGCGCAGGGGCCGAAGCGGGACGCCGTTCTGCTCAACGCGGGCGCTGCGCTGTACATCGCGGGAAAGGCGGAGAGCATGAAGGCCGGCACGGTGCTGGCAGCCGAGCTGATCGACTCCGGAAAGGCAGCCGAGACGCTCCGGCGCTTCATCGAGCTCAGCAATCGCCCGGAGGAGACGGCGTGAACATCCTCGACAGGCTTTCGGAACATGCCCGGGAGCGTACCGAACAGGCGAAACGAAAGCGCCCGTTTGAGAGCCTGCAGGCGGAGGCGCTTGCCCTGCCGCGGGGCGACTTTGCCTTTGAGCGCGCCCTGAAAAAGGACGGGCTTGCCTTCATCTGCGAGTGCAAGAAAGCCTCCCCCTCCAAAGGGCTGATCGCAGAGCACTTCCCCTATCTCGAAATTGCCCGGGACTTTGAGACGGCCGGGGCGGACGCCGTCTCGGTGCTGACCGAGCCGAAGTGGTTTCTCGGCAGCGACGACTATCTGCGTGAGATCGCCGCAGCACTGTCGATCCCCTGCCTGCGGAAGGATTTTACGGTGGACCCGTATATGATCTGTGAGGCCAGACTGCTCGGCGCCTCGGCGGTCCTGCTGATCTGTGCGATCCTGAATAAAGAGCAGCTCCGTGACTTTCTGGGCTGCTGTGACGCGCTGGGCCTCTCGGCCCTGGTGGAGGCGCACGACGAAAACGAGATCGAAACGGCGCTTTCCGTCGGGGCGCGCCTCATCGGCGTCAACAACCGGAACCTGAAGGATTTCAGCGTGGATACCGATCGAAGCCGGCGTCTGCGGACGCTGATCCCGCCGGAGGTCCTGTTCGTCTCGGAAAGCGGCGTGCGAAGCGGACAGGACGTGGCCGCCCTGCGGGAGATCGGTGCGGACGCGGTCCTGGTAGGCGAGGCGCTGATGCGTGCAGCGGACAGAAAGGCCGTGCTGACGGGATGGAGGAACGGGATATGACCAGGATCAAGCTCTGCGGCCTGATGCGGCCGGAGGATATCGAGACGGCAAACCGCCTGACGCCGGACTATATCGGCTTTGTGTTTGCCGGAAAAAGCCGGCGCCGGGTAACGCAGGTGCAGGCGGAGGAGCTGAAAAACCGGCTCTCGCCCGCCATCCGGGCCGTCGGCGTGTTTGTCAATGAGTACCCGGAGACGGTGGCGGGGCTTCTGAACCGGGGCATCATCGACCTGGCCCAGCTGCACGGAGACGAGGATGAGGCCTATCTCCGCCGTCTGCGGGCACTGACCGACAGGCCCCTGCTGCAGGCCTTCCGCATCGCGGACGGGGAAGACCTGCGCCGGGCGGAGGGAAGCAGCGCCGATCTCATCCTGCTGGATGCCGGCGCGGGGGACGGGGCGGTCTTTGACTGGCAGCTGCTGCGGGACTGGAGAAGGCCGTATATTCTCGCGGGCGGGCTGAACCCCGAGAACGTGAGAGAGGCCGTCCGGTCCCTGCATCCCTGGGGCGTGGACGTCAGCTCGGGCATCGAGACCGACGGAAGAAAGGATCCGGATAAGATGGCGGCCTTTGTAAGGGCCGTGCGGGAGGAGGACAGGACATGACAAACCCAAACGGGCGCTTCGGCATTCACGGCGGGCAGTATATCCCCGAGACGCTGATGAACGCCGTGATCGAGCTGGAAGAGGCGTACAATTTTTATAAAAAAGACCCGGCCTTCCGGGCGGAGCTGTCCGCGCTCTTCAACGAGTATGCGGGCAGACCCTCGCGGCTGTACCATGCGGCGAAGATGACGGCGGACCTGGGCGGTGCAAAAATCTATCTGAAGCGCGAGGACCTCAACCACACGGGTGCGCACAAGATCAACAACGTGCTCGGACAGGCGCTGCTGGCAAAAAAGATGGGAAAGACCCGCCTGATCGCCGAGACCGGGGCCGGGCAGCACGGCGTTGCCACGGCGACCGCGGCGGCCCTGATGGGCATGAGCTGCGTGGTGTTCATGGGCGAGGAGGACACGCGGCGTCAGGCGCTGAACGTCTATAAGATGCGCCTGCTGGGGGCCGAGGTCATCCCGGTGACGACCGGAACGGCGACGCTGAAGGACGCCGTGTCCGAGGCCATGCGCGAATGGACCTCGCGCATCAGCGATACGCATTACTGCCTTGGCTCGGTCATGGGGCCGCATCCCTTCCCCACCATCGTGCGGGACTTTCAGGCGGTCATCTCGCAGGAGATCCGTCAGCAGCTTCAGGAGAAGGAGGGGAAGCTGCCGGACGCGGTGCTGGCCTGTGTCGGCGGCGGCTCCAACGCCATCGGGTCGTTCTATCACTTTATTGAGGACCCCTCGGTGCGCCTGATCGGCTGCGAGGCGGCCGGGCGCGGCGTGGATACCTTCGAGACCGCCGCCACCATTGCGACCGGGAAGCTCGGCATCTTCCACGGCATGAAATCCTATTTCTGCCAGGATGAATACGGCCAGATCGCGCCGGTCTATTCCATCTCCGCCGGGCTGGATTACCCCGGCATCGGCCCGGAACACGCCTGGCTGCACGATATCGGCCGGGCGGAGTATGTGCCGGTGACGGATGAGGAGGCGGTCTGTGCCTTCGAATATCTGTCAAAGACCGAGGGGATCATCCCGGCCATCGAGTCGGCGCACGCGGTCTGGCATGCAATGAAGCTCGCACCGGACATGGCGAAGGATCAGGTGCTGGTCATTACGATCTCGGGACGGGGCGACAAGGACTGCGCGGCCATCGCGCGCTACAGAGGGGAGGATATCCGTGAGTAAGATTGCCAATGCCTTTGACCACGGGAAGGCCTTTATCGCTTTCCTGACCTGCGGGGACCCGGATCTCGAAACCACCGCGGCGGCGGTGCGGGCGGCGGTCGAAAACGGAGCGGACCTCATCGAGCTCGGCATCCCCTTTTCCGACCCGACGGCGGAGGGCCCGGTGATTCAGGGGGCCAACCTGCGGGCGCTGCGGGGCGGGGTTACCACCGACCGGATTTTTGACCTGGTCCGGGACCTGCGCCGGGACGTGAAGGTCCCGATGGTGTTCATGACCTATTGTAACGTCGTGTTTTCCTACGGGGCGGAGCGCTTCCTCCGCAGCTGCAGCGAAACCGGCATCGACGGCCTCATCCTGCCGGACCTGCCCTATGAAGAGAAGGACGAGTTCCTGCCGTTCTGCCGGGAGGTCGGGGTGGACCTCATTTCCCTGATCGCGCCGACCTCGGAAAACCGGATTGCCAGGATCGCCGCAGAGGCCGAGGGCTTCCTCTATATCGTATCGAGTCTCGGCGTGACGGGGACGCGCAGCGAAATCACCACCGATCTCGGGGCCATCGTCTCGGTGGTCCGCCGGCACACCGACATCCCCTGCGCCATCGGTTTCGGCATCTCGACACCCGAACAGGCGGGGAAAATGGCAGCGCTTTCGGACGGCGCCATCGTCGGCTCGGCCATCATCAAAATCCTGGAGAAATACGGGAAGGCCGCGCCGCCGGAGATCGGGCGCTATGTCCGCCGCATGAAGGACGGGATTCTTGCGCAGTAGGCCCGCCTTCCGCAGTCCGGGAGCACACATCTTAAAATCCGGTTATTCGGAATGATTGGACTTCCCTTTCAATTCTCAGCGGCCGCAGGATCTTGATGAGGGGCAGAACCGTCCCCTGCCGCGCGCGGGAAGCGTACGATGAACCAAAGAAAAAACAGCCGCCCTTTCGGGCGGCTGTCGTGTATGATGCGGGAAATCAGCGGATGGAGAAGAAGGCCTTCATGCCGGGATACTGGGCCACGTCGTAAAGCTCTTCCTCGATGCGGAGCAGCTGGTTGTACTTCGCCACGCGGTCGGTACGGGACGGGGCACCGGTCTTGATCTGGCCGGCGTTCATCGCGACCGAGATGTCGGCAATGGTGGTGTCCTCGGTCTCACCGGAGCGGTGCGAGACAATCGCGGTGTAACCGGCACGGTTGGCGGTCTGAATGGCGTCCAGGGTCTCGGTCAGAGAGCCGATCTGGTTGACCTTGATGAGAACCGCGTTGGCGGCGCCGATTTCAATGCCCTTGCGGATGCGCTCGGGGTTGGTGACGAACAGGTCGTCGCCGACGAGCTGAACCTTGCCGCCGAGACGCTTGGTCATTTCCACCCAGCCGTCCCAGTCGTTCTCGCCCAGGCCGTCTTCGATGGAGATGATGGGATACTTGTTGACCAGGTCTTCCCACATGTCGATCATCTCACCGCTGGTCATGACGGTGCCGCGCTTCGGCAGGTGATACTTCTTGTCTTCCGGATTCCACCAGTCGGAGACGGCGGCGTCCATGGCGATGCGGAAGTCCTCACCGGGCTTGTAGCCGGCCTTTTCGATACCGGCAACCAGCGCCTTCAGGGCGTCCTCGTCGCTGGCCAGATTCGGGGCATAGCCGCCCTCGTCACCGACACCGGAGGGAGGAACAACCTTCTTCAGGGCGTGGAAGACCTCGGCGCACATGCGCAGAGCCTCGCGGAAGTTCGCCGCGCTGACGGGCATGATCATGAACTCCTGAATGTCGACGCTGTTGTCGGCATGGGCACCGCCGTTGAGGACGTTCATCATGGGCACCGGCAGGGTCTTGGCATTGACGCCGCCGATATAGTTGTACAGGCTCTGACCGGTTGCCTCGGCAGCGGCCTTGGCGCAGGCCAGGGAAACACCCAGAATGGCATTCGCGCCGAGACGGGTCTTGTTGGGGGTACCGTCCAGCTCGATGAGCAGATTGTCGATGGCGGTCTGGTCCAGAACATTCAGGCCGACCACGGCCTCGGCGATCTCGCCGTTGACATTCTCGACAGCCTTCATGACACCCTTGCCGTTGTAGCGCTCTTTGTCGCCGTCACGGAGCTCACAGGCCTCATACATACCGGTGGAAGCACCGGAGGGAACAGCGGCGCGGCCGATGGTGCCGTCATCCAGCGTAACCTCGACCTCGACGGTCGGATTGCCGCGGGAGTCAAGAATCTCACGCGCCAGGACATCAACGATTTCAAAATATTGTTTCATGGGAACAACCTCCTGTTCGAATCTGGCAAGATTATAAACCAAAGCGCGCCAAAAGGAAAGAGATAGTTTTCATCCCGCTTTGCAAATCGGTGTTTTTGTAAAAAATGACCAAGCACGGAGGGCCTTTTCGTCAGGAAAAGGCCCGGAATTGTGCAGGTAGATTGCGAAGCGGCGGAAAATGTGATAGAATGCCGGCAGGAAAATGCGGATGCGGAGAAAGGAGGACGGAAAATGAAGACTTTGAAAAAGATTCTGCCGGTTCTGCTGCTTTTGCTGGCGGTTCTGATTCTGCTTCCTCCTGCCCGTGAAACCGGAGGGCCTGCCGCGCAGCCGCAGACGCAGCAGTCGGGTGAGCTCCAGCTTCTGCAGGACGGCGGCACCGCGGGGCCGACAGAACAGAAAAAGCTTCCGGAGGACGGAAGCTATACGACGAAAGAGGATGTGGCGGCCTATCTGATTCAGTACGGGCATCTGCCCGGGAACTTCGTCACGAAGGCCGAGGCGAGAAAAGCCGGCTGGATCGGGGGAAGTCTGGAGAAAACCCTGCCGGGCAAGTGCATCGGCGGGGATTCCTTCGGGAACCAGGAAGGGCTTCTGCCGAGAGCAAAGGGGAGAAGCTGGCGGGAATGTGACATCAATACCCTCGGCAAAAAGAGCCGCGGTTCCGAACGGCTGATCTGGTCCAACGACGGGCTCATCTATTACACGGGCGATCACTACGAAAGCTTTACGCTGGTATACAGTCCCTGAAAAGCAGAGGGGACAGCGGAGAAAGGAAGCGGAGAACATGAAGAAACGGATCATCTGCGTCAGCCGGGAATTCGGCAGCGGCGGGAGAGAGCTCGGCAAACGCCTGGCCGACAATCTGGGCTTTGCCTATTACGACCGCGAGATCGTGCTGAGTCTGGCAGAGCAGACGGGCATGGACGAAAACAGCCTCGAACAGCAGCTGGAAATCGCAGCACCGGTCCCCTTTGCCATTCACTTTGCCCAGAGCTTTACGGACAACCTGACCGTCAACGATACCACGGTGCAGCTGCTGTCGCTGCAGACCCGCCTCATCAAGGAGCTGGCCGCAAAGGGCGACTGCGTCATCGTCGGTCGTGCAGCGGATTCCATCCTCGAGGAGGAGTTTCCCTTCCGCCTCTTTGTTTATGCCGAAAGCGAGGCCAAGCTGGAGCGCTGCCGCAGCCGCGCGACGGAAGGCGAAGGGCTTTCGGACAGAGAGATCCTGCGCCAGATGAAGCGGATCGACAGACGCCGCGCCGAGTTTCATGACATCATCTCGCCACGGCCCTGGGGTGACAAGGAGAGCTATGATCTCTGCGTGAATACGACGGGCACGGAGATCAAGGCTGTCGTGCCCGCCGTAGCGGAATATTACCGGCTCTGGGCGGCTGCCACAGACCGGGGTCGGTAACGGGCGTCAGTAATAGATGCCGTTGCTGACGACGGGACGGTAGTCAGGGTCGTTCCAGCGCACGCTGTAGTTCAGGGTGTCATATTCCATCTGGTCCCGCAGCAGGGCATAGCGCGGCGCATAGTTCCGGCGGTCTTCCCGGTAGTACGGCTGCTGCATGTACCACTCCAGCTCCTCGCCTTCCAGACAGGCGGCCCGGCGCCAGCCGGCTTCGGAGCTCTCCCAGGCGGTGTCGTCGACCTCGCAGTCGGGATGGAGCTCGCGGTAGTGGGCGATCTGCTCCGGCGGGACGGGGCAGAAGTTGGAAATGCCCAGGTAGAAACGGTCCAGGTCGAGATCGTAGATCGGCGAAATGTCCGTCAGATACGGACAGTGGCCGACGTTCAGGTGCTTGAGGGTCTTGAGGCCGCTGAGCGGGGACAGGTCCGAGGTGTTGGAGTAAAACAGCTCGAGATACTCCAGGTGCTTGCAGTTGGCCAGAGGGGACAGATCCCCCAGCGGGTTCATCGCGATGATGAGCACCTCCAGATCGGGCATGTAGTTGACGACCGAGAGGTCGGTAATACATTCGTTGTGGCCGATATCCAGGTATTTCACCTTGGTGCAGTATTTCAGCACTTCCAGATCGCTGTTTGTGACGGTACCGCCGATGGACGGACTGGAGGCGAGGATCCTCTCCACATTGGTTCGGACGGAGTATTTCAGCCCGAAGCTGATGCGCCACACGACCTCGGTATCCGGCAGCGCGTCCCGGATGACCTCCATATCCTCGTTGCGGATGCCGCAGCTGTCCATCATCAGGGTTTTCAGGTTCGGCATGCATTTCGCCGCGGCCAGCACCTCTTCGCCGCGGTCTGGGACCGCAAGATAATTGAGGTCAATTTCTTCATCCTCCAGCGTCAGCGGAACGCCGCAGAGCGAGAAGCGGTAATCGATTGTCGCATTCGGCGCGGCGGAGCGAAGGGCGAGGATGTCCTCCCAGGTCGGATGGTCTTCCCGCTCATCGCTGCCGAGGCGGATTTCCTTCAGATCGCGCAGGCAGGCGATGGTGCTGAGGGCGATGCGAATCCGGACAGGCGCGACATCGGAGAGGTCGAGCACGGTTTCGTCCAGCACGCTGTCCTTCCCCAGAAGGCGGCAGTGATAGGAAAAGGCAATATCGGGATATGCATCCCGGAAACGCAGGGCGGCCTTCGGCGAGAGGCCGTCCTCTTTGCTGCCCAGATTGACCTCTTTCAGCTTCGGCAGGAGGGCGAGGGCCTCGAGGGCCTCCTCGGCGTCCCGGGTTTTCAGGCCGGTCAGGTCCAGGCTCTCCGCGTCGGGTTCGGCCGTGACGCCGTTGGGGAAGAGGACCGTGCTGTCCGCGGGGGCTTCCTCTTCGCTGCCCGCAGCATTCGGCTCCGGCCTCGGCATCTCCGCCGCGTCGGCATCGATGCCGCAGCCGCAGAGAAGCGGGAGCAGGAAAAGCATGACACAGAGAACAGCGGCGTTGATCCGTTTCATCCGTGACCTCCTTCAGAATAGAGGGGCGAGTCCCCCATTTTTACGATCAGCATGCCGTCCAGCATCTGCATGCTTTCGGCGTCGGGATAGCAGGGCATGGCGCTTACCCGTGCATCCTGCTGCATCCGGTTCCAGACATCGGAATCGGCCAGAACGGCAGGGTTGTTCAGAATATAGCGGAAATAGGCGGCATAGATGTGATAGTTATACGAGGTCAGGGCCTTTTCGATGGGGGAGGCTTCCTCGCAGCCGGTGATGTCGTAAGTCGCCTCAAAGCCGGGGAGCTGTTCCTGCAGCTGATCGCTGACGCCGGCGAAGACCACAGCCGTCTCGCCGGGGACATAGTCCTCCCGCTCTTCCATCCGGTACAGCACCCGCGTCATCAGGGAGAGCGCGGCATTCTGCTCCAGGTTTTTCCGGGTATAGACGACGTTGGCCGTCTGGATGTTGGCGCAGAAAAGCGCAAAGAGAAGCAGCACCGAAAGCGCCCGTGTAAGCCCCAGCGGCTTTTCTTCCGGCAGGAGAAAGACCGGGAGAAGGAGCGCCAGCCCGGAAAGCCAGAACGCCGTTTTCATCAGGTCATGCACATCCCGGGAAAAACTCAGCTGTGCGGTATTCATCCCCAGCGGGAGCAGCAGGACCAGCACGCACAGCAGCAGCTTTTCCTTTCCCCCCGCCTTTCCGCACTTCAGCCAGACCAGCAGATGCCAGAGCCCGAGCAGCGCAAGGGCGATGTTGACCGCCAGCACAAAAGGCTCCACATGGCTTTTGGCGGGCTGGAAGAAGGCCGCCGCCCAGGTGGCATACACGTGCGCCAGGCGCCCGAAGAGGGAAAGCGAGCTCGTCTGTGAAACGTTGTTATAGCTGTCCATGGCCAGGTTGATGCCCTTCCAGGAGCACATCAGCCGGACCAGGACCCAGTACAGCAGGCCGCCCAGCGCCAGCATCACGAGTGCGCGCAGACCCTTGCGGAAAACGGCGCGGAAGTCCTCGCCGCGCAGAAGCGCGGCCATGCTGAGCAGCATGATCAGCGTGATCGGGACCGAGACCATGCTCTGATAGGTGCCGACGCAGAAGCAGATGAGCAGAACGCCGGCGAAGGCGCCCTTCCAGCCGCCCCGATCCCAGAGCCAGACGGCAACAATACCGACCAGCATCGCGAAGAGGTCGGCGTCCATCTCATAGAGGAAGGTGGCCGTCATCGCGATGAGCGAGAGGTTCGCCGTGAGGATCCCGGCGGTCAGGACCGTGAACAGGCGGGAGGGGATCCGGAACAGGCCGGTGATCAGAAAGCAGGAAAGGCTCAGCCATACCAGGCTCAAAAGGCCGAGCTGCCAGGGTGCCGCGATCAGGCCCCGGAGAACGCGCCGGTACAGAACGATGCCCGGCCGGCCGAGCTGCATTTTCCAGTAGGTCTCCACAGGCGTGACCACCAGG
>JAEEGL012193271.1_pt1 | contig 14307 bp, 11 predicted proteins | sample 9134231 | NCBI WGS metagenome assembly JAEEGL01 (sample SAMN16246548, study PRJNA631951) | gut metagenome | biome: gut microbiome; feature: rumen; material: fiber-attached | host: Bos | place: Iran: Karaj | collected 2018-10 | reverse complement strand
CTCTTAAAGACATATCTAAGAAAGTATTTGAAAAGAAAGGTCTTAAGATTTCTGAAAATAAAGATCAATATGCTCAATTCCAAATGGATTTCATGCTTTGTGGAAACTTTATCAGCTATGGTGAAGATAAAGATGGAAATAAATTATGGGATTTAAAATATCGTTTAAAACATGATGTCATCGATAAAGACAGCACTGAATATTATGATGTTGATGATGACGATGAAGAAGTTAAGATGAATGAATTATCATCTGCGGAAGATGAATATGTTGATGAAAATGATTATCAAGGCGAAACGGCATTTGATAATGATAATGAAGAGGAAGAAGAAAAAGAAGAAGAGCCAGATGAAATCGAACAAGAATTCCTTTTAAGAGAAAGTGTTGAAGAGGAAGATGTCGAAGAAGACTCTTATGATGACAAAGATGAATAATGAATAAAGAACAACCTTGTGTTGTTCTTTTTTATTATGCTTTACTTTTTTAATAAAGTAAGATATAATATGAAACGAAGATAATAATAGGAGGACGTTATGCTTTTAGATGGTGTAAGAACTGCGGAAATTATCCAACGTAAGATTGCGGAAGAGGTTGCTAGAATTAAAGAAGATATCACTTTAGCGATTTTTATGGTTGGAAACAATCAAGCAAGCCAAATATATGTACATAATAAGGAAAGAGCCTGTGAATTAGTAGGGATTAAAGCTCGTATTTATAAATTTGATGAGAATATTAGTCAAAAAGAAATCATTAAAGTGATTGATGAATGTAATAACGATGAAAGTGTAACGGGAATTATGGTTCAATTACCACTTCCATCTCACCTTGATCAAGAAGCTTTACTCGATCGAATTGATCCTAATAAAGACGTTGATGGATTAAATATTGTCAATCAAGGTAAATTATTCAATAACCGTCCAACAATTGAACCAGCAACAGCCAAAGGTATTATCACTTTACTAAAGAATAATAATATTGATATTGCTGGAAAGAATGCCGTAGTCGTTGGTCGTAGCCGTTTGGTTGGTCGTCCTGTTGCGATGTTATTAATGAAAGAAAATGCGACCGTAACAATTTGTCACTCAAAGACAGTTAACTTAAAAGAAATAACTAAGAGAGCTGATATTTTAGTTGTTGCGACAGGTAAACCAAAAATGGTTACTGAAGATATGGTTAAACGGGATGCAGTGGTTGTTGACGTTGGAATTAACAGGGTTGCTGGAAAGCTTTGTGGTGATGTAGATTTCGAAAATGTTCAAAATGTTGCGGGATTCATCACACCTGTGCCAAAAGGTGTTGGTCCAATGACAATTGCGACACTACTTCAAAATGTAATTTCTTGTTATAAGATTCAAAGAAACATAATTGAATAGGAAAAAATGCAAAATATCCATGGTGTTTTCCATGGCTTTTTGTCTAAGAGGTAGATATTATGAAATATAAAGTAATAGTTGGATTAGGAAATCCAGGATTAAAATACAAATATACAAGACATAATGTCGGTTTCATGTTTATCGATAGTATGGAAAAAGACTTTGGCCTTGATTTTCATCTTGATAAGAAACTAAAATGCTTAATCGCATCAAAAGTAATGGATGATGATACAAAAGTGTTATTCGTTAAACCAGTAACATATATGAATAATTCTGGTGAGTGTGTAGAAAGTGTTTTAAAATATTATGATATTCCAGTAGAAGATTTAATTGTCATTCATGATGACTTAGATTTACCAGTGGCTAAGGTTCGTATTAGAGCCCACGGGTCAAGTGGAGGTCAAAAAGGAATGCAAAGTATCATTGATCATCTTGGAACAAATGAAATTAAGAGGATTAGAATTGGTATTGATAAGAATGGGGACACTATTGACTATGTTTTATCAAAGTTTCCAAAGGATGAAAAAGATCAAATATCTTTAGTCTTAGATAAAGCAAGTTTGATGGTTAAGGATTTTCTAACAATGAAATTTGAAAATTTCATGAGTGAGTATAATAAAAATGAATAGTTTAGAATTGTTTATTAAAAATGAGAATGTCTCTAAAATAATGGAAAAAATCGAAGGCTGTGAATATAGCCTTTTTTGTGGTGGAACGACATTCAATCATGGAATCATGCTCGCTTCCAGCATTTTTAAGACAAAACATGAGTCAGTTCTATATGTTTGTAATAATGCTTATCAAGCAAGTAAAGCATATGATGCTTTCTGTAAAGTGTTAGGATATGAAAATATTTGTTTGTATATCAAAGATGATGTGGCATCAACTGAAGCCACTATCAGTAGTAATGAACTTCGTCAAGAAAGATTAAATACAATTAAATCAATCTTAGAGAAAAAAGAAGTTATTATTGTGACTAATGTTGAAGGGGCGCTAAAACCAATCCTTTCTAAAGAAAGATTTGTCTCTAATATTGAAAAAATCAAAGTTGGGGATGAACTTAATATCGATAAACTAGTTAAAAAATTGATTAGTTGTGGATATGAACGTACACATACCACTTATAAAATAGGTGATTTTAGTATTCGTGGTGAAGTTTTAGATATCTATCCATCTTGTTATAGTGATCCTATAAGAATTAATTATGCTTTTGATGAAGTAGAATCAATTAGATATTTTGATATTGAGACACAACTTGCAAGAAAAGATAAACTAAATGAAGTTGATATCTATCCAATGTATGAAATATGTGGTGATATCAATTTAGATGAATTAAGAGATGATATTTTAAAGATTTCTAATACTAAAGAACTAAAAGAAGACTTTGAAATGATTTTTGAAGCTCTGTCTTATGATAAACTTGGAAAATATATCGAATATATTGATGATCATTATTCATCATTAATTGAATATGTTAGAAATAATAATTATCATACAGTTTTTTCATCAATCGAAGAAATAAAGAAAACATATGAAAGTGTCTTACAAGAAACATCTTTATATTATGCTAATAATTATCCTGATGCCAAAATCGAATTTACATATCTTCTTTCTTTTGAAGACTTGATTGAGTATAGTGAAAAGAAATTATATCTTGGTGAAACTAAGAGAGGACTTCCGCAGTTAAAGCTTTATGGATTATTTGATATTCATGGATATAAAACATATGATTATCAAAATAATATGCCAATATTACTTGAAGATATCAAAAATAGTAAAATAAGAAAATATTTCTCATTTCATAATGATAAATCATTAGAGTTAATTAAAGCTTTTCTTGATGAAAATAAAATTAAATATCAAGTTGTAAAAAAAGCAGAAGATATAAAAGAAAAAATAGTTTTATTTATTAGCGATAATTCATTAAGCTATGGATTTTTTAATGATTTTGAAGTTATTGATGAAGAAGATATTTTCAAAAGTGGAAAAATCAAAGTAAGTCATTACCGCAGTGTTAAAGAAACAAGTGCTATTACAACTAAAGAAGATTTGAATCCTGGAGATATAGTAGTTCACTATGAATATGGCATTGCGAGATATCAAGGTATTAAAACAGTATCACTAAATGGAATCCAACAAGACTATTTAAAACTACAATATGATAATATGAATCTTCTTGTGCCAGTTGAGAAGATCACTGACCTCGAAAAATATATTGGTAGTGAAGGAGTAATACCAAAACTAACTAAGCTTGGTACTAATGAATGGAATAAAAAGAAAGATGTCGTACGAGAACAGTTAAGAAGTATCGCTAAAGAACTAATTGACCTTCAAATCAAGAGACAAAACTTAGAAGGACATATGTATCAGAAAGATTCTGAACTTCAAAAGATGTTTGAAAATGATTTTGAGTTTGAAGAAACAAAGGATCAAGAGACAATCGTTGAAGAAATCAAGGAAGATATGGAAAAAGGTGTCTTGATTGATCGTTTGGTTTGTGGTGATGTTGGATTTGGAAAGACAGAAATCGCAATGCGTATTGCCTTCAAGACAGTTTTTGAAGGAAAACAAGTAGCGTTTATGGCTCCTACTACCATTCTTACTCGTCAACACTTCCATACTTTTGAAGAGAGATTTAATAAATATGGGGTTAAAGTGGCTTTATTAAATCGTTTAATTGACCAATCTAAACAAAGAGAGATTATTAAAGATTTAAAAGAAGGTAAAATTGATATCGTTATTGGAACGCATAGACTACTTAATGATGAAATCCAATATAAAGATTTAGGATTACTTATTATTGATGAGGAACAAAGGTTTGGAGTGGTTCATAAAGAGAAAATAAAACAAATGAAAAACAATATTAATGTTTTAACTCTTACAGCAACACCAATTCCAAGAACTTTGCAGATGGCGGTCACAGGAATTAGAACTCTTAATCTTTTAGAAACACCACCAAAAGATAGGTATCCTATTCAAACATATGTAATTGAACATAATGAAAATATTATTAAAGATGCTATTTATAGAGAACTAGCAAGAAATGGACAAGTATTCTATTTACATAATAGAATTAGTGATTTAGATCGACTTGTCCGCCGAATCAAGAAATTAGTTCCCGAAGCGAATGTTTGTATTGGACACGGAAAGATGCCAAGGGAAGAACTTGAAGATGTTGTTTCTAAATATATTGATGGTATTTATAATGTTTTCATATGTACAACCATCATTGAAACAGGAATTGATATTCCAAATTCTAATACTTTGATTGTGGATGATAGTGATAGACTTGGTCTTGCCCAAATGTATCAAATTAGGGGTAGAGTTGGAAGAACTGATAGAATTGCTTATGCTTATTTTACTTATACATCAGATCATGGCCTAACGGGAGCGTCAGCTAAGAGACTAAATGCCATTAAGGAATTCACAAGAATTGGTAGTGGATATAAAATTGCGGTCCGAGATCTTGCGATTCGTGGGGCCGGAGATATCTTAGGTCGTGAGCAATCAGGATTTATCAATTCGATAGGAATTGATATGTACATGAAGCTTTTAAAAGAAGCTATTAATAAAGAAAAAGGTATTGAAGAGAAAGAAAAAGTCAATTATCGCATTGATGTACCTAAACATATAGAAAGAGAATATGTTAGTGATGATATTATTATCATTTATATTCATAAAGAAATAAATAGTATTGCGTCTAAAGATGATAAAGATAAAACAATTGAAGAACTTGAAAATCGATTTGGAAAGCTTAGCCAAAATGTTTTAGATTATATTGAAGAGAGATATCTGGAATCATTACTTCGTTTATTCAATATTGATAAAGTAAATGAAGCACCTAATTTAGTCACAATTCATATTCCAAAGAATGAATCAAGTCACTTAAAAGGAGAAGATGTCTTAAAAGCCGCTTATTTATTAAGTGATGATATCACCATTGATTATCGTAATAATCAATATATAATTAAATACACTAAGAATACAAAAGATCGTTCTTGGCTATATGTTTTAGGAGAGTTTTTTGAATCACTCAAAAAATATGCTTAAAAAAAAGAATTATTTATGGTATAATGGTTAAAATTAGAGAGGTTTATATGAAAAGAGTATTAGTTTTTATTATTATATGTATGTCTTTATTTGTTTTAGTTGGATGTCAAGAAAAGAAAGTTAATCCAACATATATTTCCGCTGAAAATATTTATGATTTAGATAGTGATAAATATCTTATCTATTTTGAAAAAGAAGATTGTTCACAATGTGCTGCAACTCTTCCAACAATTATCAACTATCTAACTAAAACATCAGGAAAACGTGATGCCGTTAAGGTTTATTCTGTTTTATTAGAGTTTACTGATGAAAATGGTGAGAAAGTTTCTATTCCAATTAGCCGTGCTTTTACTGGAGGCGACACTAAACAGGGTCCAGATGGTAATTTCTATGTTAATGGTGTAAGTAATTGGGTTGCTTTATACATTGCGGCTGCCCCATCATTAATTGAAGTTAGTACAGTTGATGGTAAGAAACAATCTACACTTATTGCGGTAGGAACAAGTGAAATCGAAACATATATCAATAATCTTTTAAAATAATATGAAAAAGTTATTATTCTTTGTAATTATAATTACAATATTTTCGTTTGGGTGTGGTAAACCTAAAGTTACATATGATCTCGATGGTGGATTCTTCCCCGAAGAGGAAACTCTTGATATCAATGGACTACCAATTCCCGAAAAAGAAGGTTTCTTATTTTTAGGTTGGCTTGATGGTGATACCCTTGTTTCTAGTCTTAATAAACGCAAATATGATCTAAAAGCGATGTGGACTAGTGCTTTTGATTATGAATTAATTAAAGACGATGATATATTAACCCAAAACGAAGAAATATATTACGTTTATTTTATGCGTGATGGATGTTCTTGGTGCGAAAAGACAAAAGATGATGTCATTCGCTATCAAAACAAGATGAAACTATCTCAATACGAAAAAAATGAGAAGCTTTATGTTGTGAATTTACAAACATCAAGTTATAGTTCACCAATTTTAAGAACCAATGATGAAACTGATAATGGTTTTTATTTAGATAATATTGAAAAATGGAGTGATATTTATATTCCATCTACTCCCGCTCTTTTAGAAATGAGAGAAGAAAATGGTGAAAGACACGTTAAACTAATCGCGAGTGGATCAACCACAATTAGAGAAGCACTATTTAAATCACTTGATAAAGATGGAGATTATTCTAAAAAACTAGATTTATATAACATTACATATGATTTAGATGGGGGAACTCTAGATTATACGGAAGTAGAATTTAATAAATATTCAAATGTACTACTGCCAATTCCTAAAAAAGAAGGATATTGTTTTGGGGGATGGTTTGAAAATACTGAAGTTGTAAATAAAATTGAGTTACGTAATTATAATTTACAAGCGAAATGGGTTGAACTAGAAGATATTAAAGTAATTAGTGAAAATGATATCTTTAGTCAAGAAAAAGATAGTTATATCTATTTTGTAAGAGAAAATGATATTAAAGAAGATACTAATGAAGTAATTAAGATATATAATGCAATTGCGAGTGCTGGCAAGAATCTAGTTTTATATTTAGTATATCTAGAGGATTGTGAGGTTGTGTACCGTGGGTATACAGTTGATGGCGAATTCACTTATAAGATTGATGGAGTAACGGATATTAATGATTTATATATCAATAATCGTACTATCCTTATTAAAATCGAAAAGGGAATTGCGAAATATATTCTTAGTGGTAATAAAGCATTAAAAGAATTTTTAGAAGAGGAAGCTGGAGTAGCTTTTTCTAGTTTAAAATAGTTATTAACAAAGAATAGATATTATGTTATAATATTTATCGTAAGATTTTAGCAAAAGAAAGGGAAACCTATGAAAAAGAGAATATTTTTGTTACTATTTGTTATTGTTGGGATAATTATGTTGGGTGCATGTGCTACAACAAAGGCGACTGATGTCTTTCGTTTTGAAGTGCGTGAACTTAAAATGACATTTTATAACGACGAATCAAAGAATAAAGAAAAAGAATTGAAAATTATTCGTGGTGATACTGATAAAAATGCGACTATTGTTTATTTTTTAACAGGAATAAGTGCTGAAGATACAAGCGGTATTATTAGTTTAACTGGTTCTGGAGAAGATTCTGAAGGTCGCGTAACAACTAAAGGTGAAAAAGACAATGTAATAATTCAAGCTAAAGGCACTGGTGTTGTTCGTTTATCAGCTTATGTTTTAGGTAAAGAGAACGTTGCGGACTCAATCGTCATCACAATTGAAAACGAAATGATGAGTGCATTCAGCGTTACTTCAAAACAAAGTTCAATCGTTGTTGGTGAATCAATTGATTTAAATTCAAAGGTTACTACAAAAGCTTTACCAAATTCAATTGCTGATACTTCAATTTCTCGTTATACAATTGATAATGAAGAAGTAGCAACTCTAAATGGTACAATTCTTCAAGGTAAGAAAGTTGGTACTGTTCAAGTAACAGCATATTCTAATTATGATTCTTCTTTCTATGCTACATTTGATATTAGAGTTGTTTATGCTCAAGCTGGTCGTGTTGATTTATATGATAAAAATGATGAAGATGTAGATTTAGATGAAGAAGTTAATATCCATTTAATTAATGGTGATGAAGAAAATGGCGCATTTTTGATTAAATATGAAGTTGTTCCTGAAGCTGCATATCGTCAATATGGAACACAAGCTGTTGATCAGACTGTAACTATTACATCTAGTAATGATAAATGTGTTAAAATTGAACGTGGCGAAGATAAATCATTCGTAATTAGAGCTGTTGCGGCTGGTGTTGCGAAAGTTACTGTTGAAAGTAAAGACGAAAAGGCAAAACAAGAGATTGTTGTTGAAGTTAGATGGCCACAAACAACTGAACTTAATCTAAAGAAAGATACAATCGACCTAAAAGTTAAGAAAAATGAGACAATTGAAATTGAATCGATTTTACCAAAAGGTGCTAATGAAACTTTAGATATTAGTTATAATGATCCTGAAGATGAAGCAAAGAACATTATTTCTCTTGCGGATAATAAAGTTACTGGTGTTGCGCCAGGAACAGTAGTTCTTAAAGTTTCGACAATTGAAAGTGAAGGAAATACTCCAATTGAAAAATTAGTAACTGTTAATGTTACATATGATACTCTAACAGAAATTAAACCTTCTAGTGACATATCTCTATTAACTGGAGATAGTTCATTTGTGGAAGGACAAATGGAAACAAAGGTTACTTGGTCACTAGTTCCTGCCGGAAGTGATCCAGCTGTAACTCTTACATCAAGCGATGAAACAATTGCAAAAGTCGCTGCTGATGGCACTTTAACAATCTTTGATAAAGTTGGTAGTGCTGAAATCACTATTACATCTGATGTAAATCCTGAAATCAAGGCAACCATCTTAGTTGAAATTAAGAATAGACCTGGCAGCTTTACTTTAGAAGGACCTGAAGATGAAAGTGAATTTACATACGTTGAGGACTTAACTATCGAAGTTACAGTTAAGATTGAACCTGATAATGCTCCACAAGATCTATTTGATGTTGAAGTTGAATCAGAAAATGATGATTTCCGTGCTGATATTGATATTCAAGGAAATAAAATTATTATCTCAATATTAAGTGATGTAACTGCAGAATTCTATGTAATTGTGACTGTAGAAGGTGTTACTGGAGAACAATTCTTGACTTACACAGTACTTGGTAGTGAGTAATCAATAAACATGGCGAAAGCCATGTTTTATTTTGGCTCTTTTAAAAATGAGAAAAAAATGATATAATAATGGAAATTAAAAGATATATTAGAAAGGCAGTTTTTATGTACGATATAGTTGTTATAGGAGGAGGCCATGCTGGAGTCGAAGCGGCTCTATCTAGTGCTCGTCTTAATAATAAAACATTATTAATCGTTGGAAATATAATGAGAATTGCGAATATGCCATGTAATCCATCAATCGGTGGTCCTGCTAAAGGAATCATCGTTAGAGAAATAGATGCTCTTGGTGGAGAAATGGGAAAGGCCGCTGATGCCACACTATTACAAGTAAAAATGCTAAATAGTTCTAAAGGTCCAGCTGTTCGTGCTCTTCGTTTTCAATCTGATAAAGTAGAATATCCTAAATATATGCGTAATGTTATATTCAATACTCCTAATTTGGAAGTAAAAGAAGATTTAGTTACCGCATTAGATGTGGAAAACAACACTATTAAAGGATTATATTTAGAAGATGAACATATCGAATGCAAGGCAATTATTATTGCGAGCGGTACTTATTTGGATTCTCGTGTACTAATGGGTCATGATTTTTGGCAAAGTGGACCTGACAACGAGAAAACAACATCAAAATTATCAGCGAATTTAAAGAGTTTAGGATTAGAACTAATTCGTTTAAAAACGGGAACTCCACCTCGTATTAAAACTGATACGATTGATTTTTCAAAAACTAAACTTGAACCTGGTAATAAAGAACCATATCATTTTAGTGATGAAACAACATCAATTAGACCATATGAAGACCAAGTTCCTTGTTATTTAACAAGAACTACAAAAGAAACTCATGATATTATCAAGGCAAATCTTGAAAAGAGTGCTATGTATGGTGGTGTTGTTGAAGGTGTAGGACCTAGATATTGTCCATCAATTGAAGATAAAGTAATGAAATTTGCGTCAAAAGATAGTCATCAAATATTCTTAGAGCCTGAAAGTCTATCAATTGATGAAACATATGTTCAAGGTTTTTCAACTTCAATGCCAAGAGATGTCCAAGAACTAATGGTTCATAGTCTTCCCGGTCTTGAAAATGCGAAAATCGCTAAATATGCTTACGCAATTGAATATGATGCGATTAATCCACTAGAATTAAAAGCAAATCTTGAGACAAAGAAGATTAATTATCTTTTTTTTGCTGGACAAGTAAATGGTACAAGTGGTTATGAAGAGGCTGCGTGCCAAGGTTTAATGGCGGGAATCAATGCTAGTTTAAAATTACATGGTAAAGAACCATTTGTTTTAAGAAGAGATGAAGCATATATTGGTGTTTTAATCGATGATTTAATCACTAAAGGAGTAAGAGATCCATATCGATTACTGACATCACGTGCTGAATTCCGTTTATTGCTTCGTCATGATAACGCTCAAGAACGTTTATTAAAATATGGATATGATTTAGGATTAATTAAAGAAGAAAGATATAACAGATTCTTAGAAAAAAGAAGAAAAGTTGAAGAAGTTATTGAAAAACTTAAGACTCTTAAGATTAATCCAAAACAAGAATTAAATGAATACTTACTAAAACAAGGTAAGGCTGTTATTAATAATGTAATATCTGCTTTTGAATTTATTAAGAGACCAGATATTGATTTTAATGATATTTCATATTATACTGGTATTGCATTTGATTATGATAATGAAGTACTTGAACAAGTATTAATTGAAATCAAATATGATGGATATATCGCAAAAGAATATCGTGAAGCTAATAAACTAAAACAAATGGAAAATAGAAAGATACCTGATGATATCGACTATTCACAAATTAAGAACGTGGCTAAAGAAGCGTGCGAAAAACTCAATCGAGTTCGTCCAACAACACTAGCCCAAGCTTCAAGAATTAGTGGCGTTAATCCATCAGATGTTGAAATGATTCTTGTTTATCTAGAAAGTAGGAAAAGATAATGGATTTAATCAATCAAAATAAAGAAAAGTTTGATATCTATTTTCATTTTCTAGTTGAAGAAAATAAAAAATATAATCTCACAGCTATTACTGAAGAAAAAGATGTTTATATTAAACATTTCTACGATTCATTACTATTAGGTAAAGTTATTGATTTAAATCAAAAGATTAAGATATGTGATGTTGGAAGTGGGGCAGGATTTCCTGGTATTCCTCTTCTCATCTGTTATCCTAATATTGAATTAACAATAATTGAACCTACTCAAAAAAGAGTGAAGTTTCTTCAAATGTTATGCGAAAAGTTAAATCTTAATGTGAGAATCATTAATGGAAGAGCTGAAGATAATGCGAATGCATTTGAAGAAGAGTTTGATATCGTTACAGCTCGAGCTGTTGCGGAAACTAATATTTTACTGGAACTTCTTGTGAAGATATGTAAAACAGGTGGAAAGATAGCTCTATATAAGGGTGATAAAGCAAACGAAGAACTAATTAATGCAAGACATGCTTTAGAAGAATTATATTTAAAAGTTGATTCCATTAATCATTTTGATTTAGAAGAAGGATATGGATCTAGAAATATCGTTGTGTTTAATAAAACCAAGAAAACTAGTAACAAGTATCCTCGTCGCTATGCAGAAATAGTAAGAAAGCCACTTTAGGAGGCGTTTATGTTTTTAGCAAATACTTTTTTCGAAACAATTGGGAACTTTTTTATTGAACAAGCATCGAGAATCATATCTACTGTTGTTGTGATTCTTGTGGCAGTCTTTTTGATTGTTTTGGTTCGTTTTCTTACAAAGAAATATATCAAGACTCAAGAAGGAAAAAGAAAACACGCTGTTACACTTGCGAAAATGTTATTAAGTGTATTTAGATATTTCGTTGTTATTCTTGCTGTTATTATTGTTTTAGGTGTTTGGGGAATCAATGTTTTACCAGTCCTAGTTGGTGCTGGAATTGTGACTATTGCCATTTCTTTTGGTGCTCAAAAACTTATTGCTGACTTAATTGGTGGTATTTGCATTGTTTTTGAAGATTATTATGATGTTGATGATGTTGTTGAAATCAATGGATTTAAAGGAAAAGTTATTGAAATAGGACTTAAATCAACAAAACTAATAAACTGGAAAAACGAAGTTCGAATGATCGCAAATGGTGATATCTCCGCTGTCACAAATTATTCTAAATATCCTTCTGTTGGTGTTGTTGAAGTGCAGGTTAGTTATAAAGAAGATATTAATAGAGTTATTTCTTTAATCGAAGAAACATTAAAGAACTTAAAAGATACATATGGACAAATCCTAGAAGGACCAAATGTTGTGGGTGGATTATTAGGATTAAATGATAGTGGTGTATCGATTAGAGTTACTGTTAAAACGGAATCTGAAAAACATTATGAAGTTGAACGAGCAATTAGACAAATGATTAAAGAATTATTTGAAAAAGAAGGAATTGAGATTCCATATCCTCAATTGGTGATTCACAGTGAAGCTAGTAACAAATTATAAAGAAGGAGACTTGTTGGAGTTCAAAAAGCCTCACCCATGTGGAGGAACTATTTGGAAAGTTGTGAAATATGGAGTTGATTGTAAGTTAGAATGCACTACTTGTAAGAGAGTAATTATTTTATCAAGAGTCGATATTAGCAAAAGAATAAAAAAGATAATAGAACAAAATTAGAATACATAAAGAATTGAAAGGAGAAAAACAATGTATTGTAAGTATTGTGGCGCTGAAATTAGCGATGATGTAAAATTCTGTCCAGTTTGCGGTAAAAGTCTAGCTGAAGAAAAGGAAGAAAAGAAAGAAAAAGAAGAATTTATTGAAGGTGCAGATAATAATCTAATCCGTTTCTTATTAGTATTCTTCTTATGGTTTATTGGAAGCATTATTATTAATCACACTAGTTTAAAACCAAAAGGATGGAGATCAAGAACTCTTGCAATTTTCTTCTTAACTTATATCACTTTTGGTATTTATCCATTAGTTGCGGCTATTTGTAATTTAACATTTGATCCAAAGAGATCATCTAATATTGGATATTTTAAAGAATAAGAGTAACGGAAACGTTACTTTTTTATTTTACAAAAATCCTAATAAATGATATAATTATTACTTGAGGAAACATATATGATCAAAGATAAAAATTTAAAAATTAATGAGCAAAAGTTTTTATCATATTTAAATGGAAAAGAAGAATTCCCTTTTAAAGGAGATTTTTTCAAGTTTCTTTTAATATCATCAAAGGCAAATAGAAATCTAATTGAGAATTTCTTTATCGATTATTTAAAAGATATGTTGCTATATGAGTGTGATAATTACTATTTACTTATTTATCGAAATAAAGAAAAACTAGAAATCGAAAACTTTATTGAATTATTCAATGAAGATATGGGCACTAAATCATTGATATTTGAAGGATTCTATATAAATAAGGACAATGGTAGATATCTACTTGATTTCCTTAAGATTATCGATAATGAATATTCATTTATTAAAATGTATTCTAAGATTTCTGATTTAATTCTTCAAGTTAATAATAAAAGAGATGTCATAAATGATTTAAAAAGAATAGTTTTAGATAGCTATTTAATAGATAATGAATTTAATATCTTAGTTAAGACTTTATTCAAAAATAATTTAAATATATCAAAAACCGCTAATGATTTATATATGCATCGTAATACTCTTAATAATAAACTTAATTCATTTGAACGCGATACAGCGTTATCTATTCAGAATTTTATTGATGCTGTAACGATTTATGAACTATTAAAATAACAATGTGTATGCACTATTGTGCAGTGTGCACATTGTTTTTTATTTATTATTTGGTAAAATAGTATCGTAAACTTAGTAATAGTTATAAAATAATTAATAAGGAGAGTAATTTATGGCTACTGTTACACTAACTAACATTAACAAAGTTTATGATGGCAATGTTCATGCCGTTGTTGACTTTAACTTAAAAATCAAAGATAAGGAATTTATCGTTTTCGTAGGTCCTTCTGGATGTGGTAAGACTACTACACTTCGTATGGTTGCTGGTCTTGAAGAAATTACATCTGGTGAATTAAGAATTGATGATGAAATCGTTAATGACGTTGCACCAAAAGACCGTAATATCGCCATGGATTTCCACCGCTACGCTCTATCTCCGCATCTGACTGCTTATGATAACATGGCATTCGGATTAACAGAAAGCAAATTCG
>JAEEGL014516807.1_pt1 | contig 14308 bp, 10 predicted proteins | sample 9134231 | NCBI WGS metagenome assembly JAEEGL01 (sample SAMN16246548, study PRJNA631951) | gut metagenome | biome: gut microbiome; feature: rumen; material: fiber-attached | host: Bos | place: Iran: Karaj | collected 2018-10 | reverse complement strand
CTGGTAAGCTGGAGTACGTGCCTCTTTGAAAGCAATTGCCTTAGCAGCCATGATGTGTCCGAGTGGACCACCGAGTACCATTGGACATCCCTTGTTTACGTAATCAGCAAATTCCTTCTTACAGAGAATCATAGCACCACGTGGACCGCGGAGAGTTTTATGAGTTGTAGTAGTAACGATATCTGCCCATTTTACAGGATCGTAGTCACCTGTGAAAACCTTACCTGCAACAAGACCTGCGCAGTGAGCCATATCTACCATGAGAACTGCTCCGCACTTGTCTGCGATTTCGCGGAATCGTTTGAAGTTGATTGCGCGAGGGTAAGCTGAGTATCCGGTAAGGAGAATGAGAGGTTTTACTTCCATTGCCTGCTTTTCGATTGCGTCGTAGTCGAGGAGACCTGTTTTTTCATCAACGCCGTATGGATGGCTTTCGAACATGCGGGCAGAAACGTTCATTTTGTAGCCGTGTGTGAGGTGGCCGCCGCAAGAGTAGTCGAGCCCCATGAGTTTCTGGTTTCCGAAACGCTTTCGAAGCTCTGCGAACTGAGCTTCTGTGAGGTCGTTGAGTGATTTTACGCCGAGTTCTTCGAGTGTCGGAGTCTCAACTTTTGCTGAGAGAATTGCCCAGTATGCAACGAGGTTTGTGTCTGCTCCGGAGTGTGGCTGTACGTATGCGTAGTCAGCACCAAAGAGGCTTTCTGCTTCTCGCGCTGCTGTTGATTCCACAGCGTCAACGTTTACGCATCCGCCGTAATAGCGGTGCTCAGGATATCCTTCTGCGTATTTGTCGGTGAGAAGATTTCCCATTGCAGCCTGTACTGCCAGCGAGCAGTAGTTTTCTGAAGCGATGAGCTTGAGGTGAGAACGCTGGTTCTCGATTTCGTTTACGACATCCGCTGCGATTGAAGGATTTACAGATGCAACCTGCTGAAGGTTTGCAACATACGCACACATTGCGGCAGTTGGTTTTCCGCCGCAAGAAGAAAGGTAATTTTCCAATGGTGTAGCCATTTTTACACTCCAAAATTTATTTTGCTTGAGAAAGTTTAAAAAGCCAGTTGATTTTTTGAAAATCTTCTCTCAATTTCTCTGGTAGCTAAGAGTTTAACGAAAAATCAGAGTGTATTCAATGATGCTATTGTATATAGAAACACACTCTGCCTCCGTCTTGTTGCGTTTTACAAAAGCATGTCCCGCGTGATTTCGTAGCGGGATGAGCAGTTGTGGCAGATTATTTCAAGAGGGAATTTATCGTTGGCGAGTATGTCCTGAACTTCTGCGCGCGGAAGATTTTTTATGTGGTTTGCATAGAACTGTGTGTTGCACGGACAGTCGAAAACTACGTCGCGGTTTAAGACTACGCTTGGATTAAATTCCCTGAACAGTCCGTAAATCACATCCTCCATGTCTCCGCCGTCAGCAAACCATTTTCCGATGCTTGGCATGGCAGAAAATGCGTTCTCAACTTTTTGAATGAGGATGGATTCTTTTTCTTCCTTGTCCTCCTCGCCTGAATTTGCAGTTGACGCTGTGATTTTGCTCTTTCCGCCAGCCGCCGGCATGTGCTGCAAAAACATTCCTCCGGCTCCAATCACGCGGCCTTTTTCGTCGAGCTGGATGCTTGTGTTGAACGCAGTGTGAATCTGCTCTGACATTGCAAAATAATGAGCGAGGTCTTTCGCGATGTTTTTGTAGACGATTTCGGTCGTTCCTGTTTGAGGAGCTTTCATTCCTTCGCCGATGCGTGAGATCGTTACGGTTCCGTCTCCAAGAAAAGGAGAAAGATCCCAGTTTTCAAGCGGCTTGTCGACAGGAATTCTGTTTTGAAGCAAAAATCCACGGACAAATCCTGTTGAGTCAGCTTCTACGGAAAAACCTGCGGCAGGTCCGTTTACGTCGTAGCGGAAAGTGAGGTGTTCGCGGCCCTTCATTGTCGGAATGAGCAGGGCGGCACAAATCATGGCCTGACCGAGAACCATTGTCTCCAGAATTCCTAGGTTGTGCTGTGCCCTCATCTGGTTTACGAGCTGAGTTCCGTTAAAAAATGCGCCCCTGAATTCTCCGTTTGCCATGACGAACATAGTCATTTCGTCTTTATGAATCTTTTCAAGATGAGCTTTCAGCTCAGTGTCTTTTATTTCTGCTTTTATCATGCGTTGAATTTTGCAGGGAATGCAAAATCAGGTCAAGTGTTTATTTTTTGTTGAGTCAATGTTCGTCCCAAATCGTTGAGACGCGCTTGTTTTTTTGGTATAATTTCCATCGATTTTATTCATTTTTATTGTGAGGCATTTATGAAGCTTTATGTTGGAAATCTCAGCTATAACACTGTGGAAGATACACTCAGACAGCTCTTTTCAAATTATGGGGAAGTCCTTTCCGTTTCAATCATGAAGGACAAATTTACAGAGGCTTCCAAAGGTTTCGGCTTTGTAGAAATGTCCGATGAAACTTATGAGCGCGCCATTGGCGGAATGAACGGCAAGGATGTGGACGGAAGAAGAATTCGTGTAAGTGAGGCTGTAGAAAAGCCACGACATGGTGGCGGAGCAAGAAAATTCTTTAAGCGCGGTGATGATGATAGATCTCAAAGACGCTCTGATTTTGATGGTGAAAGACGATTCGGAAAAAAGAGATCGTTTGACAGAAATCCCGCTTCAAAAAGAGATGACAATCATTTTGAAAAGTCAGGCTTTCAAAAAAGGGATGATTCCATTCCTTCAAATGAATACTGATCAGGAACTGACTTTTAACAGCCACTCACTTGAAGAAGACGTCTTTTCGAAGACCTTGCACAGTTTTGATTTTACGGGGAAAATCTATTCATTAAGAATAAAAATATTTCCGATAAACAAGATAGGATAAAAAGTCTCAATTTAAGGAGTTCACAATGTATAAAGTCCGTAGACGAGCTGCACTGATTACGATTAATGCCATTTCAGCCCTGGCGTTTATTTTTATTGCCGTTAATCTTGCACCGCAGACAAAACTCACTGAGTATCAGACATACTCAAACTTATTTCCTATCGTCGTTACGGCCTTTCTCTTTGCATTGCTTTCATTCGGAAGTGTTACGGCTTTCATAAACATCCGTGACAACCTAGAGAAAAAGGTAATGCATTCCGGGGCAACTGCTTACATCACAAAGTTCATCGACAGGCTTCGTTTCTGCTATTCGCTGGATGATTTTTATGCGGCAGTTTCTGAAATCCTTGAGCTTGAGGCTGACTGTGCGGTTCTGTACGTTGACCGCTCAAATGATTACGTCCTTTACAACAGTCCGAGCAAAATCACTACAAATCAAAAAGTCTTGAACACGCTTGCCCAAAACTATACGGTAAAATGGCATGACCCGATAAATTTCATAGGTGAAAAATTCGGTCTGGAAGAAGATATGCGCAAGGCAAGGGGATTTTTCTTTGTCAGCGATGAAGAGCATCTTTATGTTTTCAACCGCTATATATATCTCATTGATGAGGCAATCTACCGAACACTTTATGAGGAATTCTGCCGCTTTCAGAACAGGTCAAGAATCATTTCCAGCCTTTCTGAAATTTCAGAGCTTTCAACTGAGTGGGAGCAGCTTGCCAGCGCGCAGCAGTCCTTCCTTCCTTCGAAAATGCCTGAAATAAAAAACTTAAAGCTTGGCGCTTACTTCAGACCCCTCATCAACGTTTCCGGTGACTATTACACGGTTCTTCCGATTGACGAGCACAAGACTCTTCTGATGCTTGGTGACGTTTCTGGTAAAGGTCTTGCAGCCGCCCTTGTAATGGGTCTTGTAATGAACACCGTAAAAATCAAGGAAAACAAAGAAGACCTTCCGGGCATGATCATTGCCGTAGACAGCGCGATCAAGAGCATGCATCTTCAGGACAAGTACACCGTATTGTTCATCGGAATCGTTGATACTGAAAAAATGAAAATCACTTATGTAAATGCCTCCATGTCAGATCCTATAATTGTAACTAGATCTCCTGATGGCTACAGAATCAAATCCCTGTCATCAAACTGTTCAATCGTCGGAATCATCCCTATCGATTTGAGTGACATTCAGGTTTCGGAACAGAGGCTGTTCTCCGGTGACCTCATAATGATGGCTTCCGATGGTATTTCTGAGGTTATGAACGAAGATAAGGTGGAGCTTGGAGAGACAGAGCTTTTTACCGATACAATTAAGGCCAGCGCTTCAAAAGAGCCGGAGGAATTCATAAAAGACATGGTTGACCTTGTAATGACTTATAATGCAGATACAAGGCTTCATGATGACCTTACCATGCTTGTTGCAAAGATTGAGAGGTAAAAAATGATTTATGCTTTTCTTAACTTACTGTTCGTAATCTTCTTGAGCTGGCTCGCAATCTTTACAGACCGAAAAACGGGTAGTGAAGGCACCAGTCCTGTCGTATATTTAAATCTTGTCCTTGATGCGGCTTGTGCCGTGATGGCTGTAGCTATCTTTGCTTCTCAAAGTGCGGCTCCAGAAAGGCTTGCTTTCTTCCTGTCGGAGCTTGTTTACTTTCTGATGGGAATCTATCTCGTCCAGCTGAGCATTTATTTCGTTCTTTATCCGTCTGTTGACCGTGGAATTGTCTCGCAGATCATAAACTGGGCTGCAATTATCTGGGGAATATGGATAATCTTCTTCCATTTTACGGGAATTACAATCACAAACTTTATCGGACTTCACGTAGAGTCAAGGTCACTCTTCCTTGGAAACCTCGCAAACCTGTTTCCGTACAGTTACTTTGAGTTCTATCAGGCCATAATTTTTTATACGGTTCCTTTCTTTGCTGTCCTGATCATGCTTTTGCGCTCAGAAAACCGCGACAGCAAGCTCGATCATGAAAAATCAGTTTTGAACACTGTTTCGCTTCTTTTAATCTGGTTTGGCATGGCTGTAATCAAAAGGGCCTCAGTCCGTGTTCCGATGTTCTCAACCCTTATCTTGCTGCCATTCGTATTTGCGCAATGGGTTCTTGTACGTTCTGTACTTATAAACTTCCTTTACGACATTCTTTCACTTTTTGGATTCATCATTCAGATTGTAACAGGGTACATAATTCCTGCTATTTTTGTCGGATTGATGTTTGCCTTGCTTTGGCCGATGCATACGTCTTCTCCAAAATCGTTCTTTTTCTATCTGATTGTCGTTCTTGGAGTTGTCGTTACGGCATCTTATCTTTTTACGAGGTTCCTCAACAGAAAATTTACCTTCCGAAGCCAGCAGTATGCAGGTTCGTTCGAGGCTGATTTGTCAGAGTTTGACTTTTCTGATGACCCTGAGAACATTGTCCACAACATGCAGGACATCTTCAACAGGAACATCGGTATGTCGTTCATGCGCATCCTCATTGAAAACGGAAATGAAGAACTTGAGTCCGTATATGACGGCGAGGATGAAAATCACATTTCTGTTCCACTTCGCGGAAAAATGTTTGATACCTTGCTCAACCAAAGCAGGCGAATCGTATTTAAGAACGATGTAGCTGCAAGCTATCATTATTCTGCAATCCGAAACGAACTCATGTCATTCTTTAAAAAGACAAATGCGGATGCCTTCATCATCCTTAACGAGGGACGCCGTATTCTTGGTGCTCTGGTGCTTGGTCCTAAAGCCGGCGGCAACATCTATTCTGACTACGACTTTGAGGTATTTACGAAACTGTATTCATATTTCTTCGTGCTCGGTTACTACATGAAGAACATCGGTAATCAGGAAATCGTCGGTACCGTAAACCGTGAAATCCGTATGTCTGAGCAGATTATCGAATCTATTCAGGGAAATATGGATCCTATAAAGAACAAGCGCTATGACTCGGGAACTTTGATGGTTCACGCCCACAACATCGGCGGTGAGTTCATTGACTTAATTCGCCTTAATGATGACAGGCATATTTTTGTAATGGGTGACTTGTCAGGAAAAGGTATTGCGGCATCCATGAGCATGGTCATCGTAAAATCCGTAATCCGAACATATCTTCAGGAAACAAAGGACTTTAAGCTTCTCGTAGAAAAGGTCAATCAGTTTATCCGCTTCAATCTTCCTAAGGGAACGTTCTTTGAGGGTGTTTTCGGTCTGATTGATTTCTCTGAAAATACGATCTACTACATAAACTGTGCTGTTCCAGCCCTGCTTCTTTACAACCGCGCTTACAATAACGTAATGGAAATTCAGGGAGAAGGTCATGTACTCGGTTTCGTAAAAGACATCGGTCCGTACCTGACGGTTAAAAAAATCAAGATGACTCCGGGTGACATTCTTGTTGCGGTAACTGACGGTATCCTGGACTCAAAATCGCTTCGTGGTGAGGCTTACGGAAAAGACCGAATCCAGAAAACTATAGCCGAAAATATCAGCCTTCCGGCTTCAAATATCGTTGAGTCAATGCTGCAGAACGTAAAGGACTTCCTCTCAAAGGAACTTGACGATGATGTAAGTATTTTTGTCCTGAAGCTTTTGAAATAAAGGAGCATTTTTATGGAACAATTAGGTATTATAGAAAAAAACGGTGCAAACTATATTCTGTTTGAAGTTTCTGGTGAGCTTACGACGTATACGGCCACTGAATTTCAGGAAAAGATGTTTGAGACAATTCAGCATTCAAATATAGTCCTTGACCTTTCTTCTCTTGTGGCAATTGATTCGGTCGGAATCGGAATCATAATGGCGACATTTAATGACGGCGAGGAATACGGACATAAATTCTATATGATGAACCCGTCTCCAGCCGCACGACAGGCTCTTGAAGAAACAGGATTTTACGATACTTTTGAGTTTATCCACTCAGTAACAGAGATGTCTTGATATGAAAAGAATTTTTGCATCACTCTTCGCTTTTTCACTGCTTTGTTCCTGCAGCGGAAAATCTACTTCTGAAAATGTGGTTTTGGCAAAAGAATCACAGCCAAAAAATTTACAGGTTGCAGTGAACCCTGAGCTTGAGAAACTTTCCCGCGTGCTTTCTTCAATGAGCGAAAAGTGCAAGAATGCGATTCCAAACGGAAACCCGCAGGAATTTCTTTCTGATTTGCACAAGGTTCTTGAATGGGATGAGCAGAATCAAAGTGAAGATATAAGCCTCTATTATCTAATCGATAAAAAACATAAGGTTGGCGAAGACTATGTTCCTTTGGATCTTGTTCCAGTAAAGAATAATGAGTTCTGGAATGTAAGCCGAAATGACCTTTCACTCAGACGCGAAGCTTATGACGCCCTTGAAAAACTGTCACAGGCTGCACTGAACGACGGAATAAAACTTCTTGTTTCCTCAACATATCGATCCTACAGCTATCAGGAAAGACTTTTTGACCGGTATGTAAAGCAGGATGGCCTCGAACTTGCAGAACGCTATAGCGCAAGACCTGGAACAAGCCAGCATCAGCTTGGAGTCGCCGTAGATTTTGGATCGATAACTGATGACTGGGGTGAAACAAAAATGGGAAAATGGGTGTACGACCATGCCGCCGATTACGGATGGAGCCTCAGTTTCCCTCAGGGCTATGAGGATGTGACCGGCTACATGTGGGAATGCTGGCATTTCAGGTATATCGGTGTAGAAGCGTGCCGCTTTCAGAAAAAATGGTTCAGCAACGTACAGCAATTCATGTTGGAATTTGTGGATGCTTGGGAGTCGATCGATTAGCTAGCACATCCACTGATGCTTGGAAGCTTATTGATTAGCTAGCGCATCATGGATGCCTGGCAGTCGATCGATTAGCTAGCGCATCCACTGATGCCTGGCAGTCGATAGATTAGATTAGCACATCCACTGATGCTTGGGAGTCGATCGATTAGCTAGCGCATCATGTATGCCTGGCAGTCGATAGATTAGATTAGCACATCATGGATGTCTGGAACAAGACTGTATAAAAAAAAATAACCACAGATAATGCAGAATGCACAGATAAAAAATAAATCTGTGACATCTGTGTAATCTGTGGTTTTTTAATTTCTATGTTCTAAAAAAATCCTTCAGAGATACTGTGGCCTTTGTGAAGAAGTTACTTTACAACGACGTTGACAAGTTTTCCTGGAACAACGATGATTTTTGCAACGGTTTTTCCATCAGTGAATTTTTTGAAGCCGTCTGTCTCTTTTGCCATTGCTTCGAGAGTTGCACTGTCAGAGTTTGCAGGTGCCTCAAACTTTGCACGGAGTTTTCCGTTTATCATTACCGGGAATTCTTTTGTATCTTCCTTTCCGAATTCTTCGCTGAACTCAGGCCATTTTGCATACGCACAGCTTTCTTTATGACCGAGTTTTTCCCAAAGTTCCTCTCCAAGGTGCGGGGCATAAGGAGAAAGCAAAAGGACAAATCCTTCCCACATCGCTTTAGGAATTGCGTCAAGTTTGCTTGCTTCATTGATGAAAATCATCATCTGGCTTATGGCAACGTTAAAGTCAAGGTTTGCTGTGTCTTCAGTTACTTTCTTAACCGTTTTTGCATAAGTTTTTCTAAGAAGAGCCAAATCTTTGTCGAGTTTTCCTGTTATGTCGATGTCAGTCATCGGTTTTTCTGAAAGATTCCAGATTTTGTCCAGGAAGCGGTTTACGCCAATTAATCCCTGTGTGTTCCATGGCTTTGATACGGTGAGCGGTCCCATGAACATCTCATACATGCGGACAGAATCTGCTCCGTATGTCTTTATCATCTCATCAGGATTGACTACATTTTTGAGGGATTTTGACATTTTTGCAATTACGCGCTCAAGTTCCTCACCGTCATCTTTTGCGTAATATTTTCCGTCGCGTTCCTCAACAGCGTCTACTGCAACTAGTGACTTTGATTTTCTCTGGAATGCGAAAGATGTAATCATTCCCTGATTTATCAGCCTCTGGAATGGCTCTTTTGTAGAGACGAGTCCTAAATCATAGAGGACTTTATGCCAGAATCTTGCATAAAGAAGATGAAGAACTGCATGCTCTGCGCCTCCGACATAAAGATCTACAGGCATCCAATAGGATTCTTTCTTTGAGTCAGAGAATGCAAGCTCGTTTTTCGGGTCAATGTAGCGTAGATAGTACCAGCAGCTTCCTGCCCACTGAGGCATCGTGTTTGTTTCGCGTCGTGCAGGTTTTCCGCACTTAGGACACTTGCAGTTTACCCAAGAGTCGATTCCTGCCAGAGGTGATTCTCCTGTTCCTGTCGGCTGATATGTTTTTACGGCTGGAAGTTCAAGCGGAAGCTCCTCTTCAGGAACCGGTACAGTTCCGCAGTCAGGACAATGAACGAGAGGAATCGGCTCACCCCAGTATCGCTGCCTTGAGAAAACCCAGTCACGCAGCTTATAGTTTACTGCTTTCTTTCCGATTTTCTTTTCTTCGAGGAAAGTGAGCATCTTTGCAATGGCATCTTTTTTGTGGAGCCCATCCAAGAATTCTGAGTTTACGTGGATTCCGTCTTGTGTCCAGGCTTCTTTTTGAACGTCAACCTCGCTCTTTAAAACTTCGATGATTGGAAGATTGAATTTTTTTGCGAAATCCCAGTCGCGCGTGTCGTGAGCCGGAACCGCCATGATGGCTCCTGTTCCGTAAGAAATGAGTACATAGTCAGCAACCCAGATAGGAATAAGCTTTCCGTTTACAGGATTGATTGCATAGCTTCCTGAGAAAACGCCTGTCTTGTCTTTTGCAAGGTCTGTTCTCTCAAGGTCACTTTTTTTGGCAGCTTCCTCGCGGTATTTTGCGACTGCGTTTTTCTGCTCTTCTGAAGTCAGTTTTTCGATGAGCGGATGTTCTGGAGAAACTACCATGTATGTTGCGCCAAAAAGAGTATCACATCGTGTCGTGTAGACTGTGAGTTTCTGTTCTGTCGGCTTGCCGTCTTTGTCTGCAACGGTAAAGTCTACCTCAGCACCTTCACTTCTTCCGATCCAGTTGCGCTGCATTGCCTTTACGCTCTCCGGCCAGTCAAGACCTTCCAGGTCTTCAAGCAGGCGGTCTCCATATGCCGTAATCTTTAAAATCCACTGGCGGATTGTTTTATGAGTTACCTGTGCGCCACAACGGTCGCAGTGCCCCTCTTTTACTTCCTCGTTTGCAAGTCCCGTAAGGCAGGAAGGGCACCAGTTTATAGGAGTTTCTGCTTCGTAAGCCAGACCTTTTTTGTAAAGCTGAAGGAAAATCCACTGAGTCCATTTGTAGTAATCCGGAGTACATGTGATTATCTGTCTGTCCCAGTCGTAAGAAAATCCCAGAGCCTTGATCTGCTGCGTAAAATGCTCTATGTTCTGGAAAGTCGTTGTTGCCGGATGAGTTCCTGTTTTAATCGCATAGTTCTCTGCAGGAAGTCCAAAGGCGTCATATCCCATCGGGTGAAGAACGTTGTAGCCGTTCATTCGAAGGTATCGGCAATAAATGTCAGTTGCTGTATAGCCCTCAGGGTGGCCTACGTGCAAGCCTGCTCCACTTGGATATGGAAACATATCAAGAACGTAACGACGTTTTTCTTTCGGATATTTTTCATCTTCTGTTGCGCGGAATGTCTTGTGCTCATCCCAGTATTTCTGCCATTTTGGCTCAATGTTTTGGAACGGATATGCCATTTTTTTTATTTGTCTCCTTTTTAACCGTTTTATTCGTCTTATGCTATTCTATAGAAGAGTTTATCACTTTGATTGAGTATTGAAAATATCAGCAAAAATCAGAGTGCCTTTTATAAATTGATTCAAGACGTTTTTACTGATTTTGTGATTTCCTGAATTCCAGCTTGCCAGTTTTTTCGTCCATTGAATCAACTATTGCAAGTGACTCAAGGTGAATGCCTTTTTCCCTAAGAATTTTTCCGCCGTCCTGAAAACCTTTCTCAATGGCAATCCCGATTCCTTTAAGCTGTGCGCCTGCCTGTTCGATGATGTCTATCAATCCTAATGCTGCCTGACCGTGAGCGAGAAAATCATCGATGATAAGGATTTTGTCATCGTTTTTGATATATTTTTTCGTTACAAACACGTGATTCGTGCACTGATGAGTGTATGATCTTACGTCTGAAACATATTTATCTTCATCCTGAACGACAGTCTGTGTCTTTTTGGCAAATACGACAGGCACGTTGAAATATCTTGCCGTGAGACATGCGATTCCAATTCCAGATGCCTCTATGGTAAGGATTTTTGTGATTTCTTCGTTTGCAAATCGCTTTTTAAATTCCTGCCCCATTGTGTCGAGGAGGGCTATGTCAATCTGGTGATTGAGGAAACTGTCAACTTTGAGGACGTTACCTGCTTTTATGGTTCCGTCGCGTACGATTCTTTCTTCCAAAAAATTCATGATTCAAAAATTATATTGAAATTGAGCCGTTATGAAAATATCATGTCATTTCTTTTGTGAGATTGTTCTATTGCATAGATGATACTAAAATCGTATAATTATAAATATATATACATAAAAAGTGTATAATTATGCATCCAATCAGAGGAATTAGTGATGACGGAAGACAAAAGCTTGTTTATCGGAAGATTATCAGTCCTTGCTGAGCGCAATGACCCGATCGATCCATCTCTTTACGGAAAATATGATGTAAAACGCGGTCTCCGAAATGCAAATGGAACTGGTGTACTTGTCGGACTTACCAGCATCGGTGATGTCGTTGGCTATGAGGTAAAAGACGGCAAAAAAATCGCTATTCCAGGTCGGCTCGTTTATCGAGGTTACAATGTTGAGAGCCTTATCGAAGATGCAGAAAAACACAATCAGTTTGGCTACGAGCAGTGCGCATATCTTCTTCTTTTTGGAGAACTTCCGACTCAGGAAGAACTTGATCATTTTAAGGAATATCTTGGCGAACTAAGGACTCTTCCTGATAACTTTACGGAAGACATGATCATGAAGGCCCCGTCATCAGACATAATGAACAAGCTAGCCAGAGGTGTACTTGCTTCTTATTCTTACGATCGAAATCCGGAAGACCGTTCCCTTTCAAATGTCTTGAGGCAGTGCATTGAGCTTATATCCAGGTTTTCTACTCTCACCGCGTATGGCTATCAGGCAAAACGCCGTTATTATGATGGAAAATCAATGTATATTCACAATCCTCTTCCAGAACTGTCAACCTCCGAAAACTTTTTGCGTCTTATCCGCAACAACAAGGCTTTTACGGACGAAGAGGCAAAACTTCTTGATTTGGCCCTCATTTTGCATGCTGAGCATGGTGGCGGTAACAACTCTTCTTTAACGGTTCACGTAGTTTCTTCTGCTGATACTGACACGTATTCAGCAATTGGAGCTGCCGTCGGTTCCTTAAAAGGAGCCAGACATGGTGGAGCAAATATTCAGGTAATGCAGATGATGGATGACATCAAGGAAAACGTAAAAGACTGGTCCAGTGAATCTGAAATAAAAGAGTACCTGAGGAAAATCGTCAATAAACAGGCATATAACCGCACAGGTCTCATCTACGGACTTGGACATGCGATTTACACGATAAATGACCCGCGTGCGACACTTCTTCGCGACAAGGCGGCTCATCTTGCAAAGGAAAAAGGTCTCGAAGACGAATACAATCTTTACAAGCTGATTGAAAAGCTCGGACCAGAAGTCCTTTACGAAAAGCACGGAGATGATAAAAAAATCTGTGCAAACGTAGACCTTTATTCTGGATTCATTTACTCAATGCTCAATATTCCGCGTGAGCTGTTTACGCCTTTGTTTGCCGTTGCCCGAATTGCCGGCTGGAGTGCTCATAGAATCGAGGAAATTGTTGCTGGAGGAAGAATCTACCGTCCGGCTTACAAAAACGTTCTTGCCGAGAGGGAATACATTCCTATCGAGAACAGGCACCGACTTTAGTAAATGGAAAGACTCGATAAAATACTTGCTCACCACGGTTATGGAACTCGAAAAGATGTAAAGCGTCTTTGTCACGCAGGTGTTGTGTACTTGAACGGCAAGTTGATAACCGATCCTGGAACTCACATCGACATATCTTGTGATTCCTTAGAGATTGACGGCGAAAAAATCAAGCTGCAGCACGACATCTACATAATGATGAATAAGTGTCAGAATGTTGTCTGTGCCAATAAAGATGGAGAGCACGAGACTGTGTTTGATTTGCTTTCGCCTGAGATAAAGCACAGTTTTTTAGGCGGTGACCTGCACTGCATGGGACGCCTTGATATGGACACCGAGGGGCTTTTAATCATAACTTCAGACGGAAAACTTTCACATAAGCTGCTTGCTCCAAAAACTCATGTTCCCAAGACCTACGCAGTTGGTTTGAGGGATGAATTAAAAGTTGAGGAGCAGGGAGCATATAAAGAAAAATTTCGGAATGGCTTTTGGATTGACAGGGAAGGAAACGAAAACGGATTTGAAGCCCTTCCGAGTACGCTTGAGTTTGTAAAAGATGAATTTTCAGGCGACAACAAAATTGACTGCTTGCTTACAATTTATGAGGGAAAATTTCATCAGGTTAAGCGAATGTTCAGTCAGCTGGGAAATGAAGTCGTTTATTTAAAACGCATAAAAATGGGAAATCTTGAGCTTGATTATTCCATTCCGCTTGGAAAATACCGTGAGCTCACACAAGAAGAAATACATCTCCTGAGTGAATGATTTTTAAAATAAACTTAAGGAGAAAACTCCTTTGAATTTTAGGGAAAAATCTCCATTTCGCTCTATTACTTCCACTATTATACTTTCATCATAAAACGTAATGTTTCAGTTTCTTTTTTTTCAGGAGTATTTCCTCCTTTTGGCCTGAATTAAAGATTTTTGCGATATATCGCAAGCTCAAACATCGGAGATTTTTTAGTTTGGAAGGAGAGAGCCAAACATGTGGAACTGTTTTGAGGGTTCAGTTCTGCTATGAAAATACCTGCTTACGGTGTTCCCCACTTCATCGTAAACAGGTATTTTTTTGTCTTCTGTAAATTTTACATCAGCTTTATTTTTTGAGTTGCTTTCTGATTGCTTCCAAAAGCTCGCTGTATTCTGTGAATGCCGGTAAGTCTGGATAATCAGCCTTGATTTTATCTGTTGTCCTGAACAAAAATCCTGCCTTGCTTGCCTGAATCATACCCAAATCGTTGTAGCTGTCGCCTGATGCGATAGTGTCGTATCCGATTGATTGAAGGGCTTTTACAGTCGTGAGCTTTGAATTTGGACAGCGCATTTTATGTCCTGTTATCATGCCATTCTCGTCTACTTCGAGTGAATTGCAGAATATTGTAGGCTGGCCAAGCTTTTTCATGAGTGGAGATGCGAATTCCGCAAATGTGTCGGAAAGAATGATTGTCTGACACTCAGAGCGCAAAGTATCCATAAATTCTTTTGCACCCGGAAGCGGATCAATCGTAGCTATCG
>JAEEGL013853274.1_pt1 | contig 14308 bp, 11 predicted proteins | sample 9134231 | NCBI WGS metagenome assembly JAEEGL01 (sample SAMN16246548, study PRJNA631951) | gut metagenome | biome: gut microbiome; feature: rumen; material: fiber-attached | host: Bos | place: Iran: Karaj | collected 2018-10 | reverse complement strand
GCCAGGAGAAGCACCTGCACCTTATCCACGTTATATAACCTGAATGCGGTACTTGCGGGCTGAGTCCCGGCAGGTCACCGAGTTCAGGCCGAATGGTGGAAAGGCAGTCCGATGCCCCTAAAGGGCAACTGCCAGAATTGGCAGCAGTAGGAAGCACGCGAATTCATTCGTGTGAGGCTTCACTGCAGCTTATGTGCGCTGGCTCTTAAAGAGCAGGATCCCTGCCCGGGATGCAACGGACCTGACGAAAATAAACCGGAGTTCTGTGCCAGTCTGTGCGGGATCATACGATGTAGCAGGAGAACAGAGAACGGTTACAGATACTGTGACGAATGCCCGGATTTTCCCTGCGAAGATGTTATGGAAAAGGAAAACAGATATACGTCCAAATATCCGCGCATCGAATCTCCTCTGGAGAATCTCCGTCTGATACGGGAGATGGGAATGGAAAAGTTCCTGAAGATGGAGACTGAACGCTGGTCATGTGAAAGATGCGGAAGCACTGTATGCGTCCATACAGGGATATGCAGCGGGTGCGGCAACGCAACGGCAGACCGGGGTGAGAACAGCTGATATATGCAGAAACGGATAAATAGTGTAGTATTATAGTCAAAGTTAAGAGCCATAGAGCTCTTTCGGTTTTCTCCTGGTATGCTCCCGGAAGGAGGCGCGTTCAATTGAAAAAAGGTATCATGTTCATTCTGATAATGTGCCTCGGCATGGTCGGGCTCGTAATGGGAGCCGGTATGTCTGAGGAGATGGCCGGAGCCATATCACTTACAGCTGCGATCGCTTATGCGGTACTCAGCGGGAACGGTTCGGAAGGCGACGAGTAGGAGGCGTATGATGGAAGGATACAAGACATTCATACAGGCTATGGACGATGCTTCCGATCACTGCAGCGTCTGGACCAATCTTGAGGACGGAAGCCTTTGTCTCTACAACGAGCTGATGGAAGCCGCAGCATTTACAGATGGACTCAGTCCGCTTCCTGACGACCAGTGGTGGCTGGTTCTGGATGACGGAGCAATAGGGCTGCTGGATGAGACAAACGAGGAAGTCATCCTGATGTATACTCCGGTCCCGAGTCCCCCTGTCACTGAAAAATATACCGGCGACGATCTGGAGAAGAAGATGCAGGAGTTCTTTGCCGAGCCGGAAAGAGAAGAAGAGAATAAGGCGGACGACGCTCCGGCATACTGTATGTACTGCGGAGCGAAGCTTCAGGAAGGTGCCGCATTCTGCATGAAATGCGGCCGCCCGGTAAGGAGGTGACGTCCTGTGAACAATAAAAAACCGAAACAGGAAGTACTGATATTCTGGTTCGTCATATTCTGCATCGCGGTCCCGCAGCTGATAGTGACGATATATCAGGCAAGGACTCACAGCATGACGCCGGAAGAAGTGCGCATGGCAAAACTGGCAGGGACCTTCGTCACTACACTGCTGAATCTTCTGCTGGTCGCAAAAGGAGAGTACAAGCTGGTGCTCTTCCACAGCAAGGATTACGATCCTAAGAAGATCGCTGAGCAGGCTGCTAAGAAGACAGTCCCTCCTAAACCGGCTCCGCCAGCGAGCGGCAGTACAGCGCCTGAATACGGCGGGGATGCAGAGGTACCGTACAGGATCATCACAGACCCGATGACCAAAGCTCAGACACTGTACAATTGGGATGAGGAATCCGGCCAGTGGGTGAGCCAGGACGGCAGATCTGTCCTGGACGAAAGCAGACTGGACGAATGGTATAAGCAGCGTCAGAGCGACCGCGAGTGGCAGGACAGGGAGAACGAGAAGATACGCAGGGGAGACACGGCTTTCGACAGGGAACTGCGTAAGATGAAGGAGGAATCCGACAGGGAGATCGCCCGCATGGAGGAGGAATCCAGACGCCTTCAGGAACACTATAAGCATTACGGTACCTGGGAGACTGATCCGGAGAAACTCAAGGAGATCATCCAGAACAGGATCGATCTGGCAGACATAGAAGGCAGGATAGCCTCCAGGCAGGGAAATACTTATGCGGCTATAGAGTGGGGACTCACTGCCCTGTCAAAGATATGTGACTATGGAGTGGATATTCTTGCCGAGTTCACGGGAGGCGCAGGAAAAGGCATCAAGGCGGCCTACATCGGCGCCAGAAATATTGGATACAGGTACAGTGAAGCTAGAGTCTACGGCAGAGACATGGACGAGGCGATGAGGCTTGGAATAAGCGAGACTGTGGTGGACAACGTCCAGGCTTTTGCCCCCAAAAGCTACAGATACTACGCAAACGTCGGCGGAGACATGTATAAAAAGGCCATGCAGAACGCATATGACCGCAAGGATATCTCAGAAGGCGTGATCGAGTCCGGTATTGGCGGAGCAGTCAGGACGAAACTGCAGAACGTAGTGGAAGGCAAGTTCGATTCAATGTACAGGAATACGACAAAGCAGAGCGCTTCGCAGGTCAACAGATATCTCGAGCACTTCACTTCGGGAAAGACTTCCGAGAAGGTGTTCAATATATGCAAGACGAATACAAGGACGGCATCGGCACAGACACTCAAGACTATCAAGACCGGGAAGACTGTCGCCACGAACCTCACACAGGACATCATCACCAAATTATTCAACTGACGCAGCAGGAAAAGGAGAATCAGAAATGTATTGTATGAAATGCGGATCGCAGATACCGGATGGAGCGGTCTTCTGCCCAAAATGCGGTGCCAGAGTAGATCAGGCGGCAGCTTCCAGGCAGCCTGTACAGCCTCCGGTGCAGCAGGTATACACTCCACAGCCGACTTATACGCCTCCACCTACGGTCCCTGTACAGCCTGTCCAGCAGACTCAGCAGGCGCCGAAAAAGTCTAACAGATTCCTGAGAAAGCTGATAGCTCTTGCTCTGATCGTCGCCATAGGGTATTTCGTATATCCCTTGGTCAAGGTCAAGGTACTGGAGTTCATCGACGAGAAATTCGGGACAGAATTCAGCGGGAAAGAGCAGGGAGGATTTCCTGTGTTTCCCGGAAACAGCGGAAATCCCGGAAACAGCGGAAATTCCGGAAACAGCGGTAATCCGGGGAACAGCAGTAACCCCGGAAACAGCAGCAATCCGGGCAGCAGTACTGATCCCGGAAACAACGGCAATACGAATCCCGGAAATAACGGGAATAACGGAAGCAGCAGTGGTAATTCAGGAAACAGCGGCAATTCTGGAAACAGCGGCAGTCAGGGGAACAGCGCAACTCCTCCTGCAACTCCTCCGCAGGATGTGGGCAGCGTGTCCTTCAGCGATTTCAACGTCGTAAATGAATACAGGATTAACGGAATGCCTTCCGGACTCGTGACTCTGGCTCCGTACCAGGCCCAGGGCACCTGGAAATACGGACTTTCCTTTGAGAATGAGGATCTCACCTATTATGAGATCGGGACATGCGTTATAAATATAGGACAGTACGCCACTACGCTCGATCTGTATCCGACCATGGGCCACGACGGGTATGAGGCATGGGAGCTCTCACCGGACGAGGTAGGATACGGGACGATGACCGGTACTATCTACGATGACGAGATCAGCTTCAACAACGGGAACGGCCTCACTATAGTGATAGGAAACTTCCGTGCAGATGAGAGCGACAGCTATGCTGTCGGAACAGTGATCCTGGCAGGAGGAAGACAGGGCGAGATAATGCTTCTGAGATCCGCTTTCTGAGATAACAGGCTAGAAAAACAAAGACTTCGTGGACACAGCTTGCGCGTTTTCACGGAGTCTTTTTTGCTTTTAATAATTATGGATGCGATTAATGTTGCTTTAGTATGCTGAACAGGGTAGTATGGTCTTGAATCAAATATTAACCCAGCCGTCCAGACGGATGGCTGGCATAACACCTATAAGGAGAATCAAAATGTACCGCAAAGTAACAGTAGCAGGAGGCGGAGTCCTCGGAAGCCAGATCGCCTTCCAGGCAGCTTACTCAGGATTTGACGTCACGATCTGGCTCAGAAGCGAAGGCAGCATCGGACGCACACAGCCCAAACTTGATGAGCTGAGAGACACTTACCGCGAGACCATCGAACAGATGGCTACTCCGGAAGGAAAGTCCCCCGATGTCTGGGCAAGAGGCCTGGCGGATCCGGAAACGTTCGACAAGGAAGCATGCCTTGAGAAAGTTGAGAAGGCATATTCGGGGATCAAGCTCGAACTTGATCTCGCCAAAGCGGTAGAGGATGCCGATCTCGTGATCGAGTCGATGGCGGAGCTGGAGAATGAGAAGAAGGAGTTCTACACTAAGATGGCTCCTCTGCTTCCCGAAAAGACAGTAATTGCCACCAACTCATCTACACTGCTTCCCTCCACGTTCGCAAAGTATACCGGCCGTCCGTCCAAGTACCTGTCACTGCACTTTGCCAACCATATCTGGAAGCAGAACCTCGCAGAGGTAATGGCCCAGGATGAAACTGATCCCAAGTATTTCGCAGAAGTTTTTGAATTTGCATCTCAGATCGGCATGATCCCCGTAGCAGTTAATAAGGAGAAATCCGGATACCTGCTCAACTCGCTTCTCGTTCCGTTCCTGCTCTGCGGGATGGATCTCGTAGCTAACGGGGTGTCCGATCCTGACAGTGTGGACAAGGCATGGAAGCTTGGTACCGGCGCTCCGAGAGGACCTTTCGAGATCATCGACGTGGTAGGTCTTACCACAGCGTACAATATTATCCAGCAGTATCAGAAAGTCCCCGGACTGCTCAGCCCGCTGCTCAGAAAGATGATGATGCCCTACAATTTCAAGGGAATATCCGCCATGCTCAAGAAATACATCGACGAGGGCAAGCTGGGAAGGACAGCAGGAGAAGGGTTCTACAAATATTCTGAAGATCAGAGAGTGTGATCTGACTAAGAATGATTAAACGCTCCGCATCGCTGTAAAGCGACGCGGAGCGTCTTTGTATGTAAGTGCAGATTGTTAGATGACACAGTTCTCTTCCGATACGACTTTTAAGGCTTTTTCTCTAAGAAGCTTCTTGAACTTCTCAGGTTCGTCACCCATGGGATTGTGTCCTGAATTCTCAAACCATATTAGATCCTTGTCAGACGCCTCAATCGTGTCATACCACGCCTGGACGAGTTCTGATGGCGTGTTCATATCAAGCCTTCCGTCGAATATGTAGAATCTTGTATCAAAACTGGTGCATGTCTCGGGAAAGCATGTGGCTCCGAGTTCAGGCCACATCTTCTTCAGGACTTTGCTGTATCCCAGTACGAGGCCCAGTATATCGGAAACAGAGTATTCTCCAGACTTGAGCATAGGTACGACCATGGCATTGAAATAGTTGTCTTTTCCCGACTGCTTGGAGTAGCCGCCGTACTTCATCATCAGACGGCGCTGCACCATCATACCGCTGAAGCCGCCCTTGTACTGTCCTTTCACGGGAGGACCGACCTCTTCCAGCTTTTTTACAGCGTCTTCGTCACCGGCTTCTTTCGCTGATCTCAGAGTGTAGTCGTAGCTGATCTCCTCGTTGCGGGCAATATCCACGACCTGGCCGAATCCGAACAGAGCTGCTATCTTTTCAGGATATCTCTTGATGAGCCATACGCCCAGTTCGCTGCCCCAGCTTCCGCCTATTACAAAAATCTTGTCCTTGCTGAATCTGCGGCAGAGCCAATCGACCAGTTCAGCGGCGTCATCTGTGATCCTCTCTATGGTGAGAGTATCTTCAGGCACGCCGTAATATGATCCGCCGGTGCCTCTCTGATCCCATGTCACGATAGTGAAGGTGTCGAGGAGATCTCTGTGCTTCATCATAATGTCATGGCGGTTGCACACGCCGGGGCCTCCGTGCAGGAACAGAAGGACCGGCTTTTTCGGATCTTCCGTGACATAGTGGATCTTCTGTTTTACTCCTCCGAGGAGGATCTTTTCCTTTACATCGATCATTCCAGTTTTCCTCTTGTGTGTAGCTATTTTTTGTTGCTGAAATACTCTTTAGCAAGTTGCGTTACAGTGCCTGAGAGTCCGAGAACTGCCACAAGGTTAGGGATCGTCATTATACCGTTGAGAGTATCTGAGATCCTGTATGCCAGTCCGAGCGGAACGGTTGCGCCGTAGACTACGGCTGCAATGAAGATGACCTTGTATATTCCGGAGAATCTGCTGCTTCCAGTAAGGAACTCAAGACATCTGACACCGTAAAGTGACCATGTGATCATGGTAGTGAACGCGAACAGAAGCAGAGATACCGCGACGGAAAGACTTCCGAACTTATCGCCGAATACTGTAGCAAAAGCATCGATCGGCAGGACGTTCTTGTCTCCGGTGACATATTCGATCCCGACACCGCTCATGAGCACTGCAAGGCATGTCAGTGTACAGATCACTATCGTGTCAAAGAATACCTCGAACATCCCGAAGAGACCCTGCTTCACAGGCTCTTCCGTGCTGGTGCCTGCATGCGCGATGGGAGCAGATCCCTGCCCGGCTTCATTGGAGAAGAGACCGCGTCCGAGACCGCTGCTTACAGCATTCTTGAGTGTGATGCCCACTGCTCCGCCGATGACGGCTTTAGGTGAGAATGCACCTTTGAATATGGAAGCCAGAACTGCGGGCAGGGAAGTGATATGAGCCAGGATCACTATGACTGAGCAGACTACATATATGATGCTCATTACCGGGATCAGAGTCTGAGCGGCAAGCGCGATACGTCTGATACCTCCTATGATCACGAGCCCGAGAACTATGGCTGCAGTGATCCCGATCACCAGCGAGATGGTATCTGTATGATCAGCGGCGCCGGGTACGAATGCCGTGATGGCGGTATTGATCGCCGTGGTCATTGAGCTGATCTGACTGAGACATCCTATTCCAAAGGAAGCTACAGTACCTGCTACTGCGAATATGACGGCCAGCCATTTCCAGTTCTTTCCGAGGCCGTCGGTTATATAGTACATTGGCCCGCCGACGTTCTCACCGGCGTCATTCTTTCTGCGGTACTTCACAGCGAGGGTGACTTCGCTGAATTTCGTGCACATCCCGAAGATGCCGCTGATCCAGAGCCAGAAAACTGCTCCGGGACCGCCGGATATTATAGCGCCGGAACATCCTACGATGTTGCCGGTGCCGACAGTGGCAGCCAGCGCAGTCGCCAAGGCCTGCAGAGGATTTACGGAACCTTTGGAGGACCCTTCTCCCCGGCTGGTGAGGCATGTATCCATCATGGTGCGGAATCTGGTGACCTGAGGCATGCCCATCCTGACGGAAAGATATATGCCTGTTCCGACAAGGAGGATCATTGTAGGCCATCCCCACACTATGTTGTTGAGAAAACTGTTGACTGATTCTATCAGCTGCATGTTAATGTCACACCTTTCTTACGGTCTCGCGGGACATCCCGCGTATTGCGGATATTATACTATCAGACTAAAGTGCTGAGAAGCATAAAAAGAAACGGATCCGGAAATGACCGGATCCGTAATGCAGATTCTGTGATGCTTAAGCTTGTTCGGTGACTTCTTCCTTGGCTTCAGCTTCTCTCTTCCTGAGAGAGAACAGGCCTATCATTGCGCCTGCAAAACTCAGCGGGACCATCAGGGCATACATTCCCTTGTAGGGGTTGAGACCGCTCTTCTCTATGAAGTGGAAGATCGCGCTGCCTCCGAAGTCCGCCAGAAGCATTGCTATGACCGATACAGTGGATCTCAGCGATGTCTGAGCTGATACCTTGAGTCCTTCGGGAGCATGCTCAAACAGGAACTTGGACATACCGATGATTATGGGCACCAGCATCGCGCCGTTTAGGACCATCGTCCACATGAGAACGGTGGCGTTATTGGTAAGCGCGCAGACCGTCCAGCGGAACGTGCCGACGAGAAGCACCATTACCATGGAGCGTTCAAGACCGATGCGTTCTAGCCATCTCTTTCCAGGACCCAGATGGAACGGAAATTCGGAGAAACCGAGTATCGCGTGCGCTATGCCGATCATGGTGAGAGTGCCGCCCAGCGACTGTGAATAGTTGCCGAAATATGTGTTGTTTGTGGTGCCGGCGAGAGAGTAGATGAAGAACATGATCAGGACGTTGCGTACCTGGCGGTCCTTCAGGATGCTGTAAACGCTCTCATTGCTCTTGGGCTCGTTGGGGGAAGCGACCACCCTCATTGTGTTGGGAGATACCGGCAGTGTCAGGCCGGATATGAACGTCGCGATGTAGCATACGATCATTATCGGGAAGATGGTGGCGATGTCACCGTTGAGAAGGAAACCGGAGACATAAGACATCACCGAGTAACCGAGAGTCCCCATCCAGCGCATGGGCTGATAATCCCAGCCGCGCAGCTTGGCCTGTTCCATCGCTATGGTGTCATATACGCTTCCTAGAGGTGTTGCTATGATGCTGTAGAGGAAACGGATAAGAACAACAAGAACTGCGTTCCTTATCACCATGAAGATACAGAAGACCGTGATGGTGAATATGTATCCGATATCCATAACAAGGTTCTTTGATTTTGCTCTGTCAGCGATCCTTCCCATTATAGGCAGAGTGAACAGAGATACTATCTGAGTCACTCCGTTGATGACTCCCAGAGTCTTTACCGGAACGCCTATCTCGGTGAGATAAAGCCCCATGAAACTTCCGTTCACTGCGCCGCCGCAGAATACGATTATATAGAAGATATAGAACCGCCAGGGACTTTTTGGGTTGTCTCTGAAAGTCCTGAATTTCTCAAGCATTTGATGCCTCCTGTTCTGAACTGTTTCCTTTCCTGATCGAAGTGAGTCCCATTATGATACCAAGAATGTTAAGCGGGATAAGACATACATACAGCCCTCTGATCGGGTGTTTGCCCAGAAGTTCGAACAGATGGAACAGTCCGCTTCCGGCGAAGTCGTTCACCAGGACTGCAATTACCTGTACGGAGTGTCTGAGGGTCGTCTGTGCTGTGACCTTGAGATCCGCAGGAGCATGATCATAGAGGAACTCTGCAAGACCTATGATGACAGGCACCAGCTGGATGCCGTTGAGAGCCATCGTCGCGGTGAGTACCCACGGGTCTTTCGTGAGAGCGCAGACAGCCCAGCGGAAGACGCCGACAGAGAGCACGACCAGCATGGATTTCTCCACTCCGATGCGTTTGAGCCACCTTTTTCCCGGCCCGAGATGGAAGGGAAGTTCCGAAAGTCCCAGCACGGCATGAGCTATGCCGATTATAGCGTAATCACCGCCGAGCTCCTTCGTGTAGTTTCCGAAGTATGTATTGTTGACGGAACTGGACAGCGAGTAGATGAAGAACATGATCATTACGTTCCTGACCTGCCTGTCCTTAAGTACCGACAGCACTCGTTTTGCGTCTGATTCTTTGGCTTCATTCGGGGAGACTACCACGCGTTCGACTCTGGTCGATCTCGGAAGCAGGAGCGCCAGGAAGAGCGTCATGGAATAGCTGACGATAAGCATGGGGAATATTGCTGAGATATTGCCCTTGAGTCCGAAACCGGACGCAAAGGACATGATGGAGTATCCGATCGTGCCGCTCATCCTTATGGGACCGAACTCCCAGCCGTTCTTCCTGCAGTACTCCATCGTGATGGCTTCATAAACGCTGGAGATCGGGGTAAAGAACATCGCGTATGCTATGCGGAATGCGATGATCATGATCAGATCGCGCGCCTTGCTCATAAGGAACAGAGTGAGTATCGAGATGGAAAGCTCGATGCAGAGGACTCTGTTTTTGGTCGGGGCCCTGTCCGCTATCCTGCCCAGGACAGGCAGAACAAAAAGGGACAGTATCTGAATAACACCGTTGATGAGACCGATGGTCTTCACAGGAACACCGGACTCAGTCAGATACAGCGTCAGAAAACTGCCCTGGATAGCTATTCCGAAATAAACTACGAAATAATAGACATAAAAAATAAGAGGACTCTTTGGATCGTCCTTGTTGAATATCTTCACTGCCATTCACCCTTAATGTTTTTTGTACTATTAATATAGTAGCATGACAAAGATACTCGTTCAACAGATGGACACTGCGAAAAGGCGTGTGCGGGGATTTGTTTTTATGGTGAGAGCAATAAAATAGATTTTATAATAAAAATAAAAAAAGAAAGGAAGTGGATGGAATGCCCCCGAGAGGTCCGAGAGGGTTTCTGACAGAAGAGGAGAAACAGAACAAACCTAAAGTGACAAAAGAACTGGTCTTCAGGATATTCTCCTACCTCAAACCATATACGATACAGTTCATATTCGTCTTCATAACGATAATCCTGTCTGCAGCGATTGGGCTGCTGCCGTCCATGATAACCGGAAAGATAGTTGATGAGGCGCTCACAGGAAAGAACCTGAAGCTGCTCATCGAACTCATTATCCTTTCCTTTGTGTCGCTGACGGCTTCACATCTCATCGGAGTCCTGGAAAACTACATCAACTCCTGGATCTCGGCAAGGATCGTCAGAGATATGCGCAACGAGATGTACCGGCATCTGCAGTACATGCCTCACTCGTTCTTCACGACAGAAAAACAGGGTGATATCACAACCCGTATGAATACCGATATCAGCGGCGTTTCAACTGTGATCACTTCTACGCTGACGAGCTCCATATCCAATATAGCGACTCTCGTCACCAGTCTGGTAGCGCTGTTCTCCATGAGCTGGAAGCTGGCGCTTGTCGGAATAGCGGTGATCCCGCTCCTCATAATACCGTCCAGAAGCGCGGGCGGGAACATGTGGAAGATAGCAAGCGACACACAAGCCAAGCAGGACGAGATGAACCAGATCATCAACGAGACTCTGTCTCCGTCAGGCTCCCTGCTGATGAAACTCTTTACCAGAGAGGAAGAGGAGTACCAGATATTTGCGAAAGCCAATGAGGATATGACTGAACTCTCACTCAAACGTCAGCGCAGCGGGCAGTGGTTCAGTATCTTGATGGGAATGTTCACGCAGATTGCACCTTTGCTCATCTACTTCGCCGGAGGCTGGATGATGATCTCACAGCTGGATCCCGGACTTACTGTCGGCGATATAACGGTCACCGTAGCACTGGTGAACAGACTTTACAGGCCGGTGTCGAGCCTTCTCAACATGGGAGTCGAGTTCACGAGAAGTCTCGCACTGTTCACAAGGATATTCGACTATCTTGACAGGGAGCAGACTATCACCGATCCAAAGAACCCGAAGGCTCCTAATCTCAGGGGAGAAGGCATTACGTTCCGCCATGTCACATTCACGTATCCGGGCGCGGAGGAACCCGTTCTTAAGGACCTGAGCTTCGAGATAGAGGGGAACAAGATGTATGCCATCGTCGGGCCTTCCGGAAGCGGAAAGAGCACGATAGTGAACCTGATTCCGAGACTGTACGACGTGGATAAAGGCAGCGTAGCCATAGGAAAGACTGACGTGCGTCTGATGAAACTGTCATATCTGCGCGATGCGGTGGGAATGGTGACGCAGGAGGCTTATCTCTACGGAGGCACTATTAGGGAGAACCTCCTGAGAGCAAAAGAAGATGCTACGGAAGAGGAACTGATACATGCCTGCAAGATAGCGAATATCTATGATTTCATCCAGGCGCAGCCTTTGGGCTTTGATTCTGTGGTCGGTACCGGCGGACTCAAACTGTCCGGCGGTGAGAAACAGAGGCTCTCGCTGGCGAGAGTAGTCCTCAAGGATCCTCAGATACTTATTCTGGACGAAGCCACTTCCGCGCTGGATTCTATATCGGAAGCTGCCATACAACAGGCTCTGGATGCTCTGATGCAGGGACGTACCAGCATCGCGATAGCACACAGACTTTCCACCATACTTGCAGCTGACAGGATACTGGTGGTCGATGGGGGCAGGATAGTTGAACAGGGAGGCCATGAAGAACTGCTGGAAAAAGGAGGACTCTACAGGCAGCTCTATGAGACACAGTTCAGAAAAGTGATCGATATGGAGAGCTGATACAAACCGTACATCAGATGCTGTGCATTGATGCACGGCATTTTCTTGTGAAAAGCAACTAAATAATTCCGTGAATATGGATATTATTACAATAAGCGAATCGTCAAAATGACGGAAAATATCTTGTTTAATCGCTGAAAGTGCCTAGAATGGTTATAAATCTGTAATAATCGTTGAAGAATTCAGCGCATGAATATATATTATTGGAGCATTATTTTGTCCGCACGACATTGGCACCACGGACAAATCATTTTATTAGGAGGAACCAATGAAGAAACTTCTTTCAATCATGCTCATCTTGGTTCTTGCTCTTTCCCTCGTCGCCTGCGGCGGCAAGAAGGAAGAGGAAGGTAAGAAGTCCATGAAGCTCGCAGTCGTCTACACAGGTCTCGGAGACTTCTGGGATATGTGCGGTATCGGCGGCACAAAGAGAGTTGAAGAACTCAAGACCGAGTATCCTGACTGGACGATCGACCTCGAGCTGACCGGCCCGTCTGAAGCTGGTGTTACAGCTCAGATCCAGGTCGTTGAGAACCTCATCTCCCTCGGATACGACGGAATGACCGTCGCAGCATCCGACGCAGAAGGCCTTACCCCCACACTGAACGCAGCAGCAGATGCAGGTGTCTTCGTTCTTACGATGGATACCGACTGCCCCGACAGCAAGCGCGCAGCTTTCGTTGGAACACACAACGAGAGATTCGGCCGTAAGCTTGCTGAGTTCGCTTGCGATTGGCAGAAGGATAACGGCGGCGCCAAGATCATCATCTTCCACGGTGCTGTTGCACAGCTCGGAATGATCCAGCGCCTTAAGGGCATCACCGACGTCGTTGCAGAAAACGCATCCACCGGTGCAGAACTGCTCGACTATCAGTCTCCTGTTGACATCAGCTCCGGCCAGGCAACAGTCGAGGCCATGATGCTTGCCAACCCCACATGGAACAGTGCGCTCTGCACACACGCAGGCGGCTCCATGGTATCCGCTGTTTTCGAAGAGAACGGCTGGAACGATGCTGACACGAACAAGGCACACGCTGGCGTCCTTTCCGACGACACAGCTCAGGTCATCAACGCTGTCAAGGACGGCTTTGCGACCTGCACCGAGGTTCAGAAGCAGTGGCAGTGGGCGTACAACGGAGTAGATCTTATGTTTAAGAAGATCGCTCTCGGACAGGATCCGCCCTCTGACTTCGTCGAGACCCCCACATTCTATGTAACACTCGAGAACGTCTATGATGACGATATGTATCCCACAAGGCAGTAATCTGACCTGAAGATACTTCTGGAGAAAACTGAATGAAGGAAGCGCCGCGGATTATTCCGCGGCGCTTTTCTGCTGTCCTGTAAAAAGCTGTATTTCCGGATTATCGTTCAAAAAGCTTTACCAGTGACATCTTCTTTTTCCCTGCTGCTCCGGTGTACGGGTGCTCCCTCAGTGGAAGGTTGAATCTTGAGCTTCCCATCAGGACTGTCTGGGGATGGCTGAACTCCGTGAATCCCCACTTCCCGTGATATGCTCCCATGCCGGAATGGCCTGTTCCGCCGAAAGGCACTCCCTTCACCATCATGTGTAGGCAGACCTCGTTTATGCATCCTCCGCCGTACTGCATTCGCTGCATTATTTCTTTAGCCCACTTCTTGTCCCTGGTGAACACATAGAACGCCAGAGGGTGCTCCCGCTCCTCTATGGTGTGCAGGAGAGTGTCGACATCGCTGTCATCGAAAGGAACGACCGGAAGAAGGGGGGAGAAGAGCTCCCGATTCACGATCTCCTCGTCTTTGTCCACGGGATATATTACTGTGGGTTCAAATCTCAAAGTGCTGCGGTCGCCTCTGCCTCCGAAAACGGTCCTGTCTGCGTAAGCCTGCGCGGTTCTCTCACACTTGTCATAAGCCGCTGCATCTATAAGGTGTGCGTATTCCTCGTTCTCAAGAGCTTTCTCTCCGATCTGGGAGCGGAAAGCTCTTTTCAGTTCTTCAAGGAAATCGTTCGCGATCTCCCGGGCGACGGCCACCTGATTTATATCTATGCATATCTGACCGCTGTTGAGCAGCTTGAAGAAAGCTATCTTTCTGGCGGCGTCCCTTATATCCGCGTCCTTTCTCACTATGCACCAGTTCCCGTTCTCGCCTCCGAGCTCAAGGGCGACTGGAGTGAGGTTAACGGCAGCCTTTGCCATGACGTGCTTCGCGACATTCGGAGAACCTGTATAGAATATCTTGTCGAATCTCTGATCGAGGCACATGTCGGCGACATCATGGCCTCCGTCTATCACCGTCACGTATTCCTCAGGGAAGGTCTCGCTCACGATCTTCCTGATAAGAGCGGTGCTGTGCACGGATTTGCTGCTGGCCTTTATCACGGCAGTGTTTCCCGCTGCGAT
>JAEEGL011307939.1_pt1 | contig 14308 bp, 10 predicted proteins | sample 9134231 | NCBI WGS metagenome assembly JAEEGL01 (sample SAMN16246548, study PRJNA631951) | gut metagenome | biome: gut microbiome; feature: rumen; material: fiber-attached | host: Bos | place: Iran: Karaj | collected 2018-10 | reverse complement strand
AGGCGGATGGACAGCACCAGGTGATCCTCCCCGGTGGCCGCGATACAGAACCAGGCTTTTCCGTTTTCCGTGCAGCGGACGCTCAGCACGGGCATCCGGTTCTCCACCGCGTCCAGGCGCAGCCAGGCGGTGAATGAGACGCTTCCGCCCTCCAGGGTACAGGGAATGCTGAGCGCGCCGTCGTCGAAGCGCATGGCCTTTTCGCGGAGACCGTCCACCAGGTACAGCTTGCCGGTACGTTCCGTGCCCTCCGGCAGGGCGTCAAACGTGGTGAACGGCAGGTGCAGCGCGGGCTTCAGGGCGGCGAGCTCTTCCTCAAAGACGCCGTACTCCTTCTTCAGCTTCGGTTCCTCGATCCGGACGGGCAGTCCTTCCGGACGGGGCAGGTTCTCGGGCACGTCGGCGAACAGGCCGCCCGGCACCCGGCTGTTCCAGGTTTCGGGAACGGGGAGGCCGAGGGCGTGCAGGATGGCCGGGGCAGTGTCCCGCGTGAGCATGTCGTGCAGCTCCGTGTGCTGAACACCGCCGCCCGCGGCGAAGAAGGTGACATACTTTTCCGCGTCGCTGTCGCCGCCGTGGGTGCCGCGGCCCTGTTCATCCGGCGGGGTACCGCCGTGGTCGGGTTCCACGATCAGCAGGGTATCCTCCAGCCAGCCGCGCTTTTCAATGGCATCCGTGACCCGGCCGATCCAGCTGTCAGCCAGCGTGATCGAAGCCAGGTGCGCCGGCGTGCCGTAGCCGTTGGCATGGCCCGCACCGTCCGGAATATCGAAATGGAAATAGATCAGAGTAAAATCATGGGTGTTGATATAGTCCACGGCAGCCTGGATCAGCTCGTCGCCCTGGGCGTTGACCTCGTACACGCCGAGATTGTTCTCAATGATGCCGAAGTTGACGTTGCCCCATTCACAGAAGGAAGCCAGCTCCGCATCGGGCCGGTTTTCCCGGATCACCCGGAACACGGACGGATAGGGCGAATCCGCCGGGAAGGGTTTCTTGCCCGTAGCCCAGTTGGTCAGCCCGTGGCGGCGGCAGTCCACCCCGTGCAGGATGCTGCCCCAGCACTCTGCGCTGATGGTGGGCATTTCCGTGAGCGCGCGGCGGCATACCGCTCCGTTGCGGAAGATGCGGTCAATATTCGGGGTGGGAGTCTGATCAAAGAACGTGCCGGCCCCGTCGACACCGAACAGGACGGCCCTTTTCGCCCATTGTTTCATATATCTATGCCTCTTTTCCGTCTCTCTGCGCCTTCACAGGGGAAGGCGAACCTCTCCCGTTTATTATATGTTAGCCGCAACAAATTCACAATAAAAACGCAGGCGATTTTTATGATCGAAACTGACCAATTTTATGATCCCGTCCGCATCCGCCCTGTTCAGATGCAGCCGGACAGGAAAAATTGATTGAAATTGACTGCCCGCAGGAAGGAAAAGCAAGGCTTCGGAGAGAAATAGAAAGCAAACAAAACCACAGACGGCATATAAGGAGGTTTTTTCGATGGAAAAGATCAAGGAAATGCTGACCGGAACAGCCGGAAGCATTGTCGGCGCGATTGTACTGCTGATTGTCGGAATGATCGTCATCAAGCTCCTGATGAAGGCACTGAGGAAGCTGAAGAGCTTTGAAAAGCTGGACCAGACGATGACGCGGTTCATCCTGAACTTTATCAAATGGGTGCTGTACGTGCTGCTGATCATCGCCGTGATCGGAATGCTGGGCGTTCCCATGGCTGAAGTGATCGCGGTGCTGGCCTCCGCCGGCGTCGCGGTCGGCCTGGCCCTGCAGGGCGCGCTGAGCAATCTGGCCGGCGGTATCCTGCTGATGATCCTGCGGCCGTTCAAGGTCGGGGATTATGTGGAAGCGGGCGGCGCCGGCGGCTTTGTGCAGTCCATCAACCTGTTCTACACCGTGATCCTGACCATTGACAACAAACGGATCACCGTGCCGAACGGCAACCTGATGAACGCCAATGTGACGAACTATACCGCAGAAGACAGGCGCCGGGTGGATCTGGTGTTCTCCTGCGCCAAGAGCGAGAAACCCGCTGAAATCCAGCAGTGCATTCTGGATGCCGTGGCCGGCAGCAAATACGCCTTGTCCGAGCCGGCGCCCTTTGCGCACATCAGCGGCGGCACCAACGAAGCGATGGAGTTTACGGTACGCGTGTGGTGCAAAACGGAAGAATACTGGGATCTGTATTTCGAGCTGAACCAGATCATCGTGGAAGCCTTTGCGGCGAAGGGTGTGCAGGCGCCTGCGCTGCGTGTGCTGAACGAGAAGGCATAAGCCGGAGCAAAGCATATCGTTTCACTGAAAAGGAGGCGGGGAATGATTCCCTGCCTCTTTACTTTTCCGGAGCTTCTTGTCACCAGATGCATTCCCGGCCGACCTGCGTCCGCATCAACTCATCGCGAAACTCTGGTCAGTACCCAGCTCATGCAGGGGCTTCATCGCGCCGAAAAACTCGCAAAGCGGGTATTGACAGCAGATACGCTTCTGTGTAAAAATGCCACAGTCAGTCTTGGAAAAGCGGTTTGTGTCCAAAGATAATCCCGAAGCATGCAGAACCGACACTGTAACCCGACTGACTGATGAATTCAAAACTGCCGGAAAAAGCAGAGTTTAAGAAAGGAAATTCGAAGAACTGTCGAAAGGGAAACGAATTATGAGCAACTTATACGACGCGATCATCAGGAATGAAGAGGCCCTTGCACTGATAGGCCTTGGATACGTCGGCCTGCCCATCGCACATGCCTTTGCCAAAAAAGGCATCCGCGTTATCGGCTACGATCTGAACAAAGAAAAAATAGAACTCTACAAGTCTGGTATGGATCCAACGAAAGAAATCGGAGATGAGGAACTGAAGAAAACGAAGATTCGCTTCACATCGGATGAAAAGGATCTTCAGAAGGCAAAGTTTCTCATTGTCGCTGTTCCGACGCCGGTCAATACGGATCATACTCCTGACCTCACTCCGGTCATAGGAGCATCGGAAACTGTGGGCCGCAACCTGGTACCCGGTTCGATTGTCGTCTACGAGTCCACCGTTTACCCGGGATGCACAGAAGATATCTGCATTCCGATTCTTGAAAGAGAATCCGGGTTAAAATGCGGCGAAGATTTCAGCATCGGATACAGCCCGGAAAGAATTAACCCCGGGGATAAGGTTCATCGCCTTGAAACCATCCGCAAAATTGTATCCGGGATGGATGCGGATACGCTGGAAGTCATCAGGGCGGTATATGATCTTGTAATCGAAGCCGGCACCTATCCCGTATCCAATATCCGCACAGCTGAAGCAGTAAAGGTTGTGGAGAACAGCCAGCGCGACATCAACATTGCTTTCATGAACGAGCTGGCTATGGTGTTCGACCGTATGGATATCGACACCAACGAAGTGGTCGACGGGATGAATACCAAGTGGAACGCACTGGGCTTCCGGCCGGGACTGGTGGGCGGACACTGTATCGGCGTGGATCCCTATTATTTCACCTATCAGGCGGAGAAACTCGGATACCACAGCCAGATTATCCTGAATGGACGCAATGTGAATGACCACATGGGCGCCTATGTTGCGGATGCTGCCATCAGGATGATGATAGCAGCCGGTCAGGCTCCGAAGAAGAGCAAGGTCATCATCCTTGGACTGACCTTCAAGGAAAACTGTCCGGATACGAGGAACAGCAAGGTTGCCGACATTATCAGGCATCTGAATACCTACGGGATCAGCCCCACCGTCGTTGACCCCTGGGCTTCTGAGCGTGACGCCATGCATGAGTACGGGATTCAGCTTGTTCCCATGGAAGAAGCCACAGAGGCCGACTGCGTAATGATCGCAGTTGCGCACAATGAGTTCAGATCTCTGAAGCTGGAGGAGGTCAGGAAAATGTTTAAGGCCGGAGATGATCATCAGAAGGTTCTTATTGATGTGAAGGGTATATATAAGGTTGAAGAACTGAAAGCCTCCGGAATGCAATGGTGGAGGCTGTGATCAGTTAATAACCATACCGGAAACAATCCTAAAAACCGGTTCGCATTGAATCGGTTTTTCCTTTTTTTACAGAGTGCGAAGAACTCATCGCTCCGTTCTGCCCAGCATAAAAAGCATTCAGTGTAATCCGCCGTATATAAATGATTTCCGTGCTTCACCATTTCCGGAGAAGAAGCTTTTATCCGCGATTCCCTGACAAATCCGGAATCGCAGAAAAACAATGAAAAATACAATTTAACGGTTTTTCAGGTGTTTCGATTGTTGACATCTCAGGCTATTGGTGATAGGATGTCTTTCGTGATAGACGGCGTATTGCAATAGAACATCTATTACGATCTTGGAAAGGGCAGGTAAATCAGATGGGCAGGAACCGGGTGAAGGATGCTGTCGAGATGGCAGACAAAAACAGAAGAATTCTGGAGAAGGGATTTGCCATATTTGCTGAAAAGGGGATCGAAAACGTAAAGATGACGGATGTGGCAAAGGCGGCAGGTATCGGAATTGCCTCCCTGTATCGATATTACAGCACCAAACCGGAACTGGTGCTGGCGATTGGCGCCTGGGCCTGGAAAGAATTTTTTACGGAACAGATTCGGAAAGCGGAAGGCGTGTTCTATCAGACAAGCAGTGCCTCAGAAAGAATAGCCTATTACCTGGACGCGTTCCTGGATCTGTACAGGAACAAAAAGGATCTGCTCCGGTTTAACCAGTTCTTTAATATTTTTCTGCTGAACGCAAAGATTCCGGAGGACAAGCGGAGTCCGTACAACAATGTGATCGGAATCCTTGAGGAGAGATTTGTCCGGGTTTTCAGGCAGGGTCAGGAAGAAGGAACACTCCGGAATGACCTTTCAGGAGTCGAAGCATTCTCCACTATGACACATCTGATACTCGCTGTGGTTACACGCTATGCAGTCGGACTGGTTTTTTTCAACAAGGAAACCGATGAAGAAAAGGAGCTCCAGGTTCAAAAGGACATGATGCTTCGCTGGATCTGTACCGCGGAGAAAGAGTAAGCGGAAACGACAGTCTGAAAAGAAAGGGGGCCGACTGATATGGCTTCAGGAATCCTGCTGACAGAGCAGGATGTAAACAAATTTCGTGCTGAATACGGAGACCTGATCCGGAAGCAGTGCGTTTCACTGATGGGAGACACAAAGGCAGCGAAGGATCTGGAGGAACGGGTGATCCGTTATGTCCGGGATAAATATGAATATCAGCCGCTGCCGGAGCATTGCGAGACGATGCTGATTGCCCAGTGCTGCATTTTTTCCGGCGAGATGGAACCCGCAGTCCCGGATATGGATGTTTTCCCAGGAACCGGGACAGCTGCGCCGTCGGTCACGTCAACGGATATGCCGGTATCCCCGGTTTCCGACACGCAGGCAGGCACTGCTGCAGGCTCAACGGAAGAGGCGGACGCGCACTTTACTGTTCCGGAAGAGATCCGCAGGATCAAAATAACAGCTGTATATGATCCGAAGAAAACGGCAGTCTGGTTTCCGGACGGCCTGAAGCCGGATCGCGTACACCTGCAGGCAGACCCGGAGGATCCGGAGGAGGAGACCGCAGAGCGCAGTGTTCCGCACAGCATATTGAATACATTCCTGGTGATCGTTTTTTTGAGTTCTATTGTGTTCTTTATGTGGAAGACCGGGGTGCTGCGGTGTCTGAAAAGATTTGTGGAAGGACTGTTCATATATGGATAACAGGAAAGAAACGCCGATCAGTGAAATGGACGACCAGGCACTGCAGATTCATGCGCTCGGAGTGGCCTACCGGGAGGCAGAGAGGCGTCGCGAGGAAGCAGATCAGCGTCGCGAGGAAGCAGAGAAGCGCCGTGAGGAAGCAGAAAAGCAGTGCGAAAAGCTTCGTCTGGAAATCCGGGATCTGGAGGGGCAGCTGATGCAGATGACTCAGGTGTATCAGACCCTGATGGCGAAAAACGCAGAACTGACATCTGCGCTGCGGAAACTGCAGGCTGAAGCGGAAAGCCGGCAGAAAGACGGAGAAGAGAAACAGGCAGATACGGAACCGCAGGAAAGGGGTCAGGAATCGTGAGAAAACATTCCAGGAAAATGCTGGCACTGGTTCTGGGACTTTGCCTGCTGGTTCTGAGCGGATGCACACCCGTACGGAACATGTTTCACCTGCCAACACCGACGCCCAGTCCTGTACCTACGCCGGAACCGACGCCAACCCCCACCGTCCGGCCTTCCGTTACCCCGGTGCCCACAACGGCGCTGGTCAATGACCCGGCTCCCGTCCTGGAGGGAGTGGAGACCGATCAGGACGTGATTTCTCTGATTTTTGAAGGGTTCACGGACGAGGCATCCATGGAATCCCTGCTGGAAGCATTGCAGGAGATGAAGGTGACCGCTGTATTCTTTCTTACGGGAAAGGTGGCAGACGAATGTCCGGAACTGGTGAAAAAGATCCGCTTCGCCGGATGCGAAATCGGGAATTACGGGCTGACCGGCGCCAAAAAAATGGAAGCGAACAGTGCAGATGAAAACATATACTCCTTCCGGAAAACGCAGGAGCTGGTATATCGGGCAATCGGACAAAGCCCCCGGTATGCCCGGATGAACGGATCTGAATACACGGAAACACTTCTGCGGACTGTGAGCGCCGCGGGACTGGAAGCTGCTGTCCTTCCGACGTTGTACCTGAACCACAAATCATTCCTCACGGAAGAGGACGCCGAGGCCTATGCCAGGAACGCGATCCGCGGAAGCATCATATCCGTCAAGCTGGGACAGGAACTGGATCTGAGCGAATTTATCGGATCCGGACCGGCGCTGGATGATAAACCCGCAATCGATCCGAGCCCTTCCATCAACGAAGTAAGCGAAAACCGCCGGGTTGAGGTGGACACCCTGCTTCTGAACCAGATGAAATGGCTGATCTCGGCATTAAAGAATCTGAATTACAGGATTGTACTTCCCGACGAACTGATGAAATCAGCGGTCACGCTGCTGCCGGAAACCCGGGAACTGACCGAAGATGAGATAACCCGTTTTGACGCGGATCTTTATCCTTACCCGGTGACGGACGGGCCGGTCAACATCGGGAAAACCCGGAAAGGCCGTTATGAGGATTTCAACGATACGGTCTTTGTCGGGGCAAGCGATGTGGCAAGCCTGGAAAGCTACGTGGAATGGAAACGCGAAACGGAGCCGGATTATCTCGGAAGCGCCCGTTTCCTTTCTGCTTCCCGGCTGACGATTGAGCGGGCTGTGAACCGGGATCCGCAGGATTCATCCCTGCCTGTGCTGGACGGCTTACGGATGCCGGTCGAAGACGCTCTGGCAAGGATGAACGCGAAAACGGCATACCTGATGCTGCGGTTTGAATCCCGTCAGGCCTACCTGGACGACCGCTTTCTCAGCAACCTGAAACTGCTGATATACCGGATCCGGACGAAAAACCCCAGGATCAGGCTGGTGCTGCAGAGCAATTTTCCGGCTGTATCCGGGAAAAACGGTACCCCCAGCAATACACAGCTTTTCCGGCTCAACCTGAAGCTGGCTTCGCTCTGCGCCAGGACAGGGCTGGTTTTTCTGGATCCGGCCAGCACGCTGCGGACCGGGGAAGGCGCTCTGCGGGATGATTACTGCCTGGACCGGATGAGCTACGGAACGCATCTGAACGATGCGGGCTGCCAGGCATGGATTGATTTTCTGATGCAAAATGTTCCGGAATAAGCAGAAACGGAGAAAAGGAGAACGGTATGGGTAAACAGAAAGGGATCCGGGATTCCATGCTGCACACGGTGGACGACCGGCGGCAGCTGAATTATGTGCCGGATCCCACTCACCAGCGGAGCGGGCACGACCGGCGGAACAACCTGCAGGACGATGTCAGGCGGCCGGAATATGCCCGATACGCAGGAACACGTTATGAGGAAAAAAACCTGTTTGTAACGGCAAGGACGCCTGACGGAGCGAGGCTCCGCTGCCGATGCATCAACCTTTCCCAGACAGGAATGAAGCTGAACCTTCCTGAATATTATGACACGACCGCCCTGAAGCAGGGAGATACCCTGCGTCTGCGGTTTGAACTGCAGCCCGGAATGCTGCAGGAGGGAACGGAAAAGAAATACCGGCTGAAGTCAACCATTGTGCGTCTGCAGCACGAGGAACGCTGGGCAGCGCTCCAGTTTAAGGAACCTCTGTACAAAGCACGGCGTGGAACCAGCAACCTCTACTTTACCCTGGCGGCCTTCTTCCTGTTTCTGATCACGCTGGCCATCCTGCTGATGCGGGTGGAATCGGTCACCCATTTCGGCGCAAACGCTGTTCTGTACGGATACAGTCTGCTGACCTGCGCTTTCCTGCTGAGCCGCTATTTTTTCGGCATGCTTTACAGACCGGTCGCTGTGGATCCGGACTATACACCTTCCGTCACGATTGTCGTTCCCTGCTTCAACGAAGAAACCTGGATCCGACGGACAATTGTTTCCTGCATCAATCAGGATTATCCGCCGGAGAAGCTGGAACTGATCGTTGTGGACGACGGTTCATCGGACCGGTCACCGGAAGTGATTCAGGAAACAGTCGCTTCCCTTTGCGCGGAAGGAAAACGTTTCGGACTGGAAAAGAGAATCCGGGTATTCTTTCAGCAGTACAACCAGGGGAAGCGCGAAGCCATGGGCATCGGGATCCGAAACGCAAATACGGAGCTGATCACATTTGTGGATTCTGACTCCTTCCTGGAACCGGACGCCATCCGGAACCTGGTTCAGCCGATGAAGGATCCGAAGATGGGCGGAGTATCCGGGCGGACAGATGTGGCAAACACCTATACAAACCACCTGACAAAGATGCAGAGCGTCCGGTACTATATATCCTTCCGGATGATGAAAGCGGCAGAGGCGTATTTCGATTCTGTCATGTGCCTGAGCGGTCCTCTGAGCTGCTACCGGCTTTCCGCAGTCCGTGAAGTGGCGGATGACTGGCTGCATCAGAAATTCCTGGGCCAGAAGGCAACTTTCGGAGACGACCGGAGCCTGACAAACTTTATCGTACGGCATCACCGGACATATTATCAGGATACCGCGATCTGCTCCACCATTGTGCCGAACCGGCATAAAGTGTTCCTGAAACAGCAGATGCGATGGAAGCGCAGCTGGCTGAGGGAATCGGTCATGGCGGGAAGGTTCATGTGGAGAAAGGAACCGCTGATGGCTCTGTTTTTCTACCTGGGGCTGTTGGTTCCGATGGTAGCGCCGGTTATTGTGCTGTATAACCTTGTTTATATTCCGATCGTCCGGCATATATTTCCGGCGGCATTCCTGCTGGGAATTCTGCTGATGTCACTGCTGATGAGCTTTGCGCAGCTGATTCTGAAACGAAGCTCGCTGTGGTTCTATGGGATCCTTTTCTGCCTGTATTATGAAGGCATTCTGCTATGGCAGATGCCCTGGGCATGGCTCACTTTCTGGGTTAGCCACTGGGGAACACGCAGCGGAGGCCGGAAGAAACAGAGCTTGCAGGAGGATGGCACGGAAACGGGAGATAAGGAGATAGAAAATGGCCATACATCTTAACCGGGCAGGGCTGAGGCGAAAAAATGTCTGGAAAGCGATTCGGACAATCCTGCAGTTTCTGCTGCTGGCGCTTGCTGTGCTGTGGGCAATCTGGGCCATCCAGAGCCAGCCAAGGCCGGCAGAAACCGGGAACGAACCCGTACTGATGCAGAACCGGGTGGCAGAAGACGGAACCGTATTGGATAACAAAGGGAATGTTCTGAAGGACGCGATCGGCGTGAACCCTGTGAACGGGACGCCGCAGATTGCCGTTTCCGCACGGTCTGTTCTGCCGGAAGACGCGGAGCCTGCCGTAAAGGCAGGGGACGGAGCGCATTTCATCAGTGTTTCCTTCAACGGGGTAAACACCAGCGAGAAGCTGGAAAGCAAAATTGTTAACCTTGAGAATTTTAGGAAGCAAGCGGCACTGTTGGCTCAGTCAGGCTACGTAACGATCACACAGCAGGATATACTGAATTATTACAATGAACACAGCGGACTTCCGGAGAAATCCCTGCTGCTGCTGTTCGAGGACGGGATTTACAACACCGCCCTCCTGACCCAGCCCACCCTTCAGCGGTTCAATTACAAGGCCACCATGTGCACCTATTCCGGAAACCTGGGCGACACGGAAGGACAGTATCTTACAGAACAGAACGTGAAGGACCTGGTCGGCACGACTTTCTGGGAAATAGGATCGAACGGATACCGGCTGAGCTATATCAATGTGTTTGACCGGTACAGGAATTACTTCGGACACCTGAACCAGAAAGAGCACCAGGCGGTACGGGAGTATCTGCGCAGGGATTACAATCATTACCTGATGGACTTCCTGCGGGATAAGGACAGGCTGCGGGAAGAAACCGAGGCAGAAATGAAACGCCGGATTTCCTGGGATTATGAACAGATGCGGGAGGACTATACGGCAACGGGAGAAATCCCCGCGCTATATGTGCTGATGCATTCCAACACACGGGCTTTCGGAAACGATCCCCTGGTGTCAAAACAGAATGAACAGGAACTGACCAGACTGTTCAAAATGAATTTCAACCGTCAGGGAAGCTGCCTGAATACGACGGACAGCAGCATCTGGGATCTGACCAGGCTGGAATCCCGCCATTATTTCGCACCGAACCATCTGATGATGCGGATCTGGGATGATACCGGGGACAACGTTTCCTTCCTGGCCGGGGATCTGGAAGCGCTGAGGCGCTGGGAGGTCAGCGGCGGTGTTGCAGACATGGAGGGCGACAGGATTATCCTGACGACCATGCCATACGGGGAAGCATTCATGCGTCTGAAGAAATGCGAGGTGCAAAACCCGGATATCACCGTTACACTGCAGGGAAACGTGGTCGGAAAACAGGGCATCATTCTCGGCGCCACGGAAGGCGGGGAAACGGGCATCTCTGTCGCACTGGAGAACAATTATCTGGTGATCCGTTCCATGGCGGAACCGGACGTGAAGCTGCATGAACTGAGCCTCTTTGAATTCGACGGCGGTCCCTTCGTCAGCAGAGAACAGAATGAACTGGACGGACTGATCGCACTGCAGAAAGCCATTATCGAATTTGACGAGGATCCGGAAAAAATCCGGAGGGCAGAAGCAATCCTGCCGGATCTGGAAGCAATGGTTGTCGTCAATATTGAGGAAGGCGGCGAGCCCTATTATCCGGAGCTGGACATATCCCAGCGGGATGAAAGGAAACTGCGGATCCGGATGGAAGGGAACGTGCTGGACATCTGGATTGACGATAAACTGGCCGTAGAGAATCTGCGTGTTCCGGCAACTTCCGGACATCACCTGATACTGACCGGCGCGGTGTCCGATGATGTGGAGCGCTTCTCCCGGGAAAACCTGGACGACGATGTGTATGACGCGGTTTTTATCAACCTGACAGTACGGGAAAAGGACGGAACGGAGCGATACGACTATGCCTCGCCGGAACAGCCTGAAGAGGAAGCGGAGTCGGAGGAGACAGAAGAGCCGGAGCAGCCTGCGCCAAGGGAAACCTTCCCGGAATGGCTGATGCGGCTTGTTGGCCTGGGGAGGAAAGCAGATTGAAAATGATGAGGAAGGTTATTCTTCTGATACTGACCGCAGCAGCTGTCACCGGAATCGGGTTCGCCGCGGCAGAGCCGGCAGCCGGCATTTCCTGCGGGGCATGGGCGGTTTACTGGGATGCTGACAGCGGACTGGAAGAAGCGGGCGCCATGAATCCGGCGCCAGACCGGTTGATTGCATTCGAGGCCCTTTTCGGAACGGATCGGAAAGTGATGATGGAACCACAGGCAGAAGAGCTGCTGCTGAAAATGCAGAGTATCTTTCCGTCCGACCGGATCTGGCTGTCCGTGGTGAACGACCTGAGTCTGGAACAGGGCAGATATTCCAACAAGAACCGGCAGCTTGTGCGGGACCTGACAGGAACGCCGGAACAGCGGGAAAACCATGTCCGGGAACTGGTTGCGCTGGCGGAAGAATGGCAGCTGAAGGGTCTGGAAATCGATTATGAGAATATTCACGGTGATGTGATCATCTGGCAGGGTTTTACTGCTTTTGTGCAGGAGCTGTATGAGGAACTGCGGGAGCGGGGCATTGCGCTCCGGGTATGCCTGGAATGGGACAGCCGCCTGTATACTGAGCTGCCGGAGGGACCGGAATACAGCATCATGTGCTATTCCCTGTTCGGATATCATTCCGGGCCGGGACCGAAGGCTGACAGCGGATTTCTGAAAAAAGCAGCGGAACTGTACCGGGACCGGAAGGACTGCGCCATGGCGCTGGCAACGGGTGGATACGACTGGAACGGAAACAGTGTCGAGCGTGAACTGACAGAGAAACAGGCAGAGAGAATTTTCCGATCCAGAAATATCAAACCTGTGCGGGACGCAGACAGCGGCGTTTTATACGGTTCCTATCTGCAGGACGGCCAGACACATACGGTCTGGTACGCGGATGCGGAAACCCTGCGGGGATGGATGGAAACCCTGCGGGGGTACGGCTTCAGTAAATTCGACTTTTTCCGACTGGGCGGAAACACAGTGGAGGACTGGAACGAGAGAATCCTGTACCTCCAGGGCAGAAAAAGCGGAAAGGAGGACACGGAACCATGAGAATGCGGCAGATTCGGACTACAGTAATACTGCTGGTGCTGATTGCCGGGGTAATCTTTTGCGCTTTTTATTTTGAAAAGCATCCATTCCTGGAAAATGCCGGAAGACCAACCCCAACCCCGGAACCCCAGCCAAGTCCGACATTCCGTGCATTTAACCCGATACGTACCGTGGAAGTCAGTCCGACCGCCACTCCAAGCCCCACAAGGGATCCGGATGAGGAAACGGCGCAAACCGAAATGGCGGATGTTGTGACAAGGGTATATACAGCCGAAGAAGGCATTATCCTGACTTTCAACTATTCCCCTGAGAACGGGGAACTGCCCTATGTGCTGAAAGCGCTGGAGAAAATCAACGCGCCGGCTGTTTTCTTTGTGAAGGGCGAAGATCTGGCCCAGTTTGCGGATGACATCATCAGTATTATCCGGGCCGGACATGAAATCGGCATCCTGATGGAAAAGGATTCCCGCCTGCAGGCGGACCATCTGCTGGAAATGGTAGAAGAGAATGAAAAACTGCTTCGGTCCTATGGGTATACCGATGAGGTTTTCGTTCGTACTGCTTACGGTACGCCGACGGATACCCACAGGATCGTGGCGTCCCGTGGAGGATACCGTCTGATCAGCTTCCTGGCGGACCTGATGCCGGCAAATGTAAGCCGGCTGACGGAACCGGATCAAATTATGTCAGTTGTCTTCAATACAGACAACAACGTGGCATTGCAGCGCGGAGAGATTGTTTCTTTCCAGATGGGCCTTTTCCAGTACAGCAATACTGTGCTGGCAGACTACATTCAGGAAATTGTGGCGAAGAAGAGCGTTTATCCGGTGAAAAGGCTGAGCAGCATGCTGGACAACAAGGAACTGCAGTATACCTATCCGCTGAAGGACGAGCAGATTCTGCCTGAGGTGCTGAACGCGGTTCACCCCGGACATCTGGTTGGCAAGGATGTTATGAGCGAGCTGGAAAAAAGATATCTGGGAGCGGACTGGGTGGACAGGGCTTCCTTCCTGCCAGGCTTTACGCGGGAGGAAATCATTCGGCTGGACAAGAGAGGGCTTGTTCAGAACAATGAAGGGTATGTTTTCCTGACATTTGACGACTGGGGACCTGATGAAACGCTGACAAAACTGCTGAAGGTGCTGGAAAAACACGGAGCAAAGGCAACATTCTTCGTCCGGACCAACAACATCGGATACAACCCGAATCTGCTAAGGGCAATTGCAATGGCGGGGCACACCATTGCCAGCCATACGGACTCCCACTTCCCCCTGAGCCATGACACGGGAAACGGAAGGGCGTTTGAAACCCTGACCGATGAGGAAGCACTGGATTTACAGAAGGATCTGATGCTCAGTTACGAAAAGTTGCAGCGGGTGGTCGGGGATATAGAAATCGATGGAAAACCTGCCCTGTCGCTGCTGTTCCGACCGCCGACGCTGGCCGTCAGCAAAATCGGCCTTCAGACGGTAATAGACTGCGGCTTTCATTACAGTGTTTCCGGATCCTTCAGTACAGAGGACTACAAGGCGACCAGCGAACAGGCGCTTTACTGGTCGTTACTGAGAAATACGAAAAGCGGAGCGGTGCTGGTTATGCACATGAGCCAGAACAGCATTTATACGGCAGATGCAGTGGACAAGCTGCTGACGGAAATGGAAAGACGCAAATCT
>JAEEGL010385490.1_pt1 | contig 14308 bp, 8 predicted proteins | sample 9134231 | NCBI WGS metagenome assembly JAEEGL01 (sample SAMN16246548, study PRJNA631951) | gut metagenome | biome: gut microbiome; feature: rumen; material: fiber-attached | host: Bos | place: Iran: Karaj | collected 2018-10 | reverse complement strand
CCGCTCGCCGAGGGAAAGGCAGCCGATGATGCTCCTTCGGCTTCCCACCGCGGGCCATGCGCTCGAGGCGCTGAAATACGTCGAGTAGGTCTGAAGCGTGAGCTCGGGGGCCAGGACGAGGACGTCGCCCTTATTGGCGCAGGCCAGGGCGATCTCGCACATCATGCGCGTCCCGAGCGCCGCGTAGACCCCTATGTCGTACACCGGCATGCCCAGGGCCTCCGACATTATGTCCGACCGCAGGCCGAACGGCAGGCTGCTGCCGCCGATGAAGATCAGCCGTCCGCCCTCGGAGGTGTTTATCATGTCGTATTTGTCGGCCAGCGACGAGGTGAAGTCGTCGGCGTATATGTCCTCGGAGCACTCCCCGGCCGCTATGAACACGGCGCAGCCCAGCACGGCCGCTGCCGCAAGCAGGGCTGCCGTGACGGCGACGGCTCTGCCGATCCTTTTTCGTACCGGCCCGGCAGCGGCGCCGTCCGGCCCGTGCCGGCCGTCGATCTGTGCGTTTTTTTTCCTCACGGCGCCCTCCTGACGTTTATTATGTGATTCGATCGGTTTGGATACAGCCTGCTCAGACGAACTGCGCGTCGAACAGTCCGCGGTAGAAGCCGTCCGCGGCCATGAGGGCGTCGTGCGTGCCCTGTTCTATGACCTTGCCGTCCTTCATAACGAGGATGAGGTCGGCGTTGCGGACCGTGCTGAGCCTGTGGGCGACCACGAACGAGGTCCTCCCTTTCATAAGCTCGTCGAAGGCCGCGCGGATCTTTAGCTCCGTGCGCATGTCTATGGACGAGGTCGCCTCGTCCAGGATGAGCAGCGGCGGCGGCGACAGCATCACCCGCGTTATGCAGAGCAGCTGGCGCTCGCCGGCGGACAGCCTGCCTTCGGCGTCGCCGATGACGGTGTCATAGCCCTTCGGGAGCCTGGATATGAACGAGTGCGATCTGGCCAGGACGGCCGCCCGCCTTATCTCATCGTCGGTCGCGTCCGGCCTGCCCAGGGCGATGTTGTCCCTCACCGTGCCCGAGGCGATCCAGGTGTCCTGAAGCACCATTCCGAAGCAGGAGCGGAGCTCGCCACGCCTGCAGTCGACGGTGTCGGCGCCGCCGACGGAAATGGTCCCGCCGTCGGGATCGTAGAAGCGCATCAGCAGGTTGACGAGCGTCGTCTTGCCGCAGCCTGTGGGCCCTACTATGGCTATCCTCTGCCCCGGTCCGGCAGTGAAGTTTATGCCCTCCATGAAAGGCTTGCCGGTGTAGGAGAATGAGACGTCTTTGAAGGTCACCCCGGCAGACGGATCGGGCGCCGATGCGGGTTCCGGATCAGGCTCCTCCTCAGGGGCGTCCAGGAACTCGAACACCCTGGCGGCGGACGCCAGCGAGCTCTCAGTCTCGGCAAGGACGCCTGAAAGATCGTTGAACGGCTTCGCGTAATCCTTGGAGAAGGCCAGCAGGGCCGCGAAGCCGCCGACGGACAGCGGCGAGCCGGCAGCGGCAGCCGCGAGTCCTCCGGCCAGCGCGACGGCCGTATACACGAGGCTGTTCACGAAGCGCGTCACGGGATTCGTGAGCGACGAGACGAAGGTGGCCATGGTGGCCGTCCTCCGGTATTCGGAGTTTATCTTTGCGAATTCGCTCAGCTCGGCCTCCTCACGGCCGAAGTGCTTGATGACGGCAAGGCCGGAGACCGCCTCCTCCATCACCGCCGTGCCCGAGGCGTTGAGCCCGGCCGAGCGGGTGAACAGCGAGAACGACCTGCCGGCTATCACGCCCGCCACTGCCATGGACAGGGGCGTGAGCAGGGCCACCGTCAGCGCGACCCAGGGGTCGAGCGAGAACATGAACACGAGAGTAACGACTATGGCCGACGCGGCCGAGAACAGGTCGACGATGCCGGTCAGCAGCCCCTCGGACAGCCGGTCGGAATCCGCTATGATGCGGGAAAGGAGCTCGCCGGAGCTGTGCGAGTCGAGCCACGACAGCGGCAGGCGGTTGAGCTTCCGCATGCAGTCCGCCCGGATCATTCGTGTTACCCCGGCGCCGGCCCGTATGCCCAGCAGCCTCATGACCCAGTCCGCCGCGGCCCCCGCGGCAAGGTACGCCGGAACGGGCGCCAGGACCCGGCCGAGCATCCGGAAGTCGACGGGCCCGCCGGCCACCGCCACGTCTATGGCGCGCCCGACGGTCACGGGTATCTTTCTTGAGAAGAATGCAGCGACGACCGCCAGCAGCAGCGCCGCTCCTAGAACGGGCAGGAAGGGGCCCGAGTAGCGCAGCAGCCGTTCTGCCGCGCGCTTTTTCATCCCGGGTGCAAGGCCCGCGGCCTTTTTTTGCCCGCGCCTCATGCCGTCGCCTCCCTGTTGGCGGCCGGTCCCCCGGCGGAGCTACCGCCTCGCGCGGCAAAGATCTCGCGGTAGACAGGACTCGACTCGAGCAGATCGGCGTGCGTGCCCAGGCCGTCGCAGCGGCCGTCCTCGAGCACGAGGATCGTGTCGCACTCCTCGACGGAGGGCTGGCGCTGGGATATTATGATCACGGCCGGGCGCCCGTCGGCCCGTGTAACGTTGTTCCTGACGAGGCGCTCCGTGCCGTAGTCAAGGGCGGAGAAACTGTCGTCGAGGACGAGCAGAGGCGCCCCGCTTATAAGGGCGCGGGCTATGGTCAGTCTCTGGCGCTGTCCTCCGGAGAAATTGGAGCCGCCCTGGCCGGTCGGGCAGTCGATGCCGCCCTCGCGCGCCATGACGAAGTCCAGCGCTCCCGCGGCGCGAAGGGCCTCGGTCACCTCTTCGTCGGTCGCGCCGGGCCTGCCCCAGCGGACGTTCTCGGCGACGGTACCGGAGAACAGCTTCGCGTCCTGAGGCACGAAGGCCACCATGCGGCGCAGCTCGCTCAGCGGGTAGTCGCGCACGTCGCGCCCGAACAGTCTGATATGCCCGGTAGTGGGCTCGTATATGCGTTCTATGAGGCTGACAAGCGTGCTCTTCCCGGATCCCGTGCCTCCGATGATCCCAAGGGTCCCTCCCCGGCTCAGCGAGAACGACAGCGGCTCGAGCGAGTCCGCCCGGGAGCCCGGATAGCGGAAGCCGGCGTCCTCGAACTCGAGCGCGGGCGAGCCTGGAACGGGCTCGACGGCCGCGGCGCCGCCGTCGTCCTCGACCGGCAGATCCAGCACGTCAGCTATGCGCCTTGCGCACGCGGCGGACTTTGTTATCCTCAGCGACAGGTCGGCAAGCTTCACGAGCTCCGTGAGGATCATGGCCGTGTAGTTGTACAGCGCGACCAGCTGCCCACCGGTCAGCCTGCCGCTTTCGATGCCGACGGATCCGGTCCGGATGACCATTATCACCAGGATGTTGAGCAGGGCGAAGGTCAGGGGATTCAGCAGCGCGGAAAAGGCCCCCGCGGCGGAGGACGCCTTCTCGTTTTCGCGGTTGAGCCTGCCGAAGGACTCCTCGGAGCGCTCCTCGCCGCGGAAGGCCCTGATGACCCGCACTCCGCGCAGGCTGTCCCGAACCGCTCCGGTAAGGCTGTCGAGCTTCCTGCCGACCGCCGCGTGAAGGGGTATGCCCCCGAGTATAACGGTGAATATGACCGCTGCAAGGACCGGGACCGCGGCGACGAACCACATGCCGGTCTGTCTGTCGGTCATCACGGCCATGACCACGGCGCCGAACACCACGAATGGCGACCGCAGCAGCAGCCGCAGCGTCAGGTTGATGCCGTTCTGCAGCCTGTCGACGTCAGAGGTGAGTCTGGTCAGCAGCGCGGAGCCGCCGACCCTGTCGCTCTGCTCGGCCGGCAGACGCAGCACCCTGCCGAAGAGGTCCTCCCTCAGCGCGCAGGAGAAGCCGACCGCGGCACTGGCCGAGAACCACTGGGAGCAGGCGGAAAGAGCCAGGCCGGCGGCGCCGATGAGCGCCATGAGCCCGCACTTGCGCCATATGACGTCCGCGTCGGCGGCCGCCACCCCGTCGTCGATGAGGGCGGCGACTATCCCCGGTATCAGCAGCTCCAGGAGCGCCTCGGCCAGCTTGAAGAACGGCGCGACGGCCGCCCTGGCCCTGTAGCCCCTGAAGTATTTCATAAGTCGGCGCATAAGATGTCCTTTCGAAAGAAACGCCCGGCGGCAAGCCCCGGGCGTTTGATGGTTCGGCCCGGCAGTCAGACGGACCGGCCGTCGTTGATGTACAGTCTCCAGTCGAGGTCCCCGCGGTCGAGCGCTATTACCAGCGCCTCCGCCGTTCCGATGTTGATGGCCACCGGCACGTTATAGAGGCTGCACAGGCGCAGCAGCTCGGTGAAATTGGGGTCGTCGAGGTCCCCGGGCCGCGTGCCGGTGAAGTCGATCAGCAGATCGACCTCCCCGTAGGAGATGCGCGAGGCGATCTGGGCCTCGCCGCCGAACTCTCCCGACATGAGGGACTCGACCGCGAGCCCCGTATAATCGGATATATATCTGGCCGTGACGCCGGTGGCCGCCAGCTCGTGCTTGCAGAGGATGCCGCAGTAGGCGGTGCAGAACTGGCACATCAGCTCCTTCTTGGTGTCGTCGGCAATGATGGCAATCTTCATGACAATCTCCAGATGATTAATGCTGGCGCCTTGCGGCCGGCCCGGCCGGGCTCAGCGGCTCAGCAGCATCCTTCGCTTCCGTTCGGGAAGGAAGGACATGATGGGCAGGCGGTCTCCGCACATGCGCCTGGCAGTCTCGTCGAAGGCCGCGGCGGAAAGGTCGCCCTTCCCCTTGAAGTCGGAGGCAAGCAGCCCCTTCTCCTGGGCCAGCTCGAGCTGCCTCGAGTCCGGTATGACCCCTATCAGCCTCACCTTCGTCTGGTCAATGAGCGCGGTCAGGCCGGGGCGCTCGCCGCTCCTGACCTTCTTCATGTCGAAGCGGTTGACAATGAGATACTGCTCGGTTACTCCGAGCGACTCGAGAAAGTACCCGGTCTTCTCCGCCCCGCGGACCGAGGTGGGCATGTGCGAGGCCACTATGAGGGCCGTGTCCGCCACCGGCGCGACGACGGGCAGGATCCAGTCGGCGGCGCCCGGCGTGTCGATGAACACGATGTCGCAGTCGAAGGCCCTGGCCGCCCGGGCGACGGCGTCGCCGAGCTGCTCTGTCGTGAACAGGTCGCGGCACACGGGCGGGGCGGGAACGAAGAACAGGTTCCTGCGGCCCGGCACCTCGATGACAGTCTGCTCGGGGCTGGTCCTTCCGAGGGCCAGGTCGGTAATGTCGTTCACGACCTTGTCGGCGCAGCCGAAGATGAGGTCGAGCGAGCGGTTCGAGAAGTCGCAGTCGACAGTGAGGACGCGGTGACCGAGACCGCAGAGAGAGGCGGCAATGTTGGCGCTGACCGTCGACTTGCCTATTCCCCCCTTGCAGGAGGTCACTATATACGACCTGAATCTGGCTGCTTTCTGAGCGGACATTGCGGACCTCTCGGGTGGTGATCAGTTTTCCGGCCGCCGGCTCGCGGCCGCAGATACTTTACGGCGGTGCACAAAACGCGTTGCCGGGTTTTGTACACCGCCATACCGGTCAGACCGGGCCGGGCTCACTCGGCCGTGGCGCCGCTCTGTCCTTCCTCTTCGGGTGCGTCGGCCTCTGCGGCGTCTTCGGCGCCGTCGGCTTCCTCCCCGTCACCGGCTTCTCCGAGGAGAGCCTTGATGGAGAGGGAGACCCTGTGCTGGTCGTCGTCGATCTTTATGATCCTGACTCTGACCTGCTGGCCGGGGACCAGGACGTCCGCGGGGTTCTCGACGGGCTCCGCGGCGATCTCGGAATAGTGGATGAGACCGTCGATCTCGTCCGTGATGTGTGCGAAGGCGCCGTAGGACATGATGTTGGAGACGGTCACGTCGATGTCGTCGCCCACCTGATAGGCGGCCTTGAACTTGTTCCAGGGATGCATCTCCTCGGTCCTGTAACCGAGGGTGATCTGGCGCTTTTCGGGGTCGTAGGACTTGACGAAGACCCTGATGGGGTCGCCGAGCTTGAGCAGGTCGGCCGGCCTGCGGATGGGCCTCCAGGACATCTCCTTCTTATGGAGCATGCCGTCGACGCCTCCGAGATCGATGAACGCGCCGTACTCGGTAAGGCCGCGGACGGTGCCGTCATAATACTTGCCGACCTCGATGTTCTTCCAGAACTCCTCCTCGAGGGCCTTGCGCTCCTCGCGGACCGCGGCGCGGATGGAGCCGATGACTCCCTTTCCGCCGGGTCTGATCTCGGTGACTTTGAACTTCACGGTCTTTCCGACGAGGACGGAAAGGTCGCCGTCCTTGGGGACCGTGGTCTGGGACGCGGGGATGAAGATTCGGGATCCGTAGAGCCGGATCACCACTCCGCCCTTGACCGCCTCGGAGACGGTGCCCTCGATGGACTCGCCGCTCTCCTTGGCCTCGGTGACCATGTGCCAGTTCTTGTCGCGGTCCGCACGCTTCTTGGAAACGGTGGCGGTGCCGTCGATGTCGCTGACGCGGATGACAAATACCTCTATTTCGTCACCGACCTTGTACTCAGAACTCAGCTTCAGAGAAGCATCGTCTGAAATCTGATCGGCGGTCAGTATGCCGGTGACCTTGGCGCCGAGATCAAGCTTGATTTCCTGATCGTTGACGGCAATCACGGTACCGGTAACGGTGTCTCCTGAATTTAAAGTTTTAATCGCTGAGTCGAGCATTTCTTCAAAGTTCTCCGCCTCACTGACAACTTTGTCGATTTTTTCTTCGCTCATTAGTGAATATACCTCCTCTATTATGTCGCCGGGAGTTGAGGCCCCTGCGACAATTCCCACCTTGCGGCAGTCTGACGGGATCTTTCCGGCAAGTTCCGACGCGTCCGCGATACGTACGGTCCGCGGGCACCCGGAAGAGCAGATCGAAAAAAGCTTGGAGGTGTTTGAACTGTCCTGTCCGCCGATAACGATGACAAAGTCGCACTCCGCCGCCAGACGCTCCGCCTCGAGCTGCCGATTTTCCGTCACATTACATATTGTATCAAAAATTACCGATTTTGTATATAGCTTTTTAATAATTTCCAAACTTTTTTTCCACTCGGAAAGTCTCTGAGTGGTCTGGGCCGCGACCGCGGGGACGATGCCCGGGCCGGCCGGGAGCGCGCCCGACGAGGCCGCCTCAGCCAGCGCCGCCGAGTCCGGGAAGACGAAACTGCGCCCGGAAAAGTAGCTGACTATGCCCTTCACCTCGGGGTGGTCGGCCGAGCCTATAAGGATGAATATCCTCTCTTCGGCGTCGCCCGGCTGCGGCGAGTTTCCCTCGGCGATCCTGTGGATCTTCTTTACGAACGGGCAGGTGCAGTCGACGTAGGTGAAATACGGGTTCCTGGCGGCGCTCTCTTTCAGAAGCCGGTCGGTCTGGAGCGTCATGCCGTGGGCCCTTACGAAGAGCGTCACGCGGCTGTCCGGCCCCGCCCCCGCGGCCAGGCCGGCGATGTCGCCCTCGCCCACCGCGGTCACTCCGGCCGCCTCGAGCCTCGCGTTGTAGGTGTCGTTGTGGATCAGCTTCCCGACGGTGTATATGTGCGAGCCGTCGCGCTCGGCGATCTTGGCCTCGATGAGCTCGGTGGCCCGCTTCACTCCGAAGCAGAACCCCGCCGTGCCGGCCACAGTGACTGTCCTTTGCGGCATGTTACGCGTCCTTCCGTTTCTTCTTTCCTTTTTCCGCCTCGCGGCCGAGCTCGCAGATCCGCCCGAAGACGTACTCCGTGATGTGGCGGTAGTCGCCGGCGAACTCGCCGTCCGACGTGTACTCCTCGTACGGTATCGGCTTCCCTATGTAGACGTGCACGGGCCGGAGGAACCTCCTCCTGTTGCCCCTGGTCCTGATGTAGACCGGCAGGACCCGGGCCCTGGTCTTGGAGCAGATGAGCCCGGTCCCGTTACGGAGAGGAGTCCCGGCCGGATCGACGCCCGGTCTGCGGGTGCCCTGGGGAAAGAGCCCCACGGACATCCCGTCCTCTATCATCTTGACGGTCTTGAGTATGACGCCGGCGTCGCGGCCCGCCCGGTCGACCGGGTAGGCGCCGAGCCAGCCTACTATCTTCCCTATGACCGGCCACGAGAAGATCTCCTTCTTGGCCATGTACCTCGGCTGCTGCTTCTTGACGCTGTCGCAGATGATCACGGGGTCGACCGCGGATATGTGGTTGGAGCAGAGCAGGTACGGCCCGGAGCCGATGTCCGGCTCGTTCTCCCGCCCGTGAGGGATGACGAAGAAGATTATGTGCACGAGCCAGGCGCAGAAGAAGCGCCATATCCTGTATGTCCGGGATATCATTTTTCGAGTTCAGGGAGCTTTTCGAACACTATGCGGAGTCCCGCCTCGAGCGACTGCGCGGGCTCGAAGCCGGAATTGTCGAGCAGGACCGCGTCGTCGGCCGCGCGGAGCGGAGCCACGTCGCGCATGCTGTCGCGGCGGTCGCGCTCCTCGATATCGGACAGCACCTTTTCGTAGGTCTCCGGCATGCCCTTCTCGGCAAGCTCCTCGAAACGCCTGCGCGCCCTGTCCCCGGCCGAGGCAGACAGGAAGATCTTGACGTCCGCCCCCGGCAGTATGACCGTGCCTATGTCGCGGCCGTCCATGACGACGCTGTTCCGCGCGGCGATGCGCCGCTGGGCGTCAAGCAGGAAGGCCCTCACGGCGGGCAGGGCGGAGATCTTCGAGGCATATGCGGAGATCTCGTTCTCCCGGATGGCGTCGCCGAGGTCGCGCCCGTCCAGATACATGTGCTGGACGCCGCCGTCGAACTTCACCTCGACCGAGATCTGTCCGAGCATGGCCTCGACAGCGGCTCCGTCGCCGGGGTCGACGCCCCTCTCCCGTGCCGCGTAGCCGACCGTGCGGTATATGGCCCCCGTGTCTACGTAAGAGAAGCCGAGCGCGGAGGCTATTCCCTTCGCGAGCGTGCTCTTCCCCGCGCCGCTCGGGCCGTCTATGGCGATGCTGTAAACTCTGTCTTTCATCCTTTTCACCTTCTTTTCCCTTCCGGACCCGCCCGCGCCCTTGACTGAGCCGCCGGGCAACGCCGCCGCGGTGCCGGCCAGCCTTCCGGTCGACCATGCGATCTGAAGGTTGAAACCGCCCGTGTAAGCGTCGGCGTCGATGATCTCGCCGGCGAAGTACAGCCCCGGAACGAGCTTCGACTCCATGGTCCGCGGATCGATGCCGGAGACGTCGACTCCGCCGCGCGTTATGACGGCCTCGTTGATGGGCCTTGTCCCCGTTATGTCGAGCCTCAGGCATTTCAGCAGCTCGCACGCGGCACGGCGCTCGGCCCGCGTCACCGAATTGGCCCTGCGGTCGCCGGCCGTGCCGCAAAGAACGGCAAACGGGCCGACCAGCTTGGCCGGCAGCAGCGTCGAGAGGACGTTAGACCAGCTCCGGTTCGGCGACGAGGAAAGCTCCCTCACCAGCCGCCTGTCGAGCTCGTCCGCGCTCAGGGCGGGCTTGAGGTCGATCTCGGCCGCGTAGCCGCCGCTGCCTATGTCCCGGACCGCCGACGAGGCGGTGAGAACGACCGGGCCGCTTATGCCGAAATGCGTGAACAGCATCTCGCCGAAGGCTTCGAAGACCCGGCCGCCTCCGTCCTTTCTCACTATTCGCAGCTCTATGTTCCGGAGCGACAGCCCCTGCAGTTCCCCGCACAGCGAGCCGGCGCAGGTAAGCGGAATCAGGCCCGGCTCGGGGGGCACTATGCCGTGGCCAAGCGACTCGGCAAGGGCGTAGCCCGAGCCGTCGGAGCCCGTCGAGGCGTAAGAGGCGCCCCCTGTGGCGATGATGACGCGGTCGAACAGCTCCCCGCCGTTCACGCGGAAGCCGCCCTCCTCCCTCTCGACCGACACGGCGTCCTCGCCTCTCACGGCGCAGCCGGAGCGCCTCACCGCTCCCTTGAGCGCGGCGACGACGTCGGCGGCCCGGTCGGACACCGGGAAGACGCGGCCTCCCCGCTCGGTCTTGAGCGGGACGCCGGCCTTCTCGAACCAGGCCATGACGGCCTCGGGCGGGAAGGCGGCAAAAGCCGAATACAAGAATCTCGGATTGCGGGGAACGTTTGCCATGAACGTGTCGCGCCCGCAGTTGTTTGTAAGGTTGCACCTGCCCTTGCCGGTCAGGCCGAGCTTGCGGCAGAGCCTGTGCCCGCCGTTCCTCTCGAACACGGTGACCGAGGCGCCGAGCTCGGCGGCGCTCACCGCGGCCATGCAGCCGGCGGCCCCTCCGCCTATGACCGCGACGGAGGGTCTGCCGCGGAACGTATCACCCACGGCCGCCTCCCGCCGACGCGTCGTAATCGCGCAGCGCGTCCCTTGCTATGTCGACGTCCAGCGGATACGGGAAGACCTTGCCGCCCTTTCGCTGGAAGTCCTCGTCGCCCCTGCCGCAGAACAGCACGAGGCGCCTGTCGCCGCCCTCGGGGGCCGCAACTGCGTACCTGAACGCCTCGGCCCGGTCCCGGACGGTGACGTACCTCCCTCCGGCCCTGACGATCCAGGAGGCGGCCTCTTCGGCGATGTGCTCGAACGGCTCGTCGTTGGAGTCCCACTCGCATATGACGGTCAGGGCGGCCCGGCGGCCGACGATGGTCCCGACGTCCCTGCGGCGGTCGAAGACCTTGCTTCCGTTCCATCCGAAAACGACTATGTAATTCCTGTCCGGGAACTCCTTCTCTACCGAGTCGAAAAGAGTCTCGAAAGACAGCTTGTTATGTGCGTGGTCGACCAGCACGGCGATCTTCCCGTCCGCGCTGTAAAGGTCCGTCATCCTGCCGAGTATCTTCACGCCGGCCAGCGCCTCAGCGCAGGTCCCGAGCGGCACCCCCGCCGCGTACGCCATGGCTATGGCCGCGACGGCGTTCTTAACGTTGAACAGACCGAGCATGGCCAGCCGGACCTCCGCGGATCCGCCTGGCGTTACGACCTCGAAGCGGATGCCGCCGCCGTCCTTTTCCACGTTTCGGCTGTACACGTCGGCCTCCGGGGTGCTGCCGAAGGTCAGCACACGCCTGCGGCCCCTGACGTAAGCCAGGGTCTCTTCGGCGTGCTCGTCGTCGAGACCGACGCAGGCGATCCTGCACAGGTCGAATATCCTGAGCTTCGACGCGTAATAATCGTTCCAGTCCGGGTGCTCGGCCGCGCTTATGTGGTCGCTGCCGACGTTCGTCAGGCAGGCGATGTCGAAATGCACCTGCGCCACGCGCCCGTATTTGAACGCCTGGCTGGAGCACTCGCATACGAAGCGCTCGAGACCGTTCCCGGCCCCCCCGGCAAGGCACCTCCAGAAGTCCGGGGCCTCGGGGGTGGTTATCAGCGCGGCGGCGCGGGAGCTGCCGTCGAACATGTCGGTCGAGTTCATCATGCCGCACGGCGGCGCGCCCCTCTTCCGGGCGTCGAGGTCCAGAATGTGACGCAGATAGACCGTCGTGGTGGTCTTTCCCTTCGTGCCGGTTACGCCGAATAGCTGCAGACGCCTCTGCGGGTCGTTGTAGAACATGCGGGCGACGGCCGTCATGGCCCGCCTTACGTCGCTGACTGCGATGCGTTCCGGCCCGCCGCCTGTCCCATCCTCGGAGATGTAGGCGACCGCCCCGGACGCCATCGCGGAATCAAGGTATTCGCGTTTGAAGTGCAGGCCCTTGGCTATGAACAGCGTCCCCGGGCGCACGTCCCTCGAATCGAACGACAGGTACGACACCTCGGTCCCGGGCGACGAAAGGGTGTCGGACACGTAGAGCCCCGCCTCCCTCAGCAGTTCAATGTATTGCGATAAAGGATAATACTTCATTGCGGCCTCTGTTCCGGACGGGAGCCCGGCTCGCCGCCGCGCCCGTCGCGAGATAAACGATATTTATATCATTATATCACTTTTGGGCCGGGCGGACAAGTACCGCGGCGCGAAAAACGTCCGGCCGCGGAAGATCCGGGAAAGGATCTCCGCGGCCGGACGCCGTTTGCCGTCCCGGCCGTCAGGCCGCCGTCATTTTACGGACACCCTCGCGCTCTCCGGGAAGGCCCGCTCCCCGACGGACGCGCCGGCGGGCACCTTAACAGACATCAGGCCGTCGCAGCCGCAGAAGGCTCCGCGGCCGATGCAGCTTATCGAATCCGGGATCTCGAGCGCCCCGGTGACGAACCCGGAGCAGACGAACGCGTAATCCGCGATCCCGGTCACCGGCCTCCCCCTGAATGAATCGGGGACGATGACCGCGGAGGCCGCGCCGGGGACCGTTCCGGCGACGGAGTACGTGCCGTCCGGGTTGCCGAGGTAACGCAGGCCGGTCTCCTCGTCGAAGATGTACAGCGCGCCGGGGACCCAGCAGGACCCGGCCATGAAGAAGGGATCGCCGTCGAGTTCGGTGGAGGAGCTCAGGTACTCGACCTCTTCGAGCCCCGTCGCATACTCGAAGGCCCTGTCCCCGACCGTCCTTACGGTCGCGGGGACGGTCAGCCTCGTCAGGCTCCGGCACATGCGGAAGGCACGCTCCGGGATCCCGGTAAGAGAGTTGCCGAGGCCGACGGACGACAGCGACACGCACAGTTCGAACGCGGCTGGGCCGATCCGTTCCGTTCCGTCCGGCAGAACGATCGAGGTGAGAGATTCGCATCCGAAGAAGGCGCCGTCGCCGACGGATACGACGCCGGACGGGATGGATACGGAAACGAGAGCGCGGTCGGAAGCGAAGCAGCTGTCCGGTATCGAAGTCAGTCCGGAGGGAAGCCTGACGCTCTCGAGAGCGGCAAGGCCGCTCAGCGCCCCTTCCTGAAGCTTCGTTATGCTGTCGGGAAGGACCAGCCGGACCAGGGTGTAGTCGCAGTCTCCGTTGTATTCCCCGGAGAGGGTGTATACGGAGTGAAGCGGTCCCTCGATCGCGACCACCGGCAGCCCCCTGTATACGGAGGGCACGGTGAGTTCGCTCCTGCCGCCGGTGAAGGCGACGACCGCGTACGCGCTGCCGTCCATCGTGAGAATATATGACAGGCCGTTTTCATCGGGCCCGATGCAGAAGCCGGGTGCCGCGAAGAATGCGTATTCGCCGAGCTTCAGCGTATTGTTATTATACTGATCCCAGAGCCCGGCAAGCTTGATCGTAGTGAGCGAGCGGCATCCCGCGAACGCGCCGTCGTACACGGACACAGACGTTCCCCGGATCTCGACGCTTTCGAGCGCCGGGCACCCGGAGAAGGCGCCGGTCGACACGTTCAGCACACCGTCCTCTATGATCACGCTCCTGACCGTCTGGTCGCAGAAGAAACCGCTGACCGAATTGACGGCCCTGCCGGCGATGACCGCAGGGATGACTATAACGTCGGACGTGCAGGTCCCGCGGCCGGTGATGTTGGCGTCGAGCCCGGTCCTGCCCTCGTAGGCGTAGTACTCGAGGCCCGTAGCCGGATCTATGCTCCTGCCCTGCTTTTCTGTATCAGGCACCGCGTCCGCCCCGAAGACGACTTTGGTGCTGAGGGTGATATACTTCCTGGTCGTTCCTTCATCGTCCGCGAACGCACGGGCGCCCACGGTCTCGAGAGTCGAGGGAAAGCAGAGCGGGCCGGCGAGCGAGTGACAGTTCTCGAAGGCGGACTCGCCGATGGAGCGCAGTCCTTCGAGCATGTATACCATAGTGAGCGATCCGCAGCCGCTGAACGCCCCCCTTCCGACCGTTTCGGCGCCGATGCTCACAGTGAACAGGCCCGCGGATCTGAAGGCATAATCGCCTATGGCGCGAATTCCGGCGGGGAGATCGGCATATGCGAGCCGTACGTCCCCGTCGAACGCTCCGGCCCCGATCCGCTCGAGGGTCTGCGGCAGCATGAGCCGGCTGAGCGAGGTGCACCCCGCGAAGGCCCTCTCACCCACTGTCACCACACCCCGGGCCTCGGAGTAACGGAGACTCTGGGGATTCTCCGTGTAGGGGTTGTCGATGCGATCGGTGTCCGTGACTATGACGTAGTCGGCATCCGTCCCCTCGAACCGGACGGTCTTGATCGTCCGGTTGCCCTCGAAGGCAGAAGGGGCGATCGCGGTAACCCGCCTGCCTTCGTGCTCGGCGGGGATCAGAAGATATGTCACGTTCTCCGCCGTCATCCCGGCGACCGAGTACGTCTGTCCGTCGGCGTTCAGTTTGAATATCAGGCCCTCGGCGGCAATGCCCTCCGGATCGTACTTCAGGCAGTTCCTGCATACGCCGTTCACGTACATGTGTCCGAAGGTGCCGATCTCCCTCTTGACCGTGTATCCGCACAGAGTGCAGTATTTGCACTCGGTGATGGGATTGCCGCAGCAGAAGGGGT
>JAEEGL015054873.1_pt1 | contig 14309 bp, 9 predicted proteins | sample 9134231 | NCBI WGS metagenome assembly JAEEGL01 (sample SAMN16246548, study PRJNA631951) | gut metagenome | biome: gut microbiome; feature: rumen; material: fiber-attached | host: Bos | place: Iran: Karaj | collected 2018-10 | reverse complement strand
TGACGAGTTGACGAGTTGACAAGTTGACGAGTTGGTTCTAGTTCTTCGAAGAGTCGTACGACAAGCTCAGGATGTACCCTTCTATTCGTCATTCGTCATTCGTCATTCTTCAAGTGTCCTTCGGCAAGCTCAGGATGTAAGAAGCGACCAAAGCTCGAGTGGGCGTTATTGGCGCTTGACGGAGGCAAAAGTAGTGAAAAAACGAGAAAGAGCAACAAAAGAAGCGCCCGACGGACGGCCGAGCGCTTTACTTTTAATGTTTTTTATCCGAATTGTGAATGATTTTCAGACTTCCAAGAGCATTTCGTCGACATTGGAGCCCGGAGGAGTCATCGGCAAGACGTTATCCTCTTCGAGGACGGCGCACTGGAGGAGATAAGGTCCGGGCGTGGCGAGCATCTCGCGGATAGCACCATCGAGGTCGGCACGCTCGACGACGGTGCGCGCCGGAATGCCATAGGCGCGGGCAATGAGTTCGTAGTCGGGGTTCTGCATTGGCGTGAACGAGTAGCGCTTGCGCCAGAACATGGCCTGCCACTGGCGGACGTTCCCGAGGAAGTTGTTGTTCAGCAGGATAATCTTGACGGGAGCGCCCTGCTCCATGATGGTTCCGAGTTCCTGAATCGTCATCTGCAGACCTCCGTCGCCACAGAAGAAACAGACTGTGCGTTCGGGAGCGCCGAAAGTGGCGCCGATGGCAGCGGGCAGACCGAAGCCCATCGTGCCAAGGCCTCCGCTGGTGACGATGCTGCGCGGACGGCTGAACTGGAAGTAGCGGGCAGCGAACATCTGGTTTTGCCCGACATCGGTGACGAGGATGGCCTCATGGTTGGAGGCTTCGCTGACGGCGCGTACGACCTCGCCCATGAGCAGCGGCCCCTCGGCGGGATGGATGGCGCGGCTAATGACCTTGTTGTACTCGCGTTCGGCATAAGGGGCGAAGCCGTCGACCCACGACTGATGGGTAGTCTCCTCGATGAGAGGCAGCAGGGCGTTGAGCGTCTGGCGGCAGTCGCCGATGACCTTGCAGTCGGGGCGCACGAGTTTGCCTATCTCGGAGGGGTCGATGTCGAAATGAATGATCTTGGCCTGACGGGCATAGGTCTTGAGGTTGCCCGTCACGCGGTCGTCGAAGCGCATGCCGATGGCGATGAGCACATCGCACTGATTCGTCATCACGTTGGGACCGAGGTTGCCGTGCATGCCGAGCATGCCCTTGTTGAGAGGATGGTCGGAAGGCAGGGCGGACAGACCTAAGAGCGTGCAGCCGACGGGGATTTGAGCCTTCTCGATGAAAGCCCGGAGTTCGGCCTGAGCCCCTGCCAACTCGACGCCCTGCCCCACCAGTACGAAGGGCTTGACGGCATTATTGATGAGGCGCGCAGCCTCGCGGATGGCCTCCATGTCGGGCTTGGGAGCAGGGACGTAACTGCGGATGAAGTCGACGTGAGCGGGTTCGAACTCTATCTCGCCGACCTGTGCATTGCGCGTGAAGTCGAGCACGACGGGCCCTGGGCGACCGCTGCGAGCGATGAAGAAAGCACGGCTGACAGCCCATGCCACATCCTCGGCACGCCGAATCTGGTAGTTCCATTTGGAGATAGGCTGGGTCATACCTACGACATCTATCTCCTGGAAAGCGTCTGTGCCGAGCAGGGCAGCCCCTACCTGACCCGAAATCACAACGATAGGCGTGGAATCGATCATCGCATCGGCTACGCCCGTGACGGTATTGGTGGCGCCCGGGCCACTGGTGACGATGGCCACGCCCGTCTGCCCGCTCACGCGCGCATAGCCCTGCGCAGCATGGACGGCGCCTTGCTCATGGCGCACCAGGATGTGGTTCAGCGTCTGTTGATGGTCATAGAGCGCATCGTAGACCGGCATAATCGCTCCGCCGGGATAGCCAAAGAGCGTAGTCACGCCCTCGGCTTCGAGTGAGCGCATGAGCGCTTCGGCACCTGTTATTTTGTTTGTCATCGCTTTGTCGAGTACTTTCAAAAACTGCGCGCAAAGGTATTGAAAATAGTCAATATGACCAAAAATTAAGCGAAATAAAAACAAATTGACATGAATATAGTGATTTATGTCGGCCTATGAGCGAATTATTTGTATTTGTTTTTTGCGTTCCTGCAGAAAAAACGTACCTTTGCAGCCGAAAAACGGGAGCGAAAGCGTTTCCGGCGCTTCTGCGTGTACCCTAAGCTATTGCATCCATGACTATTCAAGAACTCAGTAAGCTCTACACCCGTCATCCACAAGTGAAGGCGCTGGCCAAAGCCATTGCCAACGAACGCCTGAAGTCCATCGGCGTCAACGGCTTGCAAGCCAGCTCGGCACCTATGGTGTTTGCGGCCTTGCACGACCTCCTGCCTGCCGAAACGACAGGCCCCCTGCTCTTCGTTCTCGACGACCAAGAGGAAGCCGGCTATTTCTACCATGACCTTGTCCAGGTGCTGGGCGAAGAGCAAGTGCTGTTCTTCCCCTCCTCGTTCCGACGGGCCGTGAAGTTCGGCCAGCGCGACTCGGCCAATGAGATCTTGAGAACTGAGGTGCTGACGAGATGGGGAGAGAAGGAGAAGGAGAATGAAAAATTAATAATGAATAATGAACAATTAAAAATTGACAATGCTTCAGAGCGCCAGCCTAATTGTCCATTGTCTTCTCCCCCTTTGCCATTACCGTCTTCTGCGGCGTCCCGTCACTTCGCTCCGCGACTTGCACAAGCCGATGGCTGCACCCGTGCGCTTTCCGAGAACACTCAGTTCTCGGAAATGCTCCGCCATTGTCCATTTCTCTTCATCGTCTCCTATCCCGAGGCATTGGCGGAGAAGGTAGTATCCAAGCAGTTGCTGGACGAGCAGACCCTGCAGGTGAGGGTTGGCGAGCGCGTCGACATCTCGTTTGTGGAACAGACACTGTTGACGTTCGGCTTTCAGCGCACCGACTATGTTTACGAACCCGGGCAGTTTGCCGTTCGCGGCTCGCTCATCGATGTGTTCTCTTTCTCCAACGAATACCCTTATCGCATCGACTTCTTCGGCGACGAAGTCGACTCCATCCGCACGTTCGAGGTGGAGAGTCAGCTCAGCCGTGGGCAGCAGGAGATGATTTCGCTGGTGCCTGAGCTGGGCAGCGAACGCGAAGATATGGTCGCGGTGTCGACACTTCTGCCCGCGAACACACTGGTAGTGGCCAAGGACCTCACGTTCGTGGCAGAGCGCATCGGACAAATCTGGGAGGAAGGCTTCTCGCAGCAAGCGCTGATGGAGGAGGCGGCGACGAGCGAACGCGAAGAGGCCGAACAGTACCGCCGTCTGCGCAAGAACCTGCTGCTCATCGACGCACCGGCTTTCGAACGCGGTTTTGCCGACTTCCGACGCATCGAGCTGAACCTGACAGCTACGGCCAAGCCGCAAGCCAAGATTGCGTTCGACATCACTCCACAACCGATTTTCCACAAGAACTTCAATCTTGTCACAACAGCCCTCGAAGACTATCTGCTCCGCGGCTATACCTTATATATATTGGCGGATTCCGCCAAACAGACGGAACGCCTGAAGGCTATCTTCGAAGCCCCTCTCCCTACTTCACCCGACGGCGGGAGGGCCAAACAGCCTTCGTCGTCACGAACTACGAAGGACAAGAAGTCGTCAGCGCCAGCGAGCAGCCTGTCGTCGACCTCGCAGGGGGAGGCTGAGAAGGGGCTTACCTTCATCCCCGTCTCCAAGACGCTCCATGCCGGCTACGCTGACAACACGCTGAAAGTGTGCTTGTTCACCGACCATCAAATCTTCGACCGCTTCCACAAATACAACCTGCGCAGCGACCGTGCCCGCTCCGGAAAAGTAGCGCTCTCGCTGAAGGAACTGCAGGAGTTCGAAGTCGGCGACTATGTCGTACATGTCGACCACGGCATCGGACGCTTCGGCGGCCTCATCCGCGTGCCGCAGCCCGACGGGCGCATGCAGGAGATGATTAAAATCACGTACGACCATGACGACCTCGTCTACGTCTCCATCCATGCGCTGTACAAAGTGTCGAAGTACAAGGGCAAGGAGGGCGAGCCGCCCCGCATCAGCCGTCTGGGCACTGGCGCATGGGAGCGCATGAAGGAGCGCACGAAGTCGAAAATCAAAGATATCGCCCGCGACCTCATCAAGCTCTACAGCCAACGGCGGGAGGAGAAGGGATTCAAGTTCTCGCCCGACACCTACTTGCAGAACGAGCTGGAGGCCAGCTTCCTCTACGAGGACACGCCCGACCAGCTGAAGGCCACCAATGACGTCAAGGCCGACATGGAGCGCTCGCGCCCGATGGACCGCCTGGTTTGCGGCGATGTCGGTTTCGGCAAGACCGAGGTCGCCGTGCGGGCCGCCTTCAAGGCTGCTGTCGACGGCAAGCAGGTGGCCGTGATGGTGCCTACGACCGTGCTGGCCTATCAGCATTATCACACCTTCAGCGACCGCCTGCGCGACCTGCCCGTTCGCGTAGACTACCTGACGCGCGCTCGCACCGTCAAGCAGACGAAAGAGCTGCTTGCCGACCTGGAAGCAGGCAAGATTGACATCCTCGTAGGCACCCACAAGCTCATCGGCAAGAACGTCAAGTTCAAGGACCTGGGGCTGCTCATCATCGACGAAGAGCAGAAGTTCGGCGTCGCTACGAAAGAGCGCCTGCGGCAGATGAAGGTGAACGTCGACACGCTGACGCTGACCGCTACTCCCATCCCCCGCACGCTCCAGTTCTCGCTCATGGGGGCCCGCGACCTCAGCGTCATACAGACCCCGCCGCCCAACCGCTATCCTATTCAGACCGAGGTGCATACGTTCTCGCCCGAAATCATCGCCGAGGCCATTGGCTTCGAGATGAGTCGCAACGGACAGGTGTTCATCGTCAACAACCGCATCTCGGGACTGCCTGAGTTGGAGCAGTTGGTTCACAAATACGTTCCTGATGCGCGCGTAGCCGTGGGCCACGGACAAATGCCGTCCGACCAGTTGGAACAGGTGATGATGGCCTTTGCCTCCTACGACTACGACGTCCTCATCTCCACGACCATCATCGAGAGCGGCCTGGACATCCCCAACGCCAACACCATCATCATCTGCGGCGCCCACAACTTCGGGTTGGCCGACCTCCATCAGATGCGCGGACGTGTAGGACGCTCCAACAAGAAAGCGTTCTGCTACCTGATGGCACCGCCCTTGGCTGCCCTGCCCCAGGACACTCGCCGACGCCTGCAAGCCATCGAGAACTTCTCGGACCTGGGCAGCGGCATCCATATCGCCATGCAGGACCTCGACATCCGCGGGGCCGGCAACCTGCTGGGCGCTGAGCAGAGCGGCTTCATCGCCGACTTGGGTTATGAGACCTACCAGAAGATTCTCTCCGAAGCCGTCAAGGAGTTGAAGAACGACGAGTTCAAGGAGCTCTATGCCGAACAGGTCGCCTCGGGCGAAGTCACCTCGGGCGATGCCTTCGTCGACGAGTGTCAGCTGGAGAGCGACCTGACGATGTCGTTCCCCGAATCGTTCGTGCCGGGCTCGACGGAGCGCATGCTCCTCTATCGCGAGCTCGACGGACTCGAGAGCGACGATGCCGTCGAGGCCTTCCGCCGTCGGCTGCAGGACCGCTTCGGTCCCATCCCCGAGATGGCCGAAGAACTCATCCGTGTCGTACGCCTGCGACGCCTGGGCAAGCACTTCGGCGCAGAGCGTGTCATGCTCAAGAACGGACGCATGCGACTCTATTTCGTCAAGGACGACGACTCTCCGTTCTTCCAGAGCCCGGCCTTCGGACAATGCATCGCCTATTTCTCGCTCCATGCTGCCGACTGCCAGCTCGACGAAGTCAAAGGGCGCCGCTCGATGCTCATCCGAGGCGTCAACACGGTAGCCGAGGCCTGCGCCGTACTCGAGCAGATACAGGCTATGCCGGCTGACATCGCCTGAGCCTAAAAGCGACTATAATAACCCCTTGACTCGCCAACAGACTGCCCAGCCCGCTGCCCCAGATGACGAAAAAAGCATCCCCGACAGCAGAAAGTTGTGCGTTTCGAGGGCACAAACAGAAAGTTTTCACTACCTTTGCACCGCAATTCCCAAAAAAGCAAAAACATCATGAGCCAAGAGAATCAGCAACTCTATACCATCCTGGTGTTCTCCGAGAACATTGCAGGTCTGCTGAATCAAATCACTGCCGTCTTCACGCGTCGACAGGTGAACATCGAAAGCCTCAACGTGAGCGCCTCCAGCACGCCTGGCGTCCACAAGTACACCATCACCTGCTACTGCACGCTCGAGATGGTCAAGATGCTGAAGGCGCAAATCGAGAAGCGCATCGACGTCCTCCAAGCACGCTATTTCACCGACGACGACATCTTCATCCTCGAGTCGTCATTGCTGAAAATCTCCACTCCTGCCATGCTCGACAACCCCGATGTATGCCATATCATACGTGAGCACGGCGCTCGCATTGTAGAGGTCAACCCCACCTATAGCGCCATCGAGAAGACGGGCCGTACCGAGGACATCCTCTCGCTCTTCGATGCCCTCAACCGCCTCGGCGTCGTACGTCAGTTCGCCCGTTCAGGGCGCATCTGCATCACACGCGGTACACGCGAACAACTCGACGACTACCTGGCTGAACGCGAGAAGGAGAAAGAAAATGGAAAAAGTTGAAAGATACAGCTTCACCGTTGAGCCTTTCCACGTCGATTTCACGGGGCATCTGTTCATGGGCGTGCTGGGCAACCATCTGCTGAATGCCGCTGGGCACCACTCGCACAACCGCGGATGGGGTATCGACCAGCTCAATGAAGTGCATTATACGTGGGTCCTCTCGCGCCTGAGCATTGAATTGGACGAGATGCCTTCGCAGTACGAGCACGTCGAGGTGGAGACATGGGTGGAGAGCGTTATGAAGCTATTCACCGAGCGTAACTTCCTCATTCGCAATGCCGACGATGGCCGCATCTATGGCTATGCCCGCAGCATCTGGGCGATGATTGACGTCGAGACGCGCCAACCGTCCAACCTCCTCGAACTGAAGGACGGCGACATTCTACGCTATGTGTTGACAGCCGACGAGAAGCCCTGCCCCATCGCCAAGCACGGCCGCATACGACTCAGCCAACCCGAGCATCTGCGTGACGTCGACACCTACTACAGCGATGTCGACATCAACGGGCACATCAACTCCATCAAGTACATCGAACACATCCTCGACCTCTTCCCCCGCTCGACCTTCGAGCAGCATCGCATCCGCCGCTTCGAGATTGCCTACAAACTCGAGAGCTATCTCGGCGACACGCTCAGCCTCTACGGCGAGCCCTCTGCCGAAAAGCTGCCCGACGGGCAGCCTCGCAGCTGTCAGGTCGAGATTCGCAAGCATGTAGGCACAACTTCAAAGCCTGCTGGCGAGACGGTCATACAAGCCCTGATAGCTTGGGAATGAGGGAGAAGGAATTTTTTAATGACGAATGACGAATGACGAATGACGAATACATTTTTTAATGACGAATGACGAATGACGAATGACAATTTTTTTAATGACGAATGACGAATGACGAATGACGAATACAAGTTACCTGCAGGTTCTGAAGGCAATCCTTATTCGTCATTATAAAATCGTCATTAAAAAATCGTTACTTGCTCGTTCAAAAGACAATCCTTATTCGTCATTCGTCATTCGTCATTCATCACTCGTCCCCTGCCCATTCAAAAGGTAATCCTTATTCGTCATTCGTCATTCCCCATTCGTCACCTGCCCATTCAAAAGGTAATCCTTATTCGTCATTCGTCATTCGTCATTCTAAATTCTAAATTCTTCCCCTGCACATTCAAAAGGTAATCCTTATTCGTCATTCGTCATTCTAAAATTGTCATTCGTCATTCATCACTCGTCCCCTTCACATTCAAAAGGTAATCCTTATTCGTCATTCGTCATTCGTCATTCGTCATTCTAAAATTGTCATTCGTCATTCATCACTCGTCCCCTGCCCTTTCAAAAGGTAATCCTTATTCGTCATTCGTCATTCGTCATTCGTCATTACAAAATTTCATTCGTCATTCTAAAATTGTCATTCGTCATTAAAAACTCTTCCTATGAAACGCCTTCCACTCTGGCTGATTACAGCCCTCTGCATAGCAGCAGTTGCCCTCTACACCGCCCACCGCATCGGCCGATGCCAAACCCCTGCCATCGACCCTGCCGCCGATGACAGCCAGTTCGTCACCCTCACCGATGTCATCCCCGATGCCATCCTCGAGATTCGGTACTTCGGCACCTACAACTTCGTAGGCGCTCGCATCGACGGTTATCTCGCGCCCACCGCCCTGTTGACCCGTCAGGCGGCCGACAGCCTACGGGCCGTCAGCGACGACGTGAAAGCCCTCGGCTATCGATTGAAGATTTACGATGCCTACCGCCCCCAGATGGCTGTCGACCATTTCGTGCGCTGGGCCGAAGACATTACCGACACGCTCATGCGCTCCTATTTCTACCCCAACGTTCCCAAGGACGAACTCTTTGAGCGCGAATACATTATGGCGCACAGCGGACACACGCGCGGTTCAACGGTCGACCTGACGCTCTTCGACATGAACACCGAGAAGGAATTGGACATGGGAGGCACCTTCGACTGGTTTGGAGTTGAGAGCCATCCCGACTTCGGCGGCAACCCCGACACAGGCGAATACACGCCCAACAGCGGCATCACCCCCGAGCAGTTCGCTCATCGCATGATCCTGCGCCGCGCCATGCTCGCCCACGGATTCAAGCCCGTGGACACAGAATGGTGGCATTACACTCTTCGCGACGAGCCCTTCCCCGACACCTACTTCACCTTCCCCGTGAAGTAACGGCCAACCACCCTCGACGCGGAAAGAACGCGCTCTCGCTTTCGCCCCCCTTTTTCCAGCCTACGGTTTAAAGCCCCCCGTTTACGCGTATATTCGCTAACGCCTTTGCGTATATTCGCTAACGCCTTTGCCTATATTCGCAAAGCCCTACGCGTATAGTACGTGAAGGGCTACGCGTATATACGTGAAGGGCTGAGCGTATAGTACGTGAAGGGCTACGCGTATATACGTAAAGGGCTACGCGTATAGTACGTGAAGGGCTACGCGTATAGTACGTAAAGGGCTGAGTGTATAGTACGTGAAGGGCTACGCGTATAGTACGTGAAGGGCTACGCGTATAGTACGTGAAGGGCTACGCGTATAGTACGTGAAGGGCTACGCGTATTTTCGCAAAGCCTTACGCGTATAGACGAGTAGATGATAACGCTTTATTGTTTTCTGGTTCTTTCATCTATCGCGTTATCGTTTTCTAAAGGCCACTTTTATTGTCACATTCATTCACTATTATTCACTTTTTCAGTAAATAGTTTGGCCATATTGGCATTTTCGACTAACTTTGCAGCGAACTATTAAATTGCCTAAAACAAGATAATTCTGAACTTTTTCTGTCGAATCAAAAGAAAATGGCATAGGAGTTCTTGAAGTATCAAGCGAGCAAGCTCGAGCGAAGACGAATGCCTTGTAAACTGCCATTCAACCAAGAGATAACAACCTATAAGTGTATCGTCTTCGCTCGACCTTTGGTCGCTCCATACTTGGAGAACTTCTTCGCTCGACCTTTGGTCGCTCCATACTTGGAGAACTCCTTATCTCCTTATCTCCTTCCTAACAACCGAACCTTAAATAGCATAAACTAACAGTGAGCTTCTAATATGAAAAAGAAATCATTATTCCTTCGACTGGTCGTTTGATAGTTAAATAGTGTAATTTGGTATACAAATTTAATGAGCATCAAAGTGAAGTTCGTTTCTTATATACTTAATGGCATCCCTCCTCTCCATAAAACCTTCTTTTTGAGGATCTACGATTTGTGGTTCTCTTCCTTTGCCTGAAAGTGTAAAGCCATTACTATTTGCAAAGGATTCCAAACTTACTGGGATATATAATGGTGATGGATTTTCGATAAATAAATGTGCAAGACAGATTCCTCCCCAATAAATGAAAGTAGCTATAGGGATAAATAATATCAGAGGTATAATATTATCCATAGATTTTTTTTGATAAACACTAAGTAACAAAGAAAAAAGCAATACTAAATATAAAGCAATACTAAAGAAAATGGCATAATGATTCTTCGCTACTGCAAGGTAACATTTATTGCATAAAGGGATTGTTACGTAAATCTTTTCTTCTTTATATCTAACTTTCTGCTTTGTGTTTTTTATTTCTACTCTTCTTGTCAGAGCGACAAGTGAAGGTATGTGAAATCTACTAATATCGGATTCGCATTTAGAACACTGCCGAGAATAATGTTTCATTTTCTTCAATTATATTAAGAGGTTTTCAATCAACGATTAAGAAAATACTAGGACCTGCAATAATCTTTTTCCTACCCTTAAGTGATCTTCTCGTTATGTTATGTGGAGTATCTGGTACAGGGACAAAGTATCTCTGTGGACATCTTACAACTTTTTGTAGTTCTCCCTTCCGGATACGGACATTTATGTCATCATTACCTCCTATCCCAATAAGCCGGAGATTATCTTGGCTGTTATTCAATATATAACAACCTCCAATCCCGATGAAGTCACCTTTAGCGAACATTGCAAAAGATTCTTTATGATTCAACTCATCGTCTATAGTAACTAAAGTAGGGACAAACGAGCAGAAAATGACTGAGAACGCAAAACCAAACCCAAATCCCATTGTTAGAGATGCCTTTATGACTGAGGACAAACGATTTTCTCTTAATTCATGAAGAAAGCAAATGAACGCTAGAACGAATCCCAAGATGAGTGAAAGTAGGATAACGATTGCGCACGAATAAGGTAAATTCTCGAAAATCATAACTTTCAAATACTTATGTTGAACAAAAAAGAATAACAGAGTACATCTAATGCTATTTTATCGTTTCTTGGGCGCAAAGATAGGGAAAATAACGGGAACGTTAACGAAAACGGGAACTTTTTTGTGAGAATGACTAAAAATAACGAAAACGGCGCGGACAGGCAGGGGCCTCAGATGACAGCGCGCGTGCCGTTGCATTCGGGGTAGCTGCTGCAGCTCCAGAACTCGCGGCCTGAGTGGATGCCCTTCTTGGCTACGCGCTTGAGCATGGGCTTGCCGCAGAGGGAACAGGCAGGGGCATCGGAGGCGACGCTGCGCTGCGTGCGGGCAGCCAGACGCTCGGCGGTGAGGCCCTAGGGCTCTTTTTTGTCGCCGGAAAAGGAAGTTACTCGGCTACAGGACGCACGGTGAAGCCATTATCCCGACTGAACTCGAAATCCCAGAGGGTCTGGCCATCGTAGATGTACATCCCGTAGGCATAGGTGTCGCCCATAGTCCCGGGGACGAACGTGTCGGACCAGTAGCAGCCCTCCTTCGTCTCGTCGTAGTGTCCGTTACCATAGAAGCCTCCTGTAGCTGGCAGGAAGATAGAGTTGCCGTTGGGTCCCACGAACTTGCGGCCCTTGACGCCGTTCTGAGTGGTCCACGTCGACGTGCATTGAGTGGCCAGCGCACGCATCTCTTCTGCAGTAGGCATGCGCCAAGGGGCTTGCCAGCGCGCGCGGGCTGCATCGTAAGCCGTTCCGCCGATGTGGTCGCCAAGGAAAGAATAGCCCGTCCAATCGCCATCGGAATCGTAGACGTTGTGTTCGTAATTTCCGACTGTGTATTCGCTTTTGGTCGTCAACTCACCCCACGCGTAATAACCTCCATACTCCTCGGGTGTGCGTGCCCCTACGTTGCAGCAAGCCCATTTCACGCCAATCCCGAGGTCTATCATGTGGGGGTGGTTCCCGTCGGGACAGGGGCCTTTCACGAACTCAAAAGACTCGTTGGAATATTGGGTATAACCGTCTGTTGTCATATACGTCATATACTCATACGTCCCTTCATCTAAACGACTGGTATTTCCACTTAAGACGTAATGCGTAAAGCCATAGGCGTTTCTTTCAGAAAGGGTTGAGGACTCTTCCAGAGGGATTTTTTGCCCCAGACCGGTTTTCTTGTTGATGTAGTAGAACCCGAATTCAGCGTCACTCGTTGAGGGTGCACGGAGAATGCCCTCAGCCGCTTTCACGCCGCCTGACGTGGCCAAGTGCTCGGATGACAAGAGGAGACTGGCTTGAGGTTGACCACCCTGCGGCTGAATGGGTTTCAGGCGGATGTGATCTTCGACATAGACATTGCGCGCTACCTCCCAGCTGTAGCCAGGTTCTTCCTCCGTGTAGCGCAACGCTTGATAGGCTTCATCGCCAGCGAAAAAGAGCGGGGCAAAACTCTTTAGCTTACTCAAAGGGGGATCGACAGTAGTTTTCCTTAGTGCCCCTGCGAACAATGGGCAGCCCAGCATCGCTTTTCTTATCTCAGAACCTTCTGTCATCGAATGGCATACGCAGCACCAGATGATTGTATTGCGCAAGCTGATTGGCAATACTGCTTTCAGATGATCTGCGTCTAAGATGTAATGAGTTTTCACTGAATCATTTTCGATTCCACCTATGTAAACCCCATGCTTCACCTTATCGGTGATTTTACCAGTTACATAATTACAGGGGTAACAGAGCAGCCCTTTCTGCATCGCTGGGGGGGCTTTTGTTTGAAGGGCTTCTCTTCCGTGAGCCATGATGAAGACGAGTCCATAGTTGTCGAAATTCTTCATGGATTCAAGGGTACATTCTCGGCCTCGCATCACCTTCAAGCTAAAGCCTCTCAGCTGTTTGGCTTGCAATTGTGAGTTGATGTTATTCAGGGTATTTACCACATGGCTCAATTCTTTGTCCTCCAAAGCCCAAATCAAAATACTGCGCTTGATGAGGATTTCGTCTGAATTGTTGGCTACGACTTCTGAGAACAAAGGCAGACGATCGGGAGCATCCTCCAGGCGCTTGCTCCTATGCAGGGGTGTAGCACTCGCGGATTCAGTAGTGATGAGCCCGAGTTGCTCTTGGAAATCTTGCAAGAAACGTTCAACAGAGTTGTCATCGTAGTCCGACCAATCGGAGGGCTGCAGAAGGGAAGAGGTCGACCAGTCGACATCGAAGCGATAGCCGTCGGGCATGTTGATGATGAGCATGCTGTCAGCCATTTCCATCTGAAGGTCGCTGCCATATTTTGCGAGAAAAACTTGCAGGTCGGTCGGGGTGGCGTCGGCATGGGATTTAAAGAAACGCTCCACCTCGAGGGGCACATTCTCGAAGAGGTCGGCTCCCGACAGGCGGGCTTCGTCAGACGAGGTGAAGCGTATGCTGTCAATGGCATCCAACGGAATGCGGGTAACGCTGTTCTGCATCCAGAACTCTTGCGTTGTCCACGCCGTATGTTCGAGGCCGTCCATCCCAATCTTAGAGAGGACGATGCTGTCGACATTCTCCAGTACGAAGCTGACAGGGCCCGCGCCGTCATTACGATAGACAGTCAAGTAGTTGTATGCGGGAAGGGCCAGGGTGGTGATGAGGGCAATGACCCAGAGAGAGAACCTTTTCATCGTTTCAGGAATTTATAGGTGATGCTGCCAGCCTTGACGAGGTAGGTGCCGGCGCTGAGGTGGGTGATGGGGAGCGACGTGCTGGCCCTGCCTGTGCTCTTGGTGGAGGCGAGCAGTTTGCCGTCGGCAGCATAGAGGCTGAGGGTCGCTCCGGGGCTGAGGTGATGGACCATGATGGCGCTGTTGGTCTGCTTGATGACGAGGCCTCGGTCGGAGGGCAAGAGGTCGATGTCGTCGGCCAGGTCGTAGGTGTAGCGCGCTACGGCATCCAGGGGATAGTTCACACTGAGCTTGCGCGTCGTGATGACGAGGCAGTCGTCGGTGAAGGTGGTTTTGGGGCGTTCGTCCAGGGCATAGCACACGCAGGTGCCGTCCTTCTGCCACACGACGAGCGATTGGGCAACAAGCGTAGGGCACGAGCACAGGGCGAGGAAGAGCGTCAGCAGCACCGCCTTGTGTATGCGCTGCAGGAAGGGGATTTTGTTCATTTCCATGTCTCTTGAATCAGTTTTCCGCTGCAAATATACACATTTTTATCACATTGGCTGAAGAAATAGGGAGAAAAGTAGGGGAAAAATGGACAATGGACAATGGCGGAGCATTTTCGAGAACTGAGTGTTCTCGGAAAGCGCACGGGTGCAGCCATCGGCTTGTGCAAGTCACGGAGCGAAGTGACGGGACGCCGCAGAAGACGGTAATGGCAAAGGGGGAGAAGACAATGGAAAATGGACAATGGAAAATGGACAATGGACAATGGAAAATGGGGAAAGCAAGCCCGTCAGTGCGCAGCCTCT
>JAEEGL013145526.1_pt1 | contig 14309 bp, 8 predicted proteins | sample 9134231 | NCBI WGS metagenome assembly JAEEGL01 (sample SAMN16246548, study PRJNA631951) | gut metagenome | biome: gut microbiome; feature: rumen; material: fiber-attached | host: Bos | place: Iran: Karaj | collected 2018-10 | reverse complement strand
ATACTGCCTCGGAGAACACGCTGTACAATCTCCTCCAGGGCAAGACGCTGCCCATGCTCTACAAGACCGGCTACCGTTTCCGCGGCTGGGGCTACCTGAAGGACGGCTCCTACATCCGCGTTTATAAGACGAAGTACGACGCTGCCACCCGCAGCTTCGTCCTGGTGGCGGACGCGTCCGTGTCGAATTTCACGGTCTCCGGCAATGTCGACCTTTACGCTATCTATGAGGCGATCCCCATGCGTACGCTGACGGTGAACTTCGTAGACGGCGACGGCAATCTGCTCACCAGTCTCGGCGGACGCTATCAGATCAAGTTCGATGCGGAAAAGGGCTTCTCTGCCGAGCTTCCTCTCCCCGGTCTGGACAAGAGCGACCAGGAGAGCCTCTGGCCCAAGTCCTGGGCGGCCGGAAACAGCAATTCCCCTGGTTCTTACGTGACAAAAGCGGAGATTGAAGACGGTGAGTTCAAAGATCCTCCCGCCATCACCTTTACGATCCCGGCAGTGCTTTACGAGAACCTCCCGGCGGCGGACCTGGTTTACAACATCACCTATCGCGGTGAGGAAAAGATCGAGAAAACCGGCTATGAGGTCCTCGTCGAGCTGCTGGAGACCGACGGCAGCCTTGACTATTCCACCGAGGACACCTACGTCATCGGCTATTCCTCCTTCGACGAGATCCGGGACAAGAAATTCCTCTACAATAAAACGCCGGTGGGCTACGCTCCCGATATCGACCTGGAGAACGAGGGCTTGGTGGCCTATCTGGCGGGCCTGAATCTGACGGGCTTCGAATTCGACCACATTGAATACGTGGAGACGAAGAACATCTCGGATACGAACAACAAGCAGTATAAGGACAAATACGTCAACACGGATACGACGGTCACGATCCTGGCCGTGCTGCAGTTTGCCCGGAAGACGGACCAGAACATCGTCTTCAACAGCGACGGCGGCACCTATATCGAGCCCATCACCGACGTGCCCTACGGCAAGCCCATCTATGAAATGGTGACGGACGAAGCCCATACGCCCAGCAACGGGGGCTATCACTTCGACGGCTGGTATTATGTAGAAGACGGAATGACCAAAAAGGTCGACGCCAATACCAAGATGCCCGCGGAAAAGCTGAAGCTGACCGCGGTATGGACGGGCGATCCCGTCGAATTCACCGTGCTGTTCTGGCTGCAGAACGCCAATGACGACGGTTATACCCTGGCCGACTACAAGGGCACCGGCTTTGAAGCCAATGCCGGCATGTATATCACCCCCTCCCGGGTGGAGAAAACCGGGCAGCCCGGTGAGTATACGGAGTTGATCCGCCTGAGCTGGCATAACGGCGACAGTGAGCCCGAGTATATTTACAATTTGGGCGGCAACATCACCAACGGAAAGAAGATCCACGACAGGTTCAAGTATTTCCATCTGAACTGGGATAAATCCAAGAAGAGCGTGAAGGTCAAGGGCGATGGGACCACCCTCGTCAACATCTACTACGACCGCAACCTCTATACCCTCTGGTTCTTCCTGGGCAGGAGCCAGAAAGCCTCCGGCAATCAAACGGTGTCCGATTACGTGCAGGCCGCCCTCTCCGAATTCAACGCAAATGAGAAGATTTTCTATCCCAAGGGCGACGGGACCTTCGACGAGCTGAATACGTATACCGACGCCGACGGGAACTCCTTCTACGGCTATCCCGCCCCAGTCGGCGCCACGGAGAACGTCTACGGGCTCCAGGGCGGCGTCTACGTGCCCCTCACCCCGGTCCCCGTCACGACCTCGGTCGCCACCCCGAAGTACACCTATTCCCTGGCAGCCGGCGACAGCGGCGAACAGTACGGCATCGTAGGCACGGAATACGTGAGGGTGTTTGCAAACACGAGCTACACATATAAGACTTATACGTATAATTCCAGCACGTATAGCCCCAGCACCGAGTATTGGGGTATCCGTTACGGCGAGTATATACGGGTTTATCTGGCGACAAATGGTAACTGGTACCGAACGAGGAACAACAACGGTACTCTATCGAATCAGTATAACGGTACGGTTTATACAAGAACTTCATCAACAAGCTGGACCTACAATTCCGCGTATACAAGAGGCGACAATTTCAATTACTATAATTACAATCAAACCTGGTATTTCCTGATCGACGGCGAATACGTGCAGAAAACGGTGCGATACGGCGGTACATACAACAACATGTATTACTACTATCTGGACGACAGTAACAATCAGGTAAGGGTGGACTATGGTTTTACCGCCACGACCTCGAACTACAACGGCACGGAGCGCTTCACCCGCGTGTACGGCGGCACGGCCCTTGCGCCGAGCGAGCCTCGCTTTACCCGGGGCGCCAGCAGCTCGCTTTATACCTATACCTATACCCAGGTCGCGACGGACAATTACGCAGGGACCCAGTATTATGACGACACAGTGGCCGGGTCCTCAATGACGGGCGGCTACGTCCCGCTGGTCATCGAGAGCGGCACCGTTGTCACCTATCAGCCCGACGCTGCCCCCAGGGTCGTCCGCTATGAAGGTCCGTATTATCGCTATGTCTCCGTCCCGAAAGCGACGTATTATACCCACGGAAGAAACTTTACTTATGGCTTGAACGGTAACAACGACACTAGGAACGGACGCACAGACAGCGAATTCTCGCGTACTGTGAGCACGACCACCAATCCCTTCAACGGCCTCTATACGAAGACGGCGACGAGAGAGGATGCGGCGATCCAGGCGCTTCCCTCTGCCGATCGCCTCCCCAGCGACCAGATCGGCTACTTCTATAACATCACCGCACGCTTCGAGCAGAACATCGACGATCAGTGGCCCGACTGGCTGTGGTTTGCCGACCGTGGGAAGGACCCGCTGCGGTATGACAACAAAACCTACTATTTCATCAGCTGGATCCGTCAGAGCGGTGATAACACAAAGCATATCAAGGGTAAATTCACCACTATGTCGGAAGACCTGATTACTGACGGCGGCAGGTATGATGCCGTAGCGGACAACGATGCGACCGGCGACATCCCGACCCATATCCTGGAAAACCGGTATCAGAACTCCCGTCTGCTGTATCAGTATGATATCTATCTGCGCTCGGCCCCCGGATCGGCCTACAATCCCGGTTCCCCCTCCGAAAGCCATGAAATCCACTCCAGCAGCCCTGTATCCAATCAGACAGAATTCGAGATTTTCGGCTATGAGTTTGATGAGAAAACAGGAAAGGTCAGTAATGCTACAAACGGCAACCAGAACACCCTGACTATCATCAAATATTACTACGATCCCAATCCCGGCACGGTGACCCTGTGGCACGGCGACACGCCGCTGACGAATGTGCGTGTCGTGAATGCCAACGGGACGACGGAGACCAAGACCTTCCCTGCCACCTACTATTACAACCAGTCCCTGAACTTTATCGACAACATCGACAAGACCTCCTTCCAGGAGGAAGGCAAATACTTCGCGGGCTGGTATATCGCAGACCCGGACGGCTATTCCACCCCCATCGATTTCTCCAAGCCCTTCACCATGCCGAACGGCGACATCGATATATACGCCGTGTGGAAGGATGAGCCCAACGACGTCTATCTTGATTACACCGGCTTCACCCCGCCCTCCTGGCTCGCGGGTCAGCTGGACGCGAACAACTGCTACTGCTTCGAGAGCGTTCCCTTCGGCTATATGCTGGATACCCAGCTTCCCGAGGGCCGCACCTGGGACGACTTCGAGCCCGTTCTCTCCGATGATCAGGAATTTGTGGGCTGGCTCTATGAGTCGAACTCCTTCGATCCCGATTCCTGGGAGATCCGTACGGAAATGACCCTGGTGCCTCAGGCGGCGGACAAACCGGAACCGGTATACAAGGACGTGACGGTCAGGTTTGTGGACGCGGACGACAATACGAAGCTGCTTGACCCGAAGACTGTGCAGGTGGAGCTGGGCAAGAACCACAAGTTCACAGCGGAGCACATCGACGGCTATACTCCGGTTCAGAGCACCGTCTATGCCACCGTCACCGACTTGTGGATGACGACCAACAACGGCGAGATCGTCTTCAAGTATAAGGCGAAGAACATCGAATGGACCTACACGCTGGAATACTACATCCTGCTCAGCACGGAAGACGGCCTCACTGAAACGCCGGTCCGCGTCGAGCTGGAGGCGGGCGATGGCGAGATGACCGTCAAGGGCACCGAATTCACGACCCTGTCCTTCTACACCCTGCCCGAGGGCTTGGAGAACTTCCGCTTTGCCAGGCTGGAACTGCAGGAGGGCGAAAATGATCCGACGGTCGAGTATGAGCCCATGGTATTCGCGAAGAAGGCGAATGACGTCAAGATCAGAGTATACGTCACGCTGGATTTCGAGACCGCTATGAGATTTGACGAAACCGCCACCTACGACGGCACCGCCAAGGGCCTCGTCGGCAGCTACATGCCGGATATGCCGGACGGCGTACCGAGCGATCTGCAGGCGGGCATGCGCAACGATTACAAGTATTACGTAGCGTCGACCTACAGTGCCGACGCGGATGAAGTTATCCCCATCGACGCCGGCGTTTACCTCGTCAAAGCGGCGATCATGGTGGATTACGATGGAGAGACCTATCTCTTCTGGAAGTCTGAGGACGTGGACGGTCGTCCGGGCATCACGCTCTACATCAACCGCCGCGAAGTGACCCTCACCTCCGGCAGCGTCACCAACGTGTTCTACGACAATGCCAAGAACCGCACCGCATTGAATAACGGCGAGCTTCCGAACGGCGCCGTGCTGCGCGACATCGCATCCGACTATACCGTCAGCATCACCGGCGTCAGCGATAGCCTCCTGACGGTTGTACGGAACAGCCTTGATTTCTCCTTCTCCGCCGACTCCTTCCGGCGTTCCCCGTCCGCCGGAAAGGACGACTGCACTACAAACGTCTTCTCCTACTCGATCAAGAGCTCCCCGGCCGCCGGCTTCAAGGAAAGCAACTTCGATTTCTACATGGTCTACGGCAAGCTCTATATCTGGAAGGACCGTGCAGCCTACGACGACTACGCCGGAACAACCTGATAATCTAAAAACCGGGAGCGCCGCTCATATGAGCGGCGCTCCCGCCGTATGTCGCCGTGTTACCGTCGCGTCGTCGGGTTCGCTTGTCAGGTGTCGCCTTGCGATCACACAATCAGAAGATATACGGCGAATGCCCGTCCTTGTCCCGCAGGTCGGCCATATCCGCGCCGTTGATGAAGATCTCCCCGTCAAATTCCCGTATCGTCTTCCAATAGCCGCCGGGTGCCTCGTTCAGCTTCACGCCCTGGCGGATCATCTCCTGCCGCACCAGGCCGCCGTCCAGCTCCCGCAGGGCGGACAGGCCCCGGTCGAGGAACAGCGCCGCGCCGGTGCCCGCAGCCTGACCCATGCCCATACAGGCGGCGATGATGCGCACGCAGCCGTTGGCGTGGTAATCCGCCGAGAAGCAGCGCCCGGCCACGAGAAGATTGTCGACGCCCCTGGCGATCAGGCTGCGGAAGGGAACCTCGCAGTATTCCCGGGGATTGGTGCGCAGCTCATAGGGCAGCGGCTCCACGAAGGGATGCATGTTGTAGTCCGTGTCCTTGGGAACGTGCCGGGCGACGGCGGGCTCGATGGGGGCGGCTGCATGGATGTGCCGGTTGGCCGTGTGATGCCCCGGCGTGGGCACGTGGGCGTCGAAAACCTCCGCGTGCTGCCAGATCCCGTCCTCGAATTTCCGCGCCGCGGCGATGTCCTCCGCCTTCATCACGTATTCCCCGATGATGCGGCGGCTCTCCCGCACCCCGTTCATGGGAGCAAGGCTGGTGAGCTTCGCCTTTTCGAAGCCGGGGATATATTTCTGCAGAAACTCCACGAACCAGAGCACCTTCCGGTGCTGGTCCACGATCTGCCGCGTCAGGTCCACCACGTCGTCGCAGTGGCAGTCGAAGGTGTGGGTGGCGTCCAGGGTCACGTCGGTGCAGTTTTTGTCCCCGGGCATGGCGTAGACCAGGTAGCCGGGGCTCAGCAGCTCGTGCAGGTCGCCGTTTTCCATGGCCTGATACTCCCGGTGGATGATGAAGCTGGAATGCTTCGGGGATTCGGGATCGTATTCCTGGCTGCTGCGGAAGGCGGCGGAGGCTGCGTTGTAGCGCTCCAGATCCACGTAGGAGAGCTTGAAGCCCATGGTCACCGACTGATTCAGCCCCATGAACTCCGCGTTGCCCACCTCGTAGGGGCAGCCCGCGGCCACGGCCAGGTCCGCGTCGCCGGTGGCGTCGATGAATACGTCCGCCTCCAGCTCGATCTTCCCGCTCTTGCAGTAGGCGATCACCCGGCGGATGCGCCCTTCCTCCAGCTCGGCGTCCACCACGTGGGCGCCGTAGAGGATGCGGGCACCGCTTTGCAGCACCATCTGCTCCAGCATCACCCGGCCGTATTCCGGCTCCACCACAGGCAGGTGGGCCCGCATGGTGGCGTGGCCCTCGGCGTCCAGCCGGTCCAGCCACTCCCTGCAGATCCCGTCGATGCAGCCGGCGATGCCGGTGATGTACCCGTTGGTCACCAGGCCGCCCAGAGACTCCCGGTATTCCAGCAGGAACACGCGCTTGCCCGCGCGCCCGGCGGCGATGGCCGCCGCCGCTCCCGCAACGCCGCCGCCGCAGACCACCACGTCGGCAAAAAAACGCTTTGCAGTTGATACCATGTCGAAAATCCTCCCCGGCCGCTCTGAGCCGTTATTTCGTCACCTGACGCTTCCAGATCCGGTCTTTGGAATAGGCGATGTTGGCGAGGCCGCCGTCCGGCCGCCGGAAGCTCTCGTCCTTTGCCTTGGCGTACAGGGCGGTCCAGCCCATGAAGTCGCCGGGGATCTGCTCGTCCGTCCCCGCCATGATCTCGTCGCAGAGCTCGACGGCCTCGTCCACGATGGTTTTCGGCACGCTCACGCCCCCGTGCCCGCCCCAGAGCACGTCGTAGAAGCCGGCAAAGCTGCGCAGATGCTCCATGCTCTCTCGATACTGCTCGATGCTCGCCCCACCCGTGACCAGCAGTGTGTTGCTGTTCACCGCGTCGCCGCTGTAGACCACCCGCGCCGCCCGGTCCAGCAGGACGACGGAGCCCCAGGTGTGCCCCGGCACGGCGATCACTTCCAGCACCGTGCCGCCCAGGTCGAAGCGCTGTCCGTCCTCCATGGGCAGGGTCGCCACGGGGACGCAGGGCACCGTGTCCTCCTTCCGCAGCCGGAAGCCCGCCGCCCCGCCGGAAGCGAAGGCAAAGCGCCGCTCCGCGTCCCCGGTCTCGTAGAGGGAGGCGATATCGTCCGGATGGATATAGGCCCGGCCGTACTCGAAGGCGGCGCCTCCGTGGTCCGGGTGTCCGTGGGTGAGGACCAGCTCCACGGGGAGGTCGGTGAGCTCCCGCACGAAGGCCTTGAGGCTGCCCACGCCGGAGAGCCCGTCCACCAGCAGGGCCTTCTCCCGGCCCTCGATGAGATAGCAGAGCTCCCCGGCGAGGCCCGCGATCATGGTGACGTTCTCCAGGATCTTCCGCGCCTTGAAGAATTTGGATTCCATTTCGGCTCCTCCCGTTTTTTTCGATTCTATCACAATCGCCGCCGCCGGGCAATCCTTCTTCACGGCGGAATGGACAGACGGGGCAGGAGGTAGTAGAATGGAAAAAACGACGAAAAGGGAAGATCGGATTTGAAAAGAAGTCTGCAGGCCGCCGCCTTTCTGATCCTGGCCGCCCTTGTGCTCTCGGCGGCCTTTGCCCTGGCCGCTCCGGGGAAGAGGGAAGGCGCCGCCCTCTTTGCCGAAGCGCCCGCGCCCGCGCTGGCGCCTGCTCCCACGGCGACGCCGACGTCTGCGCCGACCCCGAAACCTGCCCCGGAGCCGCCCCCCGCGCCTACCCCGGAACCCACTCCGGAGCCCACGCTGCCGGAGCGCCTCCTGGCGGGAATGAGCCTGGAGGAGAAGCTCTGCCAGCTTCTTGTCGTGCGGCCGGGGGATATCGCGGGGTACCATCCCGTCACCGAGGCGGACGGGCGGGTGCTGGAGGCCCTGACGGCCTGTCCGGCGGGCGGCCTGTTCCTGGACGCGGACAACATGAAAAGCAGCGCCCAGCTCAGCGCCCTCACGGAGGCTCTGTCCGCCGCCGTTTCCCCTCCACCCCTCATCGTCTGCGACGAGGAGGGGGGCACCGTCAGCCGCCTCATGCGCACCGTGGGCACCACGAAGCTCGATTCCATGTATTCCTACCGGGACCGGGGGCCGGAGATCGCCTTCTCCAACGCCGAGACCATCGGGCGGGACCTGATCGCTCACGGCCTCAACGGGGATTTCGCCCCCGTGGCGGACGTGTGGTCGAACCCGAACAACACGGTGATCCGCACCCGGGCCTACAGCGACGATTTCAGCGAGGCGGCGGAGCTGGTAGCCGCGGCGGTGGAGGGCTTCCACGCGGGAGGCGTGGCCTGCACCCTGAAGCATTTTCCCGGCCACGGGGACACGGTCACGGACAGCCACTACGGCAAGGTCTATGTGACGAAGACCCTGGAGGAGCTGCGGGAGGGGGAGCTGCTGCCCTTTGTTGCGGGCATCGGGGCGGGGGCGGACATGGTGATGCTCGGGCATATCACCGTCACCGCCCTGGACGAGGTCCCCGCGCCCTTTTCCCATGCCGTCGTCACGGAGCTGCTGCGGGACGAGCTGGGCTTCACCGGCGTCGTGATCTCGGACGCGATGCAGATGCAGGCCCTGGGGGACTACGGCTCCGGGGAAGCCGCGGTGCTGGCCCTGCAGGCCGGGGTGGATATGCTCCTGTGTCCGGGGGATACGGCAGCGGCCCTCGCGGGACTGCGCGATGCCGTGGAGAGCGGGCTTCTCAGCGAGGCGCGCATCGACGAGAGCGTGCTGCGCATCCTCGCCATGAAGGAGGCCCGGGGCATCCTGGGAGATCCTGGCTGATTTTGGCTTGCGCCGTTTGGAAAAATCTGATATCATAATACAGATAGCCTTCAGGGCCGCAAGACCCGGTCATTCTGAGGACAGCGGGCGGAGGATAATTCATTTGATCTGGAGGAGAACGAGAATGGCGAGATTCGGTTGGAAATCCTTTGTGGGCGGCGTCCTGCTGGGCTCCGTGGGGCTGGAGCTGCTCCGCTCCAAGAATGCGGATAAGAATTTCTTTGTCCCGGTGACCACCGGCGTCCTGGTGGCCAAGGATTGGGTGATGGAGCGGGTGGAGAAGATCCAGGGCCGTTCCATGGACGTGTATGCCGACGCGAAGGAGAAGGCGGAAGCGTACATCGAGAAGAAGAAAGCGGCTCCCGAGGACTGCTGCTGCGACCGCGGCACGGACGAATGAGCCGAGGCTATGCGATACAGGATCCTGCATGAAAGCCGGGACCGCGTCCATCTGGCCCTGGCGCGGGGAAGACTGAGCGCCCAGGAGGCGGATATCCTCTATTATGCGCTGCTGGAGCGCCGGGAAGTGACCAAGGTCCAGGTCTTTGCCCGGAGCGGCGAGGTCTGCGTCCGCTTCAGCCGCAGGCCGGAGGAGCTGCTCCGCTGGCTGGATACGCTGCCCCTGAACGAAGACGCCGGAGTGAAGCGTCCCGCCATCTCCGCGCGGGCCACGAATGAGGAATACAAGGAAAAGATCGTCGGCATGCTCCTGCGCCGCGCCATCAAGCGGCTCCTGCTGCCGGCGCCCGTCCGCGCCGTGCTGACGGTGTACCGGGCTGCGCCCTTCCTCTGGCACGGCGTCCGCGATCTGCTCCAGGGCAAATTCGGCGCGGAGATCATCCACGCCTCCGCCATCGGCGCCTCCCTGCTGATCGGGGATTTCCCCACGGCGAGTTCCATCACCTTCCTCACGGAGCTGGGGGAGCTGCTGGAGGAGTGGACGTACAAGAAATCCGTGGACGATCTGGCCCAGTCCCTGGCCCTGAACATCTCCAAGGTGTGGAAGGTGGAGGAAGGGGGCGACCGTCTCGTGGCCATCGAGGACGTCTCCGTGGGCGACCGTATCCGCATCACCGTGGGCAACATGATCCCTCTGGACGGGATCGCCGCCGAGGGGGAGGCCATGGTCAACCAGGCGGCCCTCACCGGCGAGCCCCTCACCGTCCGCAAGATCCCCGGCCGCGCCGTCTTTGCAGGCACGGTGGTGGAGGAGGGCGAGCTGGTGGTGGAGGTGCGGGAGGTCACCGGGGAGACCCGCTACGACAAGATCATTCAGATGATCGAAGCCTCGGAGCGCATGACCCCCGTCACCCAGAGCCAGGCGGAGCGGGTCGTGAGCCGGATGATCCCCTATACCTTCGCCACCGCGGTGATCACCTGGCTGCTGACGCGCAACGTCACCAAGGCGGCTTCCGTCCTGATGGTGGATTTCTCCTGCGCCATCGAGGTGGCCATGCCCGTGGCGACCCTGTCCGCCATGAGCGAAGCCAACCGGCACCGGCTCACGGTGAAGGGCGGCAAGTTCCTGGAGGCCATCGCCGAGGCGGACACCATCGTTTTCGACAAGACCGGCACCCTGACCCGGGCCACGCCCTGCGTGGAGCAGGTGCTTGCCCTGGGCGGCAGGCAGCCGGAGGATATGCTGCGCATCGCAGCCTGTCTGGAGGAGCATTTCCCCCATTCCCTGGCCAACGCCGTGGTGCGCGCCGCCACGGAGAGGGGCCTGAAGCACGAGGAAATGCACTCCAAGCCCGAATACATCGTCGCCCACGGCATCACCTCCTCCATTGGCAGCGAGCGGGTGGTGCTGGGGAGCTACCATTTCATCTTTGAGGTGGAGGGCGTGCCTCTGCCGCCGGAATACGAAGCGCGCTTCGGCGAGATCCCCCCGGAGAATTCCCGCCTGTTCATGGCCATCAACGGGGAGCTTGCCGCGGTGATCGGTATTGCGGACCCGGTGAAGGAGGAAGCCGTTTCGGTGATCGCGGAGCTGCGCAGGCTGGGCATCCGCCACGCCGTCATGATGACCGGCGACAGCCGGAAGACGGCGGAGGCCGTGGCGGCCAAGGCGGGGATCACGGAGTTCTACGCCGAGGTCCTTCCGGAGGACAAAGCCCGCTATGTGGAAGAGCAGAAGGCGGCCGGGCGGAAGGTCATCATGGTGGGGGACGGGATCAACGATTCCCCGGCCCTTTCCGCCGCCGACGTGGGCATCGCCATGAAGGAGGGCGCGGACATCGCCCAGGAGATCGCCGACGTCACCGTCGCCGGGGACGCCCTCTCCCAGCTCATTGTGCTGAAGAAGATCAGCGACAGGCTTATGCCCCGAATCCGGAGCACCGCCCGGGTGGGCATCAGCTTCAACGGGGCCATCCTGCTGGCCGGCCTCCTGGGCCTGGTCACGCCGGGCACGGCGGCCTTCCTGCACAATGCCTCCACCATCAGCCTCAGCCTCTACAACATGACGCCGCTGGTCTCCGACCGGGAGGCGGACCCCGCCGTCTGACGCGGGGGAACCATGAAAACGCAAGAGGTCCGGCAGCGTTTTGCTGCCGGACCTTTGCGCGCCCGATCACGGGCTGTCCGCTTCCATGCGCAGGAGCTCCGTATAGATCATGCCGTTTCTGCCCCGGTCCGAGCGCATGAGGGATACGGCTTCCACCGTCATTTTGGCTTCCCGGATCCCGATCTCCGGCATCTCGCCCCGGGCCTTGCGGATCAGGGTGATATGGGGGGAGAAGCGCTTCCGGTCAAAGGGAATGCCGCCCTCCGCCAGGGCGCGCCGTACCCTGCGGGCCAGCGCCTCCAGGGGAGGGGAAGTCCGCATCCCGGCCCACCAAAGGTCGCCGAACCGGCCCAGGCCCTCCAGGCTCAGCTCGAAGGGGGTGAAGGACAGGGCGGAAAGGGCATCCGTCACCGGCTCCACGTCCGGGACTTCGCCGATAAAGGCCAGGGTCAGGTGCAGGTTTTCCTCCGGGGTAAAATTGCCGCGGACACCGCCGTCGTACATTTCGTTTTGAGCGTTGATCAGGGCGTCCCGCATGGGCTTTGGCAGATTGACAGCGATAAACAGTCTCATGTCGTTCACCTGCTCCCCACGAACGGGAGCGTCTTTTTTGTACGGGATGCGCCGAAGGACCGGCGTCCCGCCGATGCAATGATAGCACGGACGCGGGGAAAAGTCGACCGCGTTTCGAAACCCGTCACGCGGAGCACCCCGGCCGGGAAAGCGTCTCCTTCCGGGGAGAAGCAGCGAGAAGCCTGTTGCGCCGTTCTCCAAATCCTGTTATAGTTTTGCATAGAAAGCATAGAGTATGCCATTATTGGAAAAGCTCCTCGACGAGATCAAAAACAGCGCCCCGGTGATCGGTGTCGCCTTCGACGAAAAAGGGGAGTGAAACGACGCGCGTTTTCCGGTCTTGATCGGCTGCCGGAGCCGTGAGCGGGCCTGCGCAGCTGGCTCGCCGCGTCGGAGCGGCGCGAGAGCCGCGGGAACGTGGGGGGAGGGTAACCGCACAATGCCTGAACAGAGCTGCAGAAAAAAGCTCCTGGCATACGTAAAGAAGAAATACGGTGTATCACCCGAAAACCTTTGGATGAAATACCCGGATTATGCGGTGTTCCGGCATGGGGACAACGGGAAGTGGTTCGGGATCGTCATGAACGTGCCGGAGAGCAAGCTGGGGCTCAACGGTGACAGGCGCGTGGATATCCTCAACGTGAAGCCGGGGGATCCGCGGCTGGCGGAGCTTCTCGTTCAGCAGCCGGGTTTCTTCCGGGGCTGGCATATGAACCGGGAAAACTGGGTCTCCATCCTGCTGGACGGGACGGTCCCCTATGCGGAGGTCTGCCGCTGGCTGGACGAGAGCTTCCTGGCCACAGCCTCCAAAGAGGAAAAGAAGAGGCTGCGGCCCTCGAAGGAGTGGCTCGTCCCGGCCAATCCCAAGTACTACGACGTGGAACACGCCTTTGACGGAGCGGAGGAGATCGAGTGGAAGCAGGGGAGCGGGATCAAGACAGGGGACACGGTGTTCCTCTACGTGGCCGCGCCGGTCTCGGCGATCCTCTATAAGTGCAGGGTGACGGAGACGGACATCCCCTGCGATTTCCGCGGAGAGATCCGGATCAAAGCGCTGATGCGGATCAGGCTCCAAAAACGCTATCCCCGGGACCGCTTCACCTTCGACGTGCTGGGCAGGGAATACGGCATCTTCGCCGTTCGTGGACCGAGGGGGATCCCGGAGACCCTGAGCGAGGCGCTGAATTGAGCGGTTTGGAAATGTCCGCGGTGGACTGCGGCCATCCGCGGCGGGAACGTACGATCGCATTCGCGCAGCAGTGCTTCTGGAAAGCGGGTCCCTATCTCGCGAATACGATGCGGGAGAACGTGGTTTTGCCCTGGGAGCGTGTCGCTGCCGCCTGCGGGGACGGCAGGGTGATCTGCTTCTGCACGTTCACCGAAAAGGACGAGCTGCCGGAAGAACACGGGTATTCTCCGTTCATTGGCTTCGTTTTCGTGGACGGGGGCAGCCGGGGACGCAGGGTCTCGGAAAAGCTGATCTCCCGAGCTGCGGAATACACAGCCTCAAACGAAGGGTAACGCAATACAATGCGGTAAATGCATATAAGAAAGTGGGACACCCCGTTATTCGCGGGGATGTCCCATCTTGCTGTGCGTGGAGCGATATGCTAAGCCCACGTCTTTTTTTGGTCCGAGTGGCGCGATTCGAACGCGCGGCTTCCAGCTCTCAGAGACCGCTGGGAGCATTTTTCCATTGGGAAACAACAATCTTTAACCGTTTCCGGTACGAAAACGATGCTCTCAAAGCATCTTGCCTCCACTGTGTCCGCCCGCTCCGGACAGGGTTATGGTCAGAGATGTGGTCAAAACGCTCCCGCGGATCAACGGCGAAGAATCGCCGCCGCCCGCGGGAGCGTCTGCATAGCAGCTTGAAACGGAAAAGAAGTCAAGGATTCAGAATCTTCTCACAAGACTCTTTCAGCATGGGAATATCCTGCTGGAGCGTTTCCCAAACTGACGGAATATCAATAGAGCCATATGCGTGAACATAGAAGTTTCTGGTGTCTTTGATCGTCCGCCACGGTACGGAGGGATTCTGATTCTTGATTTCCTCGGAGAGCTGCCCCGCCAATTCACCGATTTGGATGATGCACATGCAGCAGGCATCCTGCAGCAGCGCATCGCTTTCAAAGGATTCGTAACTGTTCTGATACCGAGCGAGGTTCTCCGCTATGCGATCACAGTACATGATGATCTTGCGAAGCAGGATCGAATCACGCTTCTCGATAAAGCAGCACCTCCTCCCCT
>JAEEGL012830719.1_pt1 | contig 14309 bp, 16 predicted proteins | sample 9134231 | NCBI WGS metagenome assembly JAEEGL01 (sample SAMN16246548, study PRJNA631951) | gut metagenome | biome: gut microbiome; feature: rumen; material: fiber-attached | host: Bos | place: Iran: Karaj | collected 2018-10 | reverse complement strand
TATAGAATGCTTGTGCATGTGGATATGAGCAAGTTCGACTTGTCATCTCTTAAAAATGTAACGACAGCCGGCGAGGCTCTTAATCCTGAGATATTCTATAAATTCAAGGAAGCTACAGGCCTGAGCATCATGGAAGGCTTTGGACAGACTGAGACGACTCTTACTATAGCCAGTCTTAAGGGAATGACTCCAAGACCAGGTTCTATGGGTAAGGCTAGTCCTATGTACGATATTCGTGTTATGAGACCTGATCAGACAGAATGTACTGTAGGCGAGACAGGAGAGATCGTGATCAATCTCAAGGCTGGTATACCAAACGGACTTTTCCTTGGTTATTACATGGATAAAGAGAAGACGGATAGTGTATGGCATGATGATTTTTATCATACAGGCGATACAGCTTATATTGATAAAGAAGGGTATCTCTGGTACGTGGGAAGAGTTGATGATATCATCAAGTCTGCAGGCTATCGTGTAGGTCCTTTCGAAATTGAGAATGAGATAATGAGACTTCCTTATGTTCTGGAATGTGCTGTTACAAGTGTTCCGGATAAGATCAGAGGACAGGCAATCAAGGCTTCGGTTGTTCTTATAGATGGTGTTACTGAGACAGATAAGCTTAAGAAAGAGATGATGAAATACCTGAAGAACAACATGGCTTCTTATAAGAGACCTAAGATAATAGATTTCGTAACTGACCTGCCTAAGACATCCAGTGGAAAGGTTCGCAGGAGCGAGATCAAGGCTAAGGATTGGAAGGAAGACGATAAGAAATAAGATTGAAAATTGAATATGTGAGGTTGCCAGGCGTGACAATGAAATGTGCCAGATGTGGAAATGACCATCAAAATGACACTTTTGTATAGTCCATTAGTATTGACTTTTACTTGTTATATAATATAATTGTTGCAGGTTTGACAACCGAATACCACTATAATGTACACAAAAAAAAGGAGAAAATGGTATGTTTGAAGAAATCAAGGCAGTTATTGTAGATACTCTTAGTTGTGATGAAGATAAGGTAGTTCTTGAGGCATCTCTTACAGATGATCTTGGAGCTGATTCTCTTGACGCTGTAGAACTTGGTATGGCTATCGAGGATGCTGTTGGTGTAGCAATAGCTGACGAGGACCTTCCAAATATTAAGACTGTTAAGGATCTTGTTGATTACGTTGAGTCACATCAGTAAGATTTAACTGCGGAGGAAAGACATGAAATATTTTGGTAAGCAAAAGAAAGAGAATAAGACTTCAACAGAAGCTGCCAAAGTAAGTCTGGAACCTGTAATGAACGCAAATGATAACTTAGAAGAAGATAAAGATCCGGATGCAGGTTTTACCTGCTCCGGATGTAATTCTGAGTTTAGACTTTCTGAGATTAAGAAGAATCTGTATGTTTGTCCGGAATGTGGTAAGCATGCAAAGATTTCTGCCAAAAGACGTGTGATCAGTCTGGCCGATCCTGGCACATTCAGAAGACTGAACGTCGAGATCCCATTTAAAAATCCGCTTAATTATCCGGAATATTCAGAGAAAATATCAGGACTTCAGGACAAGACAGGGCTCGATGAGGGCGTTGTCTCAGGAGTATGCGAAATTAAAGGTTATAAGACAGTTGTTGCTGTAATGGCTAGCGAATTTCTCATGGGAAGCATGGGAATAGCTGTTGGAGAGAAGATTACTAGAACATTTGAAGTTGCAGATAAAATGAATCTGCCTGTTATCATATTTACTGCCAGTGGCGGTGCGAGAATGCAGGAAGGAATTCTGTCTCTGATGCAGATGGCTAAAACATCCGCTGCAGTACAGAAATTCAGTAAGGGCGGTGGTCTCTTTGTAGCATGCCTTACACACCCTACAACAGGTGGTGTCAGTGCAAGCTTTGCAACACTTGCTGATATTACTTTAGCTGAGCCGGGAGCGCTTATAGGTTTTGCCGGTCCTAGAGTTATAGAACAGACCATAGGTCAGAAGCTTCCTGAAGGATTCCAGCGTGCGGAATATCTGGAAGAACATGGATTTGTTGATCAGATAGTTCCTAGAGGAGAAATGAGAGATACTCTTGCACAGATCCTTAAGCTGCACGAGAAGAGGAGGAAATCATGGCTTCGATTAGAGATATAGATGAAAAACTTACAGAGCTGGAAGGTAAGATCGCAGAAGTAACTTCCGGACCTGAGAATGTAGAACTCCTTAGTGACCTTCATGGCGAGTATGACAGGGTTGCAGCTGAAGCAGTACAGCTTACTGCTCATGATAAGGTTTACCTTGCACGTAATCCGAAGAGACCTAAGGTGGATGATTATGTGGAGGCACTTTTCGAAGATTTCTTTATTCAGAGAGGTGATCTTCTTAATAAGGAAGATAAAAGTATTTATGGTGGTATAGGACTCTTTCACGGGGAGCCGGTTACTGTTATCGGTCATAGAAAGGGTAAGGATCTGAATCAGAATCTGGAATATAATTTCGGTATGCCTGAGCCTGAAGGATATCGTAAGGCTCTCAGACTTATGAAACAGGCTGAGAAGTTCGGCAGACCAATTATTACATTTATAGATACACCTGGAGCATATCCGGGACTTGATGCTGAAGCTCATGGACAGAGCCAGGCTATATCAAGGAATCTGGCTGAAATGAGTTCACTCAAGGTTCCTGTTATAGCTATTGTTACAGGCGAAGGCAGCAGTGGTGGTGCATTGGCACTGGGAGTTGCAAACTCAGTATATATGCTTGAGAATGCAGTTTACTCAGTTCTATCACCTGAAGGTTTCGCTACTATATTATGGAAGGATTCTTCCAGAGCTGCTGAGGCATGTGACCTTATGAAGCTTACTGCTCAGGATCTTCTTAAGTACGGAGTGATCGATGGTATCATAAGCGAGCCTCTCGGAGGAATGCATCACAATCCTAGATTTGTATACAGAGAGATAGATGAGATGCTTGTCAGAGAACTGAAGCGTATGAAGAGTATGAGCGGTTCTGAACTGGCAAAGGACAGATATGAGAAGTTTAGACATATAGACGAGCTTGTATTAAATGCCAAGTAAGGCGAGGTATAAAGATATGATGTTAAATGAGATGTTAGGGATCAAGTACCCTATTATACAGGGAGGAATGGCAAATATAGCTCTGGGTAAGTTCGCTGCAGCTGTATCAAATGCAGGCGGCCTCGGACTTATCGGTTCTGGTGGATATGATGCTGCCAGAATAGAGCAGGAGATATATGAAGCCAGACAGGCAACAGATAAGCCTTTTGGTGTTAATCTGATGCTGCTGAATCCTGATGTAGATAATATTGCTGATCTTCTGGTTAAGGAGAAGATACAGATAATAACAACAGGTGCAGGTACTCCTGGTAAATATATGGAAAAATGGAAAGAGATGGGAGCTACAGTCATTCCGGTTATAGCAAGCAGTGCTCTTGCCCGCAGAGTTGAGAAGCAGGGAGCTGATGCTGTTATAGCAGAGGGTGGCGAAAGCGGTGGTCATGTAGGTGATATGACAACCATGGCTCTTGTACCACAGATAGTAGACTGTGTAGATATTCCTGTAATTGCTGCAGGTGGAATCGCTGATGGCAGACAGTTTGCAGCAGCTATGTGCCTTGGCGCTATAGGTGTTCAGGTAGGAACATGCCTGCTGGTAAGTGAAGAATGTCCTGTACATGATAATTATAAGCAGGAGCTTATTAAGTCAAAGGATAACAGTACTACAGTAACTGGCCGTTCACTTAATGCGCCAGTACGTATAATCAAGAACCAGATGGCAAGAGAATATCTGAAGCTTGAATCACAGGCTGCTTCCAGAGAAGAACTGGAGCAGATAACACTCGGCGGACTTCGCCGTGCCGTAACAGACGGAGATATGAAGACTGGATCAGTAATGGCAGGTCAGGTATGTGGACAGCTGAAGGAAGTTCGTCCGGTAGCTGATATACTTGCAGACATATATAATGACGGAATGAAGATACTTGGTAGATAACATTTTACGTTGGTAGTTATAGGGGAAAACGTTATGTTTAAATACAAAAGTATCAGCAAATCGGCAATCCTTTCCTTTGATGCAGAGAACAGAATTATAATGTTTGACATCACTATAAGTCCAAAATAAAGAATAAGAGGTAATTACTAATGAAATTAGGATTTTTATATGCAGGACAGGGTTCCCAGAAGGTTGGAATGGGACAGGATCTGTATGAGAAGTATCCAGAATTTAAGGAAACATTTGATAACGTGCAGGGCGTTGACTTTGATCTTAAGAAGGTCTGCTTTGAAGGACCAGCTGAGACTTTAAATGAGACAAAATATACACAGCCATGTATGGTTGCATTTGCTGTTGGAATGACAAAGGTTCTGAAAAAGCTTGGCATCGAGCCTGTATGTGCTGCAGGACTTTCACTGGGTGAGTATTCTGCACTCTATGCATCAGGTGTATTTACTGAAGAGCAGGTTATACCACTTGTGCAGTTCAGGGGAAATGCAATGCAGACCGCAGTTTCCGGCAGAGACTGCAAGATGATAGCAGTGCTCGGACTTGATAAGGATACTATATTTGAAGGCTGTGAGAAAGTACGTCAGCAGCTGGAAGCAGATGGCAAGGTAGATGCTGATGGTAAAGTTCTGGTAGCTGAACCAGCAAACTTTAACTGCCCTGGACAGATAACAGTATCAGGAGATGCTGAGGCAGTTGATATGGCAGCTGAGGTTCTCAAGGAAATGGGAGCTAAGAGATGTCTTCCTGTAAAGGTAAGCGGACCATTCCATACATCACTTATGAAACCAGCCGGAGATGCTCTTGCAGATAGATTCAAGAACGAAAGCTTTGGAGAAATGCAGGTTCCTGTAATCTTCAACTGCATCGGAAGAGAGAAGAATGCTGATGAAACTATTCCTGCACTTCTTGAGCAGCAGGTTCAGAAGTCAGTATACTTTGATGATTCCATCAAGGCTATGGCTGCTATGGGAATTGAAGCTTTCGTAGAAATCGGCCCAGGAAAGACACTTTCCAAGTTCGTACAGAAGACAACACCAGACATTCCTGTTTACGGTGTTGAAACTGCAGAAGATATCGAAGCTTTAATTAATAGCATACAATAATACAATATATACGAATATCCCAGCACGATGTCTGCTTGTCACGCGGCTCGCGCCTCGATTCGCATGTACCAGAATTGCTAAAGCAATTCTGCATACGCTTCGCGTATGTCTGTGCTTCGCACAGGTATCCTTTGCTTCGCTCAGGATGCTCGCCCTAAAGGCCGAGCACTAACACGTAGCGGTTCCTCGCAGACATCGTGATGGATTATTCGATAAAAGAACTTCAAGGAGATTGAAAATGAGTAAAGTTTTAGAAGGCAAGACTGCAATAGTAACTGGCGGTGCCAGAGGTATCGGACGTGCCATAAGCGTAAAGCTTGCTTCAGAAGGCGCAAACGTAGTTATCTGTGACATCGTTATTAATGAGGCAGCTGAAGAAACAATAAAGTTAATAGAAGAGCAGGGCGTTAAGGCCGCTGCATTTGTTGCAAATGTAACTGTACCAGAGGATTGTGATAACCTCTTCAAGCAGGCTGCTGAGCAGTTTGGTTCAGTTGATATCCTTGTTAATAATGCAGGTGTTACAAGAGATAACCTGATCATGAGAATGAAAGAAGAAGAGTTTGATCTTGTTATAGCAACAAATCTTAAGGGTACTTATAACATGATGAAGGCTGCAGCTCGTCCTATGATGAAGGCGCGTTATGGACGTATCGTTAATATCAGCAGTGTTGTAGGTATATATGGAAATGCCGGACAGGTCAATTATTCAGCAAGTAAGGCCGGTGTTATCGGTATGACAAAATCACTTGCTAAGGAACTTGGAAGCAGAGGCATTACAGTAAATGCTGTTGCTCCTGGATTTATCGAGACAGATATGACGAAGGTTCTGTCAGATGATCTTAAAGCAGAGATGGTCAAGAATATCGCACTAGGCAGGGCAGGACAGCCTGAAGATGTAGCGAAGGTTGTAGCTTTCCTCGCTTCTGACGAAGCTGCATATGTAACCGGCCAGGTTATAGAGTGCTCAGGCGGAATGAGCTGCTAAGGTTTAACTATATAGCCGATTTTTCAAATCGGCAGGGGTAACATGTATGGTTGAGATATTTAAGGGGTTAGATAAAGCAGCTAAGATACGACTTATATTATTCTTTGTGCTGCTAATATGGTGCATATATCTCGGAGTTGGCTTTTCCTATGAGATTGATGGGAGACAGAGCCTGACCGGAGGCGTTTCGAGTCTGATGTCCCATCCTTCACAGTCGAATGGTAATTATATGATCGATGGAAGTGATTTTACGCCTTTGGTTATCCTGTTGGGATATGGAGTAAATGGAATACTTGCCATTTTTTACATTTTTATCATCTTAGTTGTTGTGGTGGTGGAAACTGTTCTGATATTTATTCCAGTGCTCATTCTCAGACTTTTAGGATTAAAGGAAAAATACGAGGTTTCAGAGGAAGAATATAAGTTTATAAAATATTCTTATTTGGTCACATTAGGAATATGCATAATAGCAAGTCTTATAATCACGAAATTTATAGGGATTATACCGACTATAATGTTTAATGCTGACTGGGCACTTATAATGCTCATCTATGTATTGGGATATAAAAAAAGATTAAAGAATATAGGAGTAAAAGAATGAGACGTGTTGTAATTACAGGAATTGGAACTATTAACCCTATCGGACACAATCTTGAGGAAACCTGGGAGAGCGTAAAGAATGGCGTTTGTGGTATCGATTTTACAAAGCAGATGGACACAACTGATTTTAAGGTAAAGGTATCCGGTGAGGTTAAGGATTATAATCCTGCAGATTATCTTGATAGAAAAGAAGCTCGTAAGATGGATCGTTATACACAGTTCGGTATGATCGCTGCGAGAGAAGCAATCAAGGATAGTGGAATCGATATAGAGAAGGAAGATCCTTTTAGATGTGGAACTATCGTATCATCAGGTATCGGCGGACTTATCACAATAAGTGAGCAGACAATGCGTGGTGAAGAGAAGGGTTATGAAAAAGTATCACCATTCTTTATACCTATGTCTATCTCAAATATGTGTGCAGGTGAAATAGCTATAGATACAGGCTTCAAGGGCGTATGTGAGTGTATTGTTACTGCATGTGCCAGTGGAAACAATGCTATCGGTGAGTCTTTCCATAAGATAAGAGATGGTTATCAGGATATTATGTTAACCGGTGGAGCTGAAGGATGTATCTGTAAACTGGGAGTTGGTGGATTCACTGTAATGCAGGCACTCAGTACTTCTGAGGATCCAAATCGTGCATCTATTCCATTTGACGCTGAGAGAAGCGGATTTGTAATGGGAGAGGGTGCTGGTATCCTTATTCTTGAAGAGTTAGAGCATGCAAAGGCTCGTGGAGCTAAGATCTACGGCGAGGTTGTAGGTTATGGTGCAAGTTGTGATGCTCATCATATAACAGCTCCAGATCCAACAGGAGCAGGTGCTGCAGCTTGTATGATCGGTGCAGTAGAGGATGCAGGCATTGATAGAAATGCTGTTGATTATATTAATGCTCATGGTACTTCAACACATCTTAACGATGAGGGTGAAACTAAGGCTATCAAGGCTGTATTCGGTGATCATGCAAAGGAACTCATGGTAAGTTCAACTAAGTCAATGACAGGACATCTCCTTGGTGCTGCTTCAGCAGTAGAGGCTATCATTTCCACAATGGCACTTAAGGATGGATTTGTTCCTGCAACTATCAATTATAAGACACCTGATCCAGCATGTGATCTTGACATCGTTCCAAATGAAGGACGTAATGCAGATATCAAATATGCTCTTTCAAATTCACTTGGTTTCGGTGGACACAACGCAGCAGTACTTTTCAAGAAGTATGAGTAAACTTAAATAGGTGATTATTGGTTTTAGTATATATGATTAACGGAAGGAACAATTAATTATGGAACTTGATTCAAATCAGATCAGAGAGATAATACCTCATAGATATCCTATGCAGCTTGTAGATAAGATTACAGATTTTGAGCCAGGCCAGTGGGCTGAGGGTATCAAATGTGTCTCAGTCAATGAGTCTTTCTTCCAGGGACATTTTCCTGAGGCTCATGTAATGCCGGGAGTGCTAATTGTTGAAGCTCTTGCACAGTGTGGAGCAGTTGCAATTCTTTCATCAGAGGAATTCAAGGGCAAGATTGCATTTTTCGGTGGTATAAAGAATGCCCGTTTCCGTAAGCAGGTTAAGCCGGGAGATGTACTTGAACTCAGATGTGAGATCACAGAGAGAAGAGGACCGCTTGGATTTGGCAAGGGTGTTGCCAAGGTAAATGGCAAGGTTGCCTGCCAGGCTGAGATTTCCTTCGCTATTGGTGACAAGGAGTAATCTGAGATAACAATCTAATGATATTATGTAAACCTGAACATTTGAAGTGTTCAGGTTTATTTTTGCTTTTTTTAAGGGTAATTTAAGCTTTAATGTGGTATACTTTTCGTATATTTCTTAGAAAAGGTAAATAAGTATGAGTGAAACAAGTATTTATGGTATATATGAGCTAGCCCTGGAGAGAGTTCTTGATAACATGCTCGATATTCTTGATGAATATCAGGCTAAATGTGTTGAGACCATGGGCAGTAATGGCTTCGAACATATCACATATCGAATTAAATCAGATGACAGTATGAGAGAGAAGATAAGAGGAAAAGGTCTTCCTGAAAATGAAGAATCCGCACTCGTTACTGTTAAGGATGCCATAGGTATCAGAGTTATATGCTCATTCGTTGATGATGTTTTTGAAGTTGTTGATTATATAAGAAATCTTGATAATATCGAGATCATTGATGAGAAAGATTATATAAGACATGCAAAATCAAATGGTTACCGAAGCTATCACATGATACTTGCAGTGAAGGTTCCACTTCCGGATCTGCATGGTGATAATCCGGGAACATATTATGTGGAGCTGCAGGTAAGAACTATAGCTATGGATACCTGGGCTTCCCTTGAGCATAAGATGAAGTATAAAAAGGATATAGCAAATCAGGAGCTGCTGGTGGCAGAGCTGAAGAGGGTTGCCGATGAACTGGCATCCTGCGATCTGTCGATGCAGACTATCCATGATATTATTAAAAAATCATAATTGTAGAAACTTGGAGGCAATTATTAAATGAACATTTTACTAGCAGAAGATGAGAAGGATCTGTCTCGCGCACTTTCAGCTATCCTTACTCATAATAAATACACTGTAACTGCTGTTTACAATGGAAGAGATGCGGTGGATGAGGCACTCGAAGGTACATACGACTGCATGATATTTGATATCATGATGCCTATAATGGATGGTATAACAGCCTTAAAGAAGATAAGAGAAGAGGGAATAAATACACCGGTGCTGTTTCTTACAGCAAAATCAGAAATGGATGATAAGGTCGCAGGCCTTGATGCAGGAGCAGATGATTATCTGACAAAACCATTTGCAATGGTTGAACTTCTTGCAAGGATAAGATCCCTTACAAGGCGAAATGCAGATTACGCACCAAAAGAATTTAAATATGGAAATGTTGTTCTAGATAAGACAAATCAGGAACTGAAAAGTGAGAATACAGTCAGACTTGCTCCACAGGAAGCTAAGCTTATGGAATTCCTGATGGTTAACGGAGGCAAGGAATTAGATACAGATGAGATATTTGCAAATGTTTGGAAGGATGAGCAGGATGTGGATATAAGCGTCGTGTGGCTGTACATTTCATACTTAAGAAACAAGCTCAAAGCAATAGATGCAGATATAGAGATCACCGGAGAAGAGAATACCAGTTTCACACTTGTAACCATAGATTAGATTTATGCATGAAGATCCGGAGGTAGGATATGCTTAACAAACTGAAAATTAAATTTACAGTCATAGCCTTTGGATCTATGTTTTCGGTTTTGATCATAGTGCTCATCCTGGTAAATGTTTTCTCGTATAAAAATGTACTTGAGGAAGTATTTGCTATTCTGGATTACTATGATTTCGAGCAGGGCAGTCTTGTGATAGATGAGCAGGCTTATGGAAGCCACAGGAGTATTACGCCGGAGTCGGTTTTCGAGTACAGATATTTTACAATTGATATTAATGATGATGGAACGATAATTGATTACAATCACGAGCATATAGCTGCTATTGACGATGATGACCTGTCGTTCTTCTTTGAGGTTACCAGCGATAAGTATCATTATCCGTTTTCAATCAGGCACATAATCAATAACTTCATCATCGGGGACCAGAACAAGGGAATCATTTATTATAATGGCCTTTCTTATGCATATAAGAGAAAGGCAATGAATGGGTTTACAAGAGTGGCGATAATGGACTGCACCAGCAGACTTGTAAGTGCCAGATCCTATACCACATTCTCGTTATATATCGGTTTCCTGTGCATGCTGATATTGCTGCTCCTGCTATCGATATTCTCGCGAAAGGCTGTTGAGCCGATCGTCAAGAATATAACAGCACAGAAACAGTTTATAACTAATGCCAGCCATGAGCTTAAGACTCCACTGGCTGTAATCGCAGCCAACACAGAAGTGCTGGAAATGATGAACGGCAAAAACGAGTGGACCGAAAGTACCACGAAGCAGATAAACAGAATGTCGGACCTTATATCCCAGCTTGTTGTTCTGTCGAAGCTTGAGGAGAGAAGTGACCTGGTTCTGTCAGAGGTGGATTTTTCGAAAGAGGCTAATGAAGTAGCGGCATCCTTCAAAACTATAGCGGATACAGCTGAGAAGAATTTCACAGCTGAGATAGAAGAGGGTGTGGTGGTTAATGCAGATCAGAAGGGAATCCATGAGCTGATAAATATACTCCTGGACAATGCTGTAAAGTATTGTGACGAGGGCGGCGACATCGGCATGAAGCTTTATAAGAAGGGCAAAATGGCCCATCTGGAAGTATCAAATTCTTATAAAGATGGTGAAGACGTGGATTATAGGAGATTCTTTGACAGATTCTATCGCGAAGATGAGTCCCATAATAGTGAGAAGAAGGGATACGGAATAGGACTGTCAATGGCAGATAGTCTGGTTAGAATGTTCAAAGGCAAGATAAACGTAGGTTATAAGAAGGGAATTATCACATTTACAGTAATCTTGTAAAATGTGCTTCAGACGCGAGAATGCTTATGAAATAAGCCTTATAAAAGGATATAAGGACGAACTCCTTTAGGAATCCGTCCTTATACCATTAGTGAAGGTTAAAAGTATTTATATGATTAAAGAAGATTTAGGGAATCTTCTTTAACAGGGGGCATCTTTATGTTATAGTTATTATATCAGTTTCTATTATTGATGATACAAATATATTGCTTTTAATATCAATTTTTTTGACCGAATTAAAAAAACGGAAGGTAAATAATATGGATGACGTAACTGATATGATCCTCAGGGGGATTTACCATGAACGAGAAGCTGATGATAAGCATCCGGGATATGACAGAGAAATGAGGTATTATAACCTGATAGCTTCAGGCAAGGTAGATGAAGTGATCGAGCGTTCAAGCAGAGATGATATCCCTGCTTTTGATGATAAGATCAGGGGAGTTCTCTCTCCTAATCCGCTCAGGAATGCCATGTATCATTTTGTTACAATGACTGCACTTGTTTCAAGACTGTGTATAGCGAATGGCCTTGATGAGAATACTGCATATAAGATAAGTGATGCATTTATCAATCGGGCTGATGCGCAGAAAACACCTGAAGATATCCGGAAGATCAAGGAAGAAATGGTACTGAATTACGCAAGAGCCATGCAGAACATGACAACAAGAGTTGCCACGTCCAAGCAGATAACTAAATGCGTAAATTACATTTCCGAACATCTTCATGATAATTTGTCTGTTAAGGAATTGTCTGAATGGATTGGACTGAATGAGACATATCTATCCAAGCTCTTCAAGAAAGAGATGGGATGTACAGTCAGTGAATACATCAGAGAGAAGAAGATTGAAGAAGCGTGCTGGCTTCTAAAGTATTCTGATAAGTCAAGTATAGAGATATCTACAGACTTATCCTTCTCATCCCACAGCTATTTTATTAGTGTGTTTAAAAAGGTTACTGGTAAAACACCGAAGGAGTATAGAAATGAAAACTTCAGAAAGCTTTGATAAGTCTGAAGCTGAAGAAATAGCAAAAGACATTTCAGCCACAAAGGAATTTACGAGGCTGATGACACAGTATGAATGTGCCATCATGGAGATAGAAACCAAGTTAAATGTACTGAATTCTGAATTTTCACTCCAATATGATCGTAATCCCTTTGAATCCATTGAGTCTCGTCTTAAGGATACTGAAAGTATCGTTGAGAAGATGCTCAGTAAAGGGCTGGAAGTAAATGTTGAGAATATCGAAGCCAATATATATGATGTGGCCGGCGTGCGTGTGGTCTGTTCCTTCAAGGAGGATATATACAAGCTGGCTGATCTTTTGGTGCAACAGGATGATGTGTTGCTTCTTGCCAGGAAGGATTATATAGAAAATCCTAAATCAAATGGTTATAGAAGTCTGCACATGATCTTTGATATTCCTATTTTTTTGTCTGAAGGCAAGAAACATATGAAGGTAGAGGTTCAGTTCAGAACCATCGCCATGGATTTCTGGGCATCTGTAGATCATAAGCTTAAATATAAGAAGGAAATCAACAATCCTGAGGAGGTTGTGGCAAGATTAAAATTATGTGCTGACAACCTGGCGGCAATGGATCAGGAGATGGAGAGTATCCGACAGAGTATAGATCAGGAGTATTTATAGTGAAATTCAAGAGTATAGAGAAGAAGGCAGAAGGTAAATTTATTACCAGATTTGATATTAATTATGAGACCGAAGATGGTCAGGATAAGAAGTATGAAATTATAAGCAGGAAGAAGGATATCTCCACATTCGAGGAACTTCATGGTGATGAGCCTGATGCAGTAGTACTCATAATGCACAGTCCGGATGGTAAAAGAGTTTTGGTGAATAAGGAATTCAGAATGGCTCCGGGTATGTGGGTTTATAACTTCCCGGCAGGACTTATAGATCCGGGAGAGGATGCGGATACAGCTGCTGCCAGAGAACTTAAGGAAGAAACAGGACTTGATCTTATATCCATAGAGGACCGTATCGGACTCAGCTACAGCGCAGTTGGATTTTCTAATGAAATGAATGTATGTGTTGTAGGTGTATGTGATGGGGAGATCAGACAGAGTGATTCTTCTTTTGAAGAGATAGAGGCTGCGTGGTATACTAAAGAGGAAGTGCGTGAACTTCTGAAAACTGAAAGATTTGCAGCCAGAACACAAGCGTACCTGTATATGTGGTCACGGGAGTAAAGAAGCGGGGCCGACACATTTTACATATAATGAAGGAGAAGAGTAAATGGGAATACTTGGTAGATTTAAAGATATCATGGCATCGAATATAAATGCTATCTTTAACAAAGAGGGAAATCCTGAGAAGGAAATCGCGAAGTACCTGGATCAGATGAGAAGTGATCTGGGACAAGTCAATGCTGAGACAGCCGCCATGGAAACAGAATATTCCAGAGCGAAGAGAGCATATGATGAGAATCAGCAGGAAATTGATAAATATAAGAGGTACGCTGAGAAGGCAGCAGAGCAGGGAAATGTAGCTGATCAGAATCTGTATCTCCATAAGGCTGAGGATGCTGAAAGAGATGGTGCGGCAGCTAAACAGCGCTATGAAGAGTTGAAGGAAAATAGCGAGAAGCTTAGTGCTATGAGAGATAAGCTAAGCACTGATATTTCAACACTTGAAGCTAAAGCGTCGGAGCTGAAGGCCAAGATGAATGAGGCTAAGGCAAAGGGCGATATGAACAAGATAGCTCAGAAGGTTGGCAATGCTAATACTGATGAGATGTTTGCTAAGATGAATGAAAAAGCGGAGAGAGCGATGGACCTGGCGAATGCAGAGGCCGAGCTCCAAAGCTCAGGTCATGATGAGATAGATGACCTTATAAATAAATATGATAATTAAGGAGGAAAGAGATGGGTATCTTAAATCAGTTTGCAAATGTAGTTGAATGGGAAGAGTTTGATGAAGGTATGATCTTCTGGAAATGGACAAACAAGGAGATCAAGAAGGGATCAAAGCTTATCATAAGACCTGGCCAGGATGCAATATTCCTTTTCAACGGCAAGATAGAAGGAGTCTTCAAGGATGAAGGCGAGTATGATATTGAATCTCAGATCATTCCTTTCTTATCAACACTTAAGGGATTCAAGTTTGGCTTTAACAGTGGAATGAGAGCAGAG
>JAEEGL016754194.1_pt1 | contig 14310 bp, 11 predicted proteins | sample 9134231 | NCBI WGS metagenome assembly JAEEGL01 (sample SAMN16246548, study PRJNA631951) | gut metagenome | biome: gut microbiome; feature: rumen; material: fiber-attached | host: Bos | place: Iran: Karaj | collected 2018-10 | reverse complement strand
TGTTGGGGGAGTCAGAAGTGTTGTCACTTCTGATATGTATACATATTACTGTCAAAATTTGTACAAAATATGGACGATTTATAAAGAAATCATAAAGTAATTCGAAATAATAAATAATTCAACTACGATATGTTGATAATGAAATGTTATCGGTTTTCCAACACCACGATATATTGTATAATTGTAGTTGGTATTTACCATAATTTCGATTTAAGGGGTTTATGATGGACAGGTACGGAACTGTTTTGGGGCATGTTTCCGGTCATCTTTCTTCAGGTGACTGCGCTGCAGCTGCAGCCAGAGCGGCGGCTGCCAATCTTATCTTTCGCATAAAGTATGAAAATGTATCGATTGCCCAATCAAATGGGGGAACAGTTAGTTGTCCCGTCAGTCAGGTTGTCGAGAATTGCAATGCGATCCAGTCGGAATATGTTGCTGTGATGGAGGGAGGAACTCCACCCGATATCAGAGAAAAATGCAACATTCATGTTTGCGTTTCCAGAATAAGTGATGTTCGTACGATCAGAGAAAATGCTTTTATAGATATTAGATACGGAAATCTTTTTTTGCAGGGCGGTGAAGGTATTGGAACCGCTGCTTCCGATATGCCCGGAATCAGGAAGGGAGAGGCTCTTATTGAGAAGGATGCCAGAGCACTTATTTTTGATGCTGTGTCTGATGTATGTGAGATGTCTGATGGTGCGCAGCTCCTTCTAGTTACAGTTTCCTGTCCGGAGGGCATGATGATCGCTGCCAAGCATTCCATGGGACAGAATGTTTTTTCAGGAGGAGTGACCATTATGGGCAGCTCAGGATCTCTTTTGCCTGTGCACATGAGAGATATATCCGATTCCATCGATGCCCAGATCAGGTTTCAGACTGCTCAGGGAGTTAAATCAATTCTTGTCAGTCCCGGAAATTATTGTGCAAAAAAGATTTATGAAAGCCTTCATGTGGATCTAAAAACAAGTATCTTTTGTTATAACTTTCCTGGGCAGGCTATAGATACTGCAGTGGAGGAGAAGGTTGAGAACCTCCTTTTGGTGGGAAATGCTGGAAAGCTGGTTAAGCTTGCTGCCGGAATAATGAATACCAATTCCACAGCCGCCGATGCAAGAAAAGAGATTTTTGCGGCTCACATCTCCATGGTCGGAGGAACCGCTGCCCAGGCAAAGACCATAATGGGGTGCGTTACTGTTGATGAGATGCTTGCGCTTCTTGGGGCATGGGGACTCAGGGAGAGAGTCATGCAGAGCATTATGGGACAGATTGAAAGATCTGTTATGGGGCGCTGCAGAGGGAAATTAAAATTCGGTGTTGCCCTGTTTTCTGAGGAGTTTGGTCTTCTCGGAGTGACTTCGGAAACAAAAAATGTACTTATTAAAGTTTCACAGGAACAATATGCATTGTCACTAAGGATGAAATAAGCTATTCTATATATAGTCAGTATTTTCTATCTAGATGATAAGGAGACTCACTAATGAAAAATATCCTGTTTGTAGCTTCAGAAGGTGTACCTTTTATTAAGACCGGAGGATTGGCAGACGTAGTTGGTTCGCTACCTAAGAACATTGACAGGAGATATTTTGATGTTCGCGTTATTCTTCCACTGTATAAATGTATCAATCAGCAGATGAAGGATAAGATGGAGTATGTTACCAACTTCTACATGGATTTCCACTGGAAGAATGAGTATGTTGGTATATTTAAGGCTGAAGTAGACGGAATAAAGTATTACTTCATTGATAATGAATTCTATTTTAATGGAATGAAGCCCTACGGGGATGATACTATTTTTGAAATAGAGAAGTTTGCTTACTTTTCAAAGGCAGCTCTTTCTGTTCTGCCTGTTTTGGATTTCAGACCTGACATTATTCACTGTCATGACTGGCAGACAGGTCTTATTCCGGTTTATCTCAAGGAGAGATTCCAGGGAAGCGAGTTTTATCGCGGAATAACGGCAATTATGACTATCCACAACCTTAAGTTCCAGGGAAAATGGGACATTAAGAAGGTTCAGGATATTACAGGCCTTCCTGATTATTTCTTTACACCGGATAAGCTTGGACTTTACAAGGATGCCAACCTGCTTAAGGGTGGTATTGTTTATGCTGATGCCATTACCACGGTTAGTAAGGCTTATGCTGAGGAGATCAAGACCGAGTTTTACGGCGAGGATCTTGACGGACTTCTTAGGGCAAGAGCTAATGATCTCAGAGGTATAGTCAACGGTATTGACTATGACGAGTTTAACCCTGAGACCGATAATTATATTCCTTACAAGTATAATGCCATCAATTTCCGTAAGGAGAAGGTTAAGAATAAGAGAGCTCTGCAGAAAGAGCTTGGTCTTAAGGAAGATGACAAGATCATGATGATCGGTATTGTTTCAAGACTTACCGACCAGAAGGGCTTTGATCTTATCAATTATGTTCTTGATGAGCTCTGCCAGGATGCAATTCAGCTGGTGGTTCTGGGAACAGGTACAGAGCAGTACGAGAATTCCTTCAGACACTTCGACTGGAAGTACAATGACAAGGTTTCCGCTAATATTTATTATTCCGAGCCTATGTCACACAAGATTTATGCAGCATCGGATGTATTCCTGATGCCATCACTGTTTGAGCCCTGTGGACTTTCACAGCTCATGGCACTTCGCTATGGAACAATTCCGATTGTAAGGCAGACCGGTGGACTTATTGATACCGTTGAACCTTACAACAAGTTTGAGAGCACAGGAACAGGATTCGGGTTCCTTAATTACAATGCTCATGAGATGCTTGGAACCATTCGTGAGGCAGAGCATGTCTACTATGATCAGAAGCGCGAGTGGAACAAGATGATCGACAGAGCGATGGCAGTTGACTTCTCATGGAAGGTATCTGCTGAAAAATATCAGGAGATGTATGATTGGCTGAGGCCATAATTATTTATTTTTGCCAGGATGGAGAGTAACACAGAAAAAAGTAATTCTAAAAAGGGATTGTTTGTTCAGGCCGGGATTCTTGCTATAGCAGGTGTAATATCAAGAATTATCGGCCTGTTATACGGCAGCCCCCTTGCGGCCATTATCGGCGATGAGGGAAATGGTTATTATGCATCAGCTTATGCAATATATACCATAGTTCTTTTGATATCTTCTTATAGCATCCCCTCAGCTATGTCAAAGATTATTTCCGGTAAGCTTGCGGTAAAAGAGTACAAAAACGCTCACAAAATATTCAGATGCGCAATGATCTATGCGGCTGTTGTAGGCGGCATAGGAAGTCTTGTGCTGTTTTTTGCTGCGGATATTCTTGTGACCGGAAGATCTGCAACTGTATTAAGGTTCTTTGCTCCCACCATATTTCTGTTTGGCTTCCTGGGCGTACTGAGAGGTTATTTTCAGGCTCACAGGACCATGGTACCAACCTCTATTTCACAGCTTATAGAGCAGGTTTTCAATGCTATCGTAAGTATTGGCGGCGCTCTTATTCTGACAAATATTGCAGGAACTGATGACCCTGCTAAAAGAGCTGTTTACGGTGCTATAGGAAGTGCTTTGGGAACAGGCTCCGGAGTAGTTATTGCTTTGATTTTTATGTTCCTGGTTTACAGGTATAACCAGGATAAGATAAGACTCCGGATCAAAAAAGACAATCATGAGGAGATGGAGGACAGGCAGATTTATAAGCTGATCCTTATGATAGTGACCCCCTTTATCTTAAGCACTTTCATATATAATCTTTCTACTTCGCTTAATTCCACATTGTTCAGCAGGATTCTGATGCATGTCAAGAACATGGATGAGAGTCTTATTGCATATCAGTATGGTATTTTTTCAAGAAAAGCCATGGTTATTACGAACCTTCCCATAGCTTTGGCCAGTGCTGCAGCTTCAGCCATGATACCTGAGGTCTCAACAACATTTGCCACCGGCGATAAAGAGAGAGCAGGAAAGACCGTATCCAGAGTTATAAGGGTGATTCTCATGATCTCAATTCCCTGCGCAGTTGGTTTATTTGCTCTGGCGGAGCCTGTTATGATGATACTATTCCCACAGAAAGCTTCTCTGGCGGAGGCATCGTTACTTCTTATGCTCCTTGCCATCACAGTGGTTTTCTATTCTTTGTCCACTGTGACCAACGCTGTTCTTCAGGGAATCGGAAAGGTTAATACACCTGTAATAAACGCGGTGATAGCTCTTATCGTACAGAGCGTGGTATTATGGATACTGCTTGTTTATACGGACCTTGGAGATGTGGCGCTTTGTATAGTTACAATCGTATATTCCTTTATAATGTGTCTTCTGAATAATTATGTGATGCAGAAGAATCTGCCAATCACTTATGACTTGAAAAAGACCTACTTCTTGCCTATAATTTCTTCGGCTGTTATGGGAGCAGCAGCCTATGGAGTGTTCAAGCTGTTTGAACTTATCTTTAAAAATTTTGTGGGCAGCTATTATTTTGTAAATCTTTTCTCAACACTGGTTGCAGTAGCAGCGGCAGTGTGTGTATACTTTGTAGTGTTGATCAAATCAGGCGGAGCGACCGAAGATGACATCAGAAGATTCCCGAAGGGTGCGGGAATTGTAAATATCCTAAAGAAAATACACCTTTTATAATGTTTTGACCCGGGAGGAAATTGGGCATGCTTGGAAGTATTATCACTGTTATTGCGGCGGCAACAATAGGATTTATCATGATCTATATTAAAAGAAATAAAAAATAAGAAAGAAATGTAAGTAGTAAAGTGAAAAAGATAGTTGATTCAATAAAGAAACTTGATACTGTTTTGTGTATTGCCTGGATATTGGCTATAATATCTGCATTTTTTGTTAGACCCGGGAAACAGTATCTGGGATATATAGATTTCAGATCCCTTGGTATTCTCTGGGGACTGATGGTTATAATACAGGGTCTTAAAGAAAATTCAGTTTTTGAAAAGATAGCGGGTTTTTTGTTATCTAAGGTTAAAAAAGGATGGGAGCTTGCTTTTGTTCTTATTTTTATGTGCTTTTTCGGAAGCATGCTCATTACCAATGATGTGGCACTGATCACATTTGTGCCATTTGCGATTATGATCCTTTATAACTGCCATAGGGAAGATATGATGATTCCAACCATTGTTCTCCAGACGGTTGCTGCAAATCTTGGTAGCATGCTGACACCTATAGGAAATCCCCAGAACCTTTATATCTATGGCGTTACCGGGATGGGAATTATGGAGTTTCTTGGAACCATGCTCCCTTATAGCCTTCTTTCAGCTGTTTTGCTGATCCTTGGACTGGTACTTATACCTGACAGGAAAAAAGCCATTGGGGCAGCCAGGGATACTTCGGTTACAAGTCATTTTGGAAGCAGGATCCAGGTGATCATTTATGCGGTCCTTTTTGGTATAGCACTTTTATCGGTTGTGAGAGTTATTCCCTGGTTCGTGTTTGCCATCATTGTTCTTGTGGTTGTTGGAGGAATGGATTTTAAGATACTGCTCAGGGCAGATTATATACTGCTTATGACATTTATCGGATTCTTTATCTTCACGGGCAATATGGGTAATATTTCTGCTATAAGCGATTATTTAAAGAGTGCTGTAAGCGGAAAAGAGTTTTATATTTCAGTGCTTCTTAGCCAGGTCATCAGTAATGTTCCGGCAACGCTGATGCTTTCAGGCTTTACGGAAGATTTCAGACAACTTCTTTTGGGTGTAAATATCGGAGGACTTGGTACACTTATTGCATCCATGGCTTCTCTGATATCCTACAAAGCCTATACAAAAGAGTATAAAGAAAACAGCTGGAAATACATGGGAGTATTCACAGCTGTTAACGTAGTATTTTTGATCGTGATGGTGCTTGCGCACCTTGTCATCTCTTAATCGCTGATTAGCTTTAATGATGAGATGTCCGGTGAAATGGCCATGGAGTAGTTGGTGTAGTAAACTACGAATCCCGGTTTTGCTCCATTTGGCTTTTTCACATCTTTTCTCTTGAGATAGTCTATCTCAACCTTTTCCTGTATCTTTCCTTTTGAATAGAAGGCGGCGAGAGCAGCAGCCTCTTCGAAGGCTCTGTCAGGGACTTCCTTTCCTCCTGTAAGGAGAACAACGTGGGATCCGGGTATCTTTTTTGCATGAAACCACCAGTCTCCGCCGTTGGCTACCTTAAAGGTCAGTTCATCGTTCTGGATATTGTTCTTTCCAACATAGATATCAAAACCGTCGCTGCTTTGATAGTGGAAAGGACTGCTCTTTATCTTTTCCTTTCTGCCGTTTTTGGAAGTTGGGTGGGATTTGATATATCCGCTCTCATAAAGCTCCTGCCTGATCTGAGCCAGGTCAACTTCCTTTTTGGCGATGTCCAGAGCTGTAGATATAGATTCAAGCTGCTCGATGGCTTCGGCAACTTCCTTCATCTGTTCTTCCAAAGCTTCCTGGGTTCTTTTCAGCTTGGTGTATTTATCAAAATATCTTTTTGCGTTCTGGTTTGGTGTGAGAGTAGGGTCAAGAGGTATCGTGATGTCCTTCCCGGTGTTGTAGTCGTTTACGGTTATGGATTTATCGCCTTCCTTGGCGCTGTAGCCATAGGTGTTAAGAAGCTCTCCGTAAACCCTGTACTTATCCTTCTTTTCTGAGTCCTCCATCTGTTTTGTCTGTAGGTCATATTTTCGAACGTTTCTCTCTAAAGCGGTCTGAACGATCTTTCTAAGATCCACTGATTTCTGGCGTATTCTTGTGACAACATTTTTCTCGGAGTAGTAGTGCTCAATAAGAGAAGAAATGTCTTTTACCTCGTGATAAGTAAGGGCAGACATGGATTCTACGTCGGATGATGGGCCGCTGACGCTTGAGCCCGGCTTATAACCATATACCGTCAGGGGAATGGAAGAATACTCTTTTGGGGCACCGTCTTCGTAGTAAATGGCAGGTGTAAAATTGCCTGTTCTTATACATTCCATGATGTCATCAAAAGACCTGTAGGCAGCAATTGCTTCAATTGTCTCAAGAGCGATGGCAGACTTATCGGAGTCGATACCTGCCCGGAAGCATATTTCCTGGGCGATTATGGGTGAAATTCCTGTATAGCTTGAATAGATGGCTTTAAACAAAGGCATGCCCTTTGAAAGCACCAGGGATGAGAATTCATCCGCTGTTGTTGAAAGAGGATTTGCCTTGTCCTGACCTGGAACAAAGTAGGTGCGCCCGGGCAATACTTCCCTTACTGAGCTGACAGATGCAGGGATATGCTTAATGGAGTCGATGATAACGTCATTTTCATCGGTGAAGATGATGTTACTGTATTTGCCCATGATCTCTATTAAAAGAATCTTATGGCAAAGATCGCCCATTTCGTCAAGATGCTCGATCTCAAATCTGATGATCCTTTCAAGTCCTCCGGGCTGTGTTACGGAAATGATACGGCCATTCTGAATATGCTTACGAAGAAGCATGCAGAAATTAGGCGCTGTCATGGGAGATGCCTTGCTTTCATCCGTCATATAAACAAGCGGAAGAGAGGCATCGGCTGACAGAACCAGCCTGGTCTGTTTGATATTGTATTTTTCTATAGCCTCATAGGAGAGCTTAACGGTTATAAAAAGCTCATCGCTCTCAGTCTGGGCTATCTTATATATTCTTCCTCCGGTGACCATATCGGAAAAGTCCCTGGTGAGGTTTGCTATTGTAATTCCATCAAATGCCATAGTAGTAATGTCCTTTATTCTTTGTAGTGCCAAATGCATTACATATTGTAACATATCCTCATTTAGGATGCACAGAAAAGCCTTTCGCAGGCTGATATTATGAATTGTAACCTCTTGTGAATTTTTCGCATAGCTGATATAGTTATGAGGTATGTAATTATGGAGGAAAAAGCTATGGAAGCAACAACAGAAAAGAAAGTTATGCTCTCTGGGATTCAGCCCAGCGGAGATTTACATTTGGGGAATTACCTTGGAGCCATTAAGAACTGGGCAGACAGGGTAAATGAATTTGAATGCTATTACTTTATGGCTGATATGCACACTATTACAGTAAGACAGGACCCTAAGGAGCTTAGGCGCCGTTCACTGGAGATGCTTGCTCTTTACATTGCCTGCGGTCTTGATCCGGAGAAGAATACTCTTTTCCTGCAGTCACATGTACCTGCTCATGCACAGCTCGGATGGGTCCTTGACTGTTATACAATGTTCGGTGAGCTTAGCCGCATGACTCAGTTCAAGGATAAGTCCGAGAAGCACAAGGACAATATCAATGCAGGTCTTTTCACATATCCATCTCTTATGGCTGCTGATATCCTTCTTTACCAGCCTCATTACGTTCCTGTAGGAGAGGACCAGAAGCAGCACGTAGAGCTTACCAGAAATATTGCTGAGAGATTCAACAACATTTACGGCGATGTGTTCCGTGTTCCCGAGCCATATATCAGCAAGGTTGGAGCACGTATCTATGGACTTTCAACACCGGGAGCAAAGATGTCAAAATCTGAGCCTAACGGCTGTGTATTCCTTATGGATGAGCCTGATGTGGTAATGAAGAAGTTCAAGAGAGCAGTGACAGATTCTGATACTGAGAACTGCGTACGCTATGACAAGGAGAATAAGCCCGGTGTAGCGAACCTCATGAACATTTACGCAACCATCACAGGAAAGAGCTTTGAGGAGATCGAGAAGGAATTTGAGGGTAAAGGCTATGGAGTATTTAAGCCTGCAGTTGGTGAGGCTGTTCTTGATACTCTCAATCCTATCCGTGAAGAAGCAAAGCGCCTGATCGCTGACAAGGCTTATCTTGACGGCGTATATAAAGAGGGAGCTGAAAGAGCTTCTTATATCGCAAACAAGACTCTTAGAAAGGTTTACAAGAAGGTAGGTTTTTATCAGCTGTAAGCTTAAGAAGATATGAGCTTGATCAATCTTGATTCATAATATCTAATATAAAAAAGCAGATATCGCATAGGAAACGATATCTGCTTTCTTTTTTTGTCTGACCGCAACCAGACAAATATATTGGAGTTTAAAATGAAAAAGCGAAACCGGTTATATCAGAGGCAGCTTGCATAAGCCTTTTCAGCACCCTCTGAATGAATCATCTTAAGATCCTTAATTACTGCATCTGTAAGACCTTCGATCTTGTTAAGATCCTGATCCCACATCTTCTCGTTTCCAAGTACAGCCTTTACAAGGTCTTCCTCGGAATCATTTCTGTGATCATAGAAGAACTCAAGTGCCCATCTGTCATCGCTTACTGTATAGGTATTACCTGCAGGTCTCTTGCAGACAAGTCCCTTATCGTTAAGATCCTGAACATCATTTGAATAGAAGGCAATGTAAGCTGCCAGTGACATGGTCAGGCATACAGGGAGCTTTCCGTACTTATCTATATACTGAAGGAATGATGGCATGTTTCTTGCCTTCCACTTACTTGTTGAGTTAAGTGAGCTAGACATAAGCTCGTGGTTTACGAAAGGATTATTGAAACGGTCCTTAACAGCAGCTGCAAACTGATTGAGGTCATTCTCATCCAGGTGGTCAACGAGAGTAGGAATTACTTCCTCATTAAGCATCTTGTTCATAAAGCCTGAGATAGCTTCGTTGTGCATACAGTCGCGTACAATATCCTGACCTGAGAGATAAGCGCCAAGAACAAATCCTGTGTGAGCCCCGTTGAGGATACGAACCTTGCGGTGCTTGTATGGCATTACATCGGGAACAACATGAACGTTTACGCCGGCTTTCTTGAATGGAAGTCTGTCCTCAAGACCCTCAGGACCTTCAATGATCCATACACCAAAGATCTCTCCGACATCTATAAGCTCGTCGTGGTAGCCGTTAGCAGCCTCAAGCGCCTCAACCTCCTTAGGATCGCGGATGCGTCCGGGAACAATTCTGTCAACAAGGGTAGAGCAGAAGATGTTCTCCTCGTTAACCCATGTCTTAAATCCATCCTCAAGCTTCCACTGGTCGATGTACTGGTTGACACACTTTAAAAGCTCTTTTCCGTTGTTATCAATAAGCTCACAGGAAAGAATAACGAGACCCTTCTTGCCTGCTTTGTATCTTCTGTAGAGAACCTGTGTGAGCTTTCCGGGGAAAGAAGCAGCAGGCTGGTCATCAAAGTTGCATGCAGGATCATAAGCGATGCCTGCTTCTGTAGTGTTTGATGCTATGATGTCGAGATCATCACTCTCGGCGATCTCCATTATTCTGTCGAAATCCTTTCCGTCATAGGGATTGAGACAGCAGTCGCAGGCAGAAATAACACGCTTTGCATCTACCTTCTGACCGTTTTCACTTCCTCTTAAGTAGAGTGTGTAAAGACCTTCCTGCTTATTTACCAGCTCTGTAAGACCCTGGGAGATAGGCTGAACAAGGGCAACCTTACCGTTGAAACCGGCTTTCTCATTGCTGATATCAAAGAAATAATCTACGAAGGCACGCATGAAATTGCCTTCTCCAAACTGAAGAACCCTGATGGGAGCATCCTTCAGAACATATCCGTTATAGCCTGATTTTTCCAATACTTCATAGTTTAATAATTCCATTCTCATTCCCTCCTAAAAAACTGTAACCGCTTACAAAACGGTTTTAGAAATATCTTCTATAAATATTGTTATATCAAATTATGTAAGCGTTTACAATAGCAATTTTTCAAAAACTTTATTTTTTCGGTATCATGCCGCCTGACCAGCTTTTCGTTGACATTGACCTTGAATTTGCGTTATATTATAATAACTTGTGTAAAAATATAACCCAAATTAAGGGGGATTCTTTCTTATGGTCTGCAGTATGACTGGTTTTGGCAGAAGCGAGGTCACAGAAGGTCAGCGCAAGTATATAGTTGAGCTTAAATCTGTTAACAATCGTTACCTTGATATCAACATCAAGATGCCTAAAAAGTTCAATGCTTTTGAATCCGCAATCCGCAGCGAGCTGAAAAATTTCATGAAGCGCGGCAAGGTGGATGTCTTTATTAGTTATGAGGATTTTTCCGAAACAGAATCCAGAGTAAAATACAATAAGGCTATTGCCGAGGAGTATTATACATATTTAAAGGAAATGGCGGCGGATTTCGGACTTGATAATGATGTAAGGATATCTGTGCTCTCCAGATTTCCGGAAGTCTTCACCATGGAAGAAGAGGAACTGGATGAGGAAGAGGTATGGAGCGGCATCAAGAAGGCAGTTGATGCGGCAGGAAAACAGTTTATGGAGTCAAGGGCAAGAGAGGGCGAGTTCCTTTCTAAGGATCTTAGCGCTAAGCTTGACGGAATGCTTGAAAATGTGGAGTACATCACAGAGCGTTCGCCTGAGATCATAAACGAGTATAAAGCTAAGCTCAGGGAAAAGATTGCCGATCTTCTTGAGGATAAGCAGGTTGATGAGAACCGTCTTGCCATGGAGGTTACCATCTATGCGGATAAGGTTTGTGTAGATGAGGAGCTTACAAGGTTAAGGAGTCATATACTTGCCACCAAGGAAGCACTAAACAGCGGCGACGACAAGGACGGAATCGGCAGAATGCTTGATTTCCTGGCTCAGGAGATGAACAGAGAAGCCAACACTATTCTTTCCAAGTCCACAGATCTTAAGATTTCGGACAGAGGAATTGCTCTTAAAACTGATATTGAAAAAGTCAGGGAGCAGATTCAGAATATAGAATAAACGAAATGCGAGACAGATTATGAATCGTAAAGGTATTATTATTGTAGTTTCAGGTTTTTCCGGCGCCGGAAAGGGCACCTTGATGAAGGAACTGACAAAGCGTTATGACAGATATGCTCTTTCAGTATCCGTTACCACAAGAGATCCAAGACCCGGTGAGGAAAATGGCAGGGAGTATTTCTTTATCAGCAACGAGGAGTTTGAGAAGCTGATTGCAGAGAACGGTCTTATAGAGCATGCCGGATATGTAGATCATTACTACGGGACTCCCAGAAAATTTGTTGAAGATAAGCTCTCACAGGGAATCGATGTAATCCTTGAAATAGAGATTCAGGGAGCTCTTCAGATAAAAGAGCAGTATCCCGATGCCATGCTTATGTTTGTGATGCCGCCATCAGCTGAGGAACTGAAAAAGAGGCTTATAGGAAGAGGAACCGAGTCCGAGGAAGTAATAGACCAGAGACTTGCAAGAGCCAAGGAAGAAGCTGTCGGCATTGAGAAATATGATTTCATTGCTATCAATGATGATCTCGATGAATGTGTGGAAAAGGTACATCAGATAATTGATGCGGCACATTATAGTCCGTCGAGGAATCTTGATTTTATAAATTCTATTAGAAAACAGTTAAATGCGCTTTAATCGCAGGAAAGGAAAAAAATGATACACCCTTCATATGTTGATCTTATGAACGTAGTAAACAAGGAAGTTGAGGAAGGTGAGCAGCCTGTTATCAATTCCAGATATTCAGTAGTTATGGCTACAGCTAAGAGAGCAAGACAGATCATAGCAGGCGACGAGCCCATGGTCAGAGTAAAAGATAAGCAGAAGCCTCTCTCAATCGCAGTTGATGAGATGAATCAGGCTCAGCTTCGTATTCTCACTGACGAGGAGAAGGATGCTCTTTTAACAGAGGACGCTGACGAGCAGGTTACCGTAGAAGAGACTACAGAGAACGAATAATATGAAAGTTTTATTTGTTTCACTTGGATGTGACAAAAACAGAGTTGATAGTGAAGTAATGCTGGGCATGCTGCAAAGGGGCGGTCACAGTTTTACTGACGATGAAGAAGAAGCAGAAGCAGCAGTTGTAAACACCTGCTGCTTTATCAATGATGCTAAACAGGAGAGCATTGACACCATCCTGGCTCTTGCAGAGCGCCGTAAGGACGGACAGCTGAAGGCACTTATTATAACTGGTTGCCTTGGACAGAGATATCAGGAGGAAATTCAGGAAGAGATTCCTGAAGTTGATGTTATTCTGGGAGTCACTTCCACAGAGCGCATAGTTGAGGCTCTGGAGGAAACTGTAAGGCGCAACAAGCTCTTTTCACACAGTAATCACTTCGAAGATATTGATAAGAAGCCTCAAGGAGGAAACCATAGGGTAGTCACTACCGGAGGGCTTTTTGATTATCTGAAGATTGCAGAGGGGTGCGATAAGCATTGTACTTACTGCATTATTCCCAAGGTCAGGGGACGATACAGAAGTGTTCCCATCGATGAGCTTATCGTTGAGGCAAAAGAGCTGGCAGAGCTTGGAGTTACTGAGCTTTTGGTTGTTGCCCAGGAGACCACTATCTATGGTACAGACCTGTACGGTCGAAAGATGCTGCCGGAGCTGTTAAAGAAACTATGCAGGATAGAGGGCTTTAAATGGGTCAGAGTTCTTTACTGTTATCCCGAGGAAATTGATGACGAGCTTATAAAGGTCATCAAGGAAGAGCCCAAGATCTGCAAGTACCTTGATATTCCCATTCAGTCAGGTTCTGACAGGATCTTAAAGCTGATGGGAAGGCGGACAAACAACGCCCAGATAAGGCAGCTGGTCGCACATCTAAGGGAGGAAATCCCGGATATCTGCTTAAGGACTACTCTTATCAGCGGGTTCCCCGGTGAGACGGCGGCAGATCACAATGAGACCATGGATCTTGTTAGAGATCTCAGGTTCGACAGGCTGGGAGTATTTACTTATTCCCAGGAGGAGGATACTCCTGCTGCGGTAATGCCGGATCAGGTTACTGAGAGGGTAAAGAACACCAGAAGAAACAAACTCATGAGGCTTCAGCAGGAAATTGCGTTTGAAGCAGCAGAGGCTATGGTGGGTCAGACAGTTGATGCTGTTATTGAGGGCAGGATAACTGATGCTGACGATGATGATGGTCTTTCGTATGTCGCAAGGACATATAAGGATGCGCCGGATATTGACGGTTACCTCTTTATAACCGGTGTAAACAGGGAACTTATGACAGGAGACTATGTCAGGGTTCTTATAACAGGTTCAAATGAATATGATTTGATAGGAGAGCTGAGTGATGAATTTACCTAATAAGTTGACAGTCTTACGAGTTATTCTTATTCCATTTTTTGTTTTCTTTCTATTAAATGATGCTATGAATCCGAATTTTAAGTGGATTGCACTGGCTATTTTCATTGTGGCTTCACTTACAGATCTTTTAGACGGCAAGATTGCAAGGAAATACAATCTGATCACGGACTTTGGAAAATTCATGGATCCGCTGGCAGATAAGCTTCTTGTGTGCAGTGCCATGATCGGTCTTATTGAGCTTGGACGTATCGAAGCATGGATAGTTATTGTTATTATAGCCAGGGAGTTTATTATCAGCGGATTCAGACTCATCGCGGCTGACAACGGAAGAGTGATCGCTGCCA
>JAEEGL016236197.1_pt1 | contig 14310 bp, 10 predicted proteins | sample 9134231 | NCBI WGS metagenome assembly JAEEGL01 (sample SAMN16246548, study PRJNA631951) | gut metagenome | biome: gut microbiome; feature: rumen; material: fiber-attached | host: Bos | place: Iran: Karaj | collected 2018-10 | reverse complement strand
CGGAGAGGCTTGTTTTTCCGAAAGCCGCGATGCATGTACACCGAGAAGACGCCGGGGTTCGTGCGTCTGGAAGGTGGCATGGGGCTTGCGGTGCTGACCGACGGCACCTTCCGTGGCGGAAAAGTCGTTCTCTACCTTCACGGCAACGACGAGGACATTTTCGAGGCCCGCGAGGGTCTCAAGCCATTCATGCCGCCATCCTGCAACCTCGCCCTTGTGGCATATGTCGGCTACGGGCTGTCATTTGGCGATCCTTGGGAACACGGGTGCTATGACAGCGCACATCGGCTCTACGATTGGGTTCACGGAGAGCTTGGCTACAAGCCCGAGGACATTCTTATTGTTGGATACTCGCTTGGCACGTCGGTTGCTTTGGAGCTTGCGCAGACCTGCGACTCCAGAGCCGTCTTGCTGCTGGCTCCATTCTATTCCGGGTTGCAGGTGCTGATGGATTGGCATCCGGGAGAGTCGATTCCCCACCGGCAGGATCATGGGCCGTTCCCGAGCAACGAAATGATAAAGAATGTGAAGTGTCCTGTTGCCGTCATTCACGGCGACAAAGACGAGACGTGCATGTGTGAGCGCGGACGCTCGCTCTACGAGCTTGCACCAAACAAGGCAGGCTTCACTCTCGTCCCTGGAGCGGGGCACTGCGATCTTCTCGCAAGACTTGGCAGGGAGCGATTCCGTGAAATCGTCTCCGGCCTTCTAAAGTCTCATGGCCGGTGCGGCGGTTGTCACGAGCCCGCTGTTACATGAACTGGCTCATGCCTGTGTCGCACGGGCGTTCGGCAATGTGCCGGGTTGATCGTCCCCAATTGGCATGATATTTTGATATAATGTTGCGCAAACGATGAAACATCGGTTGACAGATTCTCGTACTTGGCATCATGCCGGCACTGGCAATGACGGGCACAGGGAGGTGATTGAATGATGTACGCCATCCTCCACCTCGCCTTCCTCGCCGGCAAATTCATGACATTCATGCAAAGGAAATAGAAAATGAACTTGACATTGTCCGATTTGCTTCAGCTTGTGTCTGTGGCTGTTGTGATAAGCGCCGTAGGGTATGGCTTGTTTCGCGGAGTGTACTACGTAGTTCAGGGTACAATACGAAGGCGCGAAGAGTACTTCAAGTCGTTTGATACGGTTGTGGCGCAGCTGTCTTCGAGTAATCCGTCGTCTCAGCTTGCTGCGGCCGTCTTGCTGCGAAGGTACTTTGACATTGGTAAGATAAGGAAGGACGCAAAACTGCGAATCGAAACGATCAATGTCATATCGGCGATGCTTCGCGTGTTGCCTGTCGGCATCCTTCAAAAAACACTTGCAGATGGTCTGGCCTATGCAGTGGATTTGTATGGGGCCGATCTTCAACGAGCCAATCTTCAGAACGCCTATCTTGGGGTAAAGGATGATAAAGGGAATTTCATCAAGAAGCTCATCCAGAGGCTCTTCAAGAAGCGCATCAATGTGCAGAATGCCGATTTTTTTATGGCGGATTTGTCTTATGCGCTTATGGAAAATATTGACGGACGGGAGTCCGTGTTTTACAACGCCGTATTGTTCAATGCCCGGATCAAGAACAGCAATTTTTCACGGGCCAATTTTAGAGGTGCGGACTTGAAGGGGGCTCGGTTACAGGATGTACTGCTTTCCGGGGCGGATTTCAATGGTGCGAAGAACATACCTGATGGAATCGAGAAGGTGCTGGAAGGGGGCATTGTCAAGAGTTTCGAGAGGATCACGACGGAGGAACAGAAAAACAAGGGACAGGTGTTCTTCAGTATGCCTGGGTGTCTTGGCAAACGTGAAGAGACGTTGACCAAGGAATACAAAACTATCCTTGAGAGGAAGGGGTACTCGGTGTTCTATTACCAGAAGGACGATTATCCAAAATTTGGACAATTTACACGTGTCCGTGAAAGCCTTCTAAACTCTTCTGCTGTGATAGCCTTTGGCTTCCGGCAGACGAAAATCGAGGATGGCATAGCCCTGCCAGGTACGCCCAAGGCGTCGCGCATATCTGGCAAGTGGCTCAATACCCCTTGGAACGAGGTGGAGGTCGGAATGGCCTTGATGAGGGGACTGCCTATTCTGCTCGTCAAGGATGAGGGCATAGACAGTGGCATATTTGACGAGAAGCTGAGCGAGTGCTTCGTCGCGTCAATTCCCGCAGACTACGATTGCCGTAATATCGACTCCAATCATGACTTCATCAGTTGGTGTGATCAAATAGCGTAGCGTGAAAAGTAATCAGCAAGGTGGAAATTATTTTACAGCAGTTAAAACAATGGACGATGTCCTGATAGTTGACGACAAGGCTACGGCGCTGGCGCGGACGCTACGGCGTTCTGCCATGGCGCGAGGTGAGTATGGATTTGATTCGCTGGAGCTGAAGTGGAGCGCAGGAATTGCGGATGAGTTGGGTGAGGCGCTGAGGCAGCGGAGGGCCGAGGGGCGGGAATATGCGTTTGCCCTGCTGGGATTGCGGTTCGGAGAGCCGGAGGGATACGATCTTTCGGGGTACCATCTGATTCCTGTGTTGAAGCGGTTTTATCCGGGGCTGCCGCTTATCGTCTATTCGCGGCATGACGACATGGGACATCTTGCGCGGGCGTTTCGCTATGGCGCTTCTTGGTTTGTCCGTAAGAACGAGATCGAGAACCTTGCGCAGATCATGGCATCACTCAAGAAACGGCGCTCATGGATTGATGAGTGGAAGACCATCTGCGCGGCTGGGGCAGTGGAGTTCAAGTTCGATGAATGTAGCCAGAAGGAGTCGTTCATCGCTGCGTTTGATGATGCGCGTCAATATCTGACATACAAGTGCCTTGAACGTCTGCCCGGCAGGGTTATTAGGATTCGTCCGATGGGCGGCGGGTTCAGCACGTCTGCAACATTTAAGGCGGTGAAGGAATCTGGCGGAGTTGTTCTGCAAGTGCCGCTCATCGTGAAGATAGACAATCGTTCGCGCATGACGATGGAGCATGAGCGCTATTCTCGCTTCATTCGCCCTTACATCCCAAATGATGCAGGACGCGTTGAAGCCGCAGAGCGCGTAATCGACGAGGAGCATGCGGCGATTGTTTACACGTTTGCCGGCACGCAGAACGGCAAGCGGCATCTGACAGACATGAAGTCCATGATGATAGAGGATTTCATCAGCGCACGCCGGTGTGACTTCCGCAAGTATCGAACATCACTAGACCAGCTCTTCGATGAGATTCTGCCGCGTATCCACACGGTTTCGCCGGATATTGAGGCGGATGGCATGCCGGGCGGATCGTCTTACCCAAATCCTGATTTCTGGGAACTTCCGCCTGAGGACATGCTTGGGAATTGGTGTAACAGAATTAGGATGACGCCAGGGGACGAGTTCTATAATACTGAAGTTGCAGAGGTCGTTACCGCGTTGCAGGAAATGGTCAGGGCAGACATGGCTCATAATAGATTCAAATGCCCAATCGGGATCATTCACGGGGATCTCAATCTTGCCAATGTCATGGTTGAAACATACAAGGATGCAAAGCGGCGAAACAATATCGCTGATGCCTGGCTAATTGACTTTGGTCTGACACGGCGCGACTATGTTGCCCATGATTTCTGTGTGCTTTTCACGTCCGCGCTTTCGCTGTGGTTCCGAAAAGAGGGCTTGTCGCGCCCTCATCTGGACAGATTGATGAAAAACTATGATCGTATCATGGAGAGGGTCTTAACTGGTCGGAATTTGTGCCTTGACGCGGATGTACGTAATGATTCGCGTATCATGTTCGTTGTCCAGATTCTCAGCCGCGTCCGCAAAGCGGCGATTGCAGCAGGGCTTTCGCCCGACATGTATCTTCTATCGATGGCGTTGGGATTGCTGGTCTGCCATCGCATTCAGCTTCAGTTCGAGCACAACGAAGAAGGTGCCAAAGGGATGCTCCGTGGGGCGAAATTGGCGCTCGGCCTTCTAAAAAGCGGAAACGTCAATGCCCCCCAAACGAACCCAATAGGACATAAAGAAATGAGAAGACGAAAAAACAGTTTTGTTGGTTGAGGATGCAGTATGTTGAGTTGGTACAAGAAGATCAAGAGTTTTGTCTATAGGGCAATATATTCGAGGGCGGATGTGAGTCCGACGGTCTTGACTGTACCTTTCGATGCGGTCGTGATGGTTCTCATCTTCGCGATCGTGGTTGTGTCATGAATGTGCATGTGGCGGAGGTGTTGAGTCTGGCGGGATAATGCGATATCATGGTGTTGTTCTTAAAAAGGAGCAATGTCATGAAGATGAAAGTAAAGATCGGAAGATTGTTAGGCATGAAAGTTTATCTACATTCTACTTTCGCGATTCTTGTCGCATACTACCTGTGGGACTTAAGCTGGGAAAGTCTCATGTTCGGTGCGGCGGTTGTCGCTAGCCTGATGTTGCATGAACTGGCTCATGCCGGTGTCGCACGGATGTTCGGCAATGTGCCGATCAGGATAACGTTTCACGGGCTGGGGGCATGTGTTCGTCTGCGCCGCGAACTGGGCAACACCTGGCGCGATGCGCTGATTGCGTTCGCAGGTCCTGCCTCGAATCTGCTTGCAGGTGCAGTGGCGTTTTATTGCGCAAGACTGTTCAGAGGCGATTTGTACTCCATCCGCCATGTGCTATGTTGCATTGCGGTGGTGAACGGCGTCATCGCCGGGTTTAACCTCCTCCCCGCCTATCCGCTCGACGGTGGCAGGCTGTTTCGTTGGCTTGTGTCGTGTCTAATGAAAGAGCGACATGCGGCTTCCGCCGTCTTGTGCGCCGGAGTTGTTTGCTCGGTGGCATACGTAGCTTTGGGGTGCAGCATGGCGTTCGATGACGGCTCGATTATGGATCTGTGCGTTCAGCTTCCAGTCGCGATTCTTGTCGTGGTGGCATGCTGGATTGAATTCGACATGACGCGCAAAGGTACGGGAGTTGCCTGTTCTGTTAAGTTCGTTACAGTCTCTAAAGGAGGAAAGCTTTATGAAACGAAGTGATATTGCGTTGGCTAACCTCAATGACGATGTGCGCGAGCAGATCGCCGGTGGAAGACTTGGGTTCTGCAAGGTACTTGCATGGGCTTTCGCGGAGAAGTTGTCGGTAGTGGCCCAGTACGATCCTCCCAGTGAGTATCTTACACTTGCCGGCAGCTCGGATAAACACCTTTTACTTTCCTGCGATGTGGATGACTATTACTATGGAGTGTCCCCTTGCCTAGATGCCAAGGAATTGGTACGGCTTGTTTCTTCGCATGGATTGCAGACGATGCAGAATCTACATGATTACATACGCAAGAACGGCAAATGGTTCTCTGTGCATCGTGACCAATTTAAATTCTTGGAGCCTCTTGCGGCCTACATCGTGGTTTGCATGGCAAGCCATTTCGGGATAAGGATGAAAATCCGCGACGACTATTACGGCCAGTTAAGGGCGCAATTGCAAGCGGACGGCTACTCAGACGACGGCATCGATGCATTTATGTCGGCTGGTGACAGTGTGGCAGGATATAGATGCGTCAAGATCAAGGGCTGTCCAACCGACGTGCTCCTTAAGTGCCTTAAGCAATATAGGTACGTGAAAGTTGACGTGGCGGCGCGGGAGCGCGGTGGTGGTTCCTGCAGTGATGGGACGGTATGGGAAATGACGAAGTCCAACGAAGGCGTTTCGATTGACGAAGTGTACCGTCATGTCGAGTTGATAGAAGGGAGGGTGTTCTACTCTGGAGTGCTTTTGAAACCTACGAAGCTGGAATTCATAGATGGGCCACACGAGAACGACAAGGTTATCTCGCTTCGCATACATTTCGAACGATCGACCTACGGAACTGTCTGTGCGCTTGACAGGAACCTTACCGCGCATCCCGTCTTTTCTGCGGACCTGAGAAGGTCGATCATTGAGATGCTGCAGCAGGATGACCGGCAGAAAGATGCTCTGCGCGTGAAACTTGATGAAGCCGAGAAAACTCTTGATAAAGCGGACTACGGAACCCCGGAACACAACGATCAGAACGCTTCAAGGCGCATGATTGGCGTTGTAAACGACTATCTAGGAAAAAGCCTTAACGTTAATCAGATTGGAGTGTCGGCCAATGTTGTCACGCGCGAAGGCGCTTTGCTTCTTGGCCGGAGAAGTGACTTGAATATAGATGCGGGCACGTTGTATCCAGGTGTTAACGGGAATGCCGAAGTCGCGGATAGGAACGTGTCGTTTTACGGGCAATCTGTTTACGAGGATTATCCTACGATTCGCATCGATGACGATCGTATTGATTTCTTTGGCGAAATCGGGAGAGAGGCATATGCGGAAATGAAGCTCGGACTCTCAAAACAGGAGTGGAATTGTCGCGGTGTCATGTTGTCCGGGAATATGCCTGACGCCGGGGCCCACGGGAACAACGGTAATACGGCTGCAGGTGCTCTAGTCTACGCCGAACCATTAAGGCGACTGCATTTCAACTTGCTGTTTGAACATGATACCAGCAAGACATTCCATGAAATCGAGACAAGCAGCATAATGGCTTCGGAGGCATTTGAGACAAATTGTTATAGCGGGGTACGTGTCGAGTGTGCAAAGAATAGGATTGCTTATTGTTGTGGATGGTTGTGCAAAAGGGTTCGCGATATCGTCACGCACAAGGATTTCATCGAGGCTGTTGTCGCCATGTTTGTGTTTTCCGTCTCTATCTCTGCTGCCTCTTCCAAGCAGTCTGCGGGATTGATTGACACCTTGGTGGAATTGTTGACGGGCGTTGTTACATTGTCCCTGTCATGTCTGATTGTCATCTATACAGTCGTCCGTATGACGACTGCATTATATGGTTATGTCAGGGATTTTCGAAAGGTACATCGTGTTAGAATCTACTCCGACATGTCATATGATGATGTCAACAAGCGAATAAAGAAGGCCATGAATAGTAAAGGAAAAGGTGATCCATCTTTCCATCCTGTGGCGTATGCCAGCCTTCGCATGTTCGTGGACAATAAGATATGCGCATCGTTCTTCCCTGAGGATAGAAGGTGATGGCAGAAGTAAATGGAGATGGCGGATGAGCAAGAACAATTATAAGACCAAATGTCTTCGGTTCCAGGAGGTCGTCGACAGCGTTCCGGACGAGGTTGTGGCCTTCTTCCAGCGGTTTGATTCTTCACGTGACCGGCTGACGCTCTCGCAGGAGGCCGATGTTCTCAACGCGGTCGCAGAAGAGGAGTATCATGCCTGCGCGAGCGCCGGTGGGAGGAAGACCAGCAGACGTTCGACAGTGCTGATGAAGTGGTACGAGGTTTTTCGCGACATCTACATCCTGAGCCGGGCAGGTCGTCGCGACGCAGTCAAAGTCTTGAAGGATCCCAACGGATTCACCACGTTTGCCCGCACGTTCGAGCCGCTTGCGTTCCTGCCCGATTTCTGGTTCGCGGCGGAGAGGAACGTGTCGTCGCCGGATATCCGCGACTGCGCCCACTGGCTTCGGCTTGCGTTCGAGAGGTTTCTCTACGAGCGTGCCGGCGGAGGCGTGTGGGGGGCGATGGACTGGGAAATGAACCGGTTCTTGCATCTGCGCATCTACGAGGCGCTCAGGTCAAACGAACGAGGCGCGCTTCGCCGGATTGCCGCGCTGGCGCTGACGGCCCGCGCGGTCGCTGCGGGAGAGTTGGGGCTTTACGTGGAGGAGCGAGACGACGTCACCCTCCCGCTTTCCGGGTTTTCCAACGTCCACAACGATCCGAAGAGGCGCAACCCGCTTCTGAAGTACTATCACTACGACCGTTTCACGCAGCTCTCCTTTGCACGTGAACACGAGTTCGCAATGGATCCGAACGTATCGGGGACGCACATGCGCTTCGAGCGCCAGTGGGTCGCGATGGCGGTTCTCTCCGACGTGATTCTCAAGGAGTCGGATGCACATTCGACGCATGCCGCCTCAACCCGTGTCATGCTGGAGTCGGTCGCCCAGTGCATGCTGAAGATCAAATGCAAGTTTCGCGGCCAGGCAGCGCACAAGAAGATCCGTGCCGCTGCGGACGCGATTTACGACTGGGTGGCGTTCCATCCGGACGATTTCGTCCGGCTTTCCGAGGCTGAGCTTCTCAAGGGGATCGGCGTCCGCGAACGTCCGGTCGAGAGTCGGCACTATCTTGACCGGTGTGGTTTCGCCGATGCGTCCGCTTTCTGGGGGGCGGTGCTGCCTATCTTCCGCGAGCTTGTCGATGCATGCGACGCCAACCGCGACCGCGTCGTTGCGAAATACACCGAGGAACAGCGCCGCGGGGCTTTCAAGGACAAAGGTTCGGTCGTCGAGTTCGTGCGTGACGCGCTCGACAAGGGCAACATCGCCGATCTCCCGGGGGCCGTCGGCAGAACCGGTGTGCGCGACGCGCTGATGACGCTGATGCTGGAAGGCGCGGCCTCTCTCCAGTATGCGGTGATGGACAAGGTGTTGACCGGCGGCGAGAAGGCGCAGGTCGGCCGCGTGTCGTTTTGGAGCGATGCGCGTCGCGTTGCGCGGGAAATGCCCGCTCGGATGCCGTTCACCGATCTGGAGATGCAGCAGTTTCGCAGCTGGATCGTGCGCTACCTGTCCGAGCTGTCCGCGCAGTGCGCCGCAGCCCGGAACGCCGAGATTCAGGTCGAGCGCGAGAAGTGGCTGCTGGACTGGCGGAAGAAGAACGGCACGGCGGCGAAACCGAAGCGCAATCCATTCCCCTCCGTCAGCCCAATTTCGTACAAAGGCATCGATTTCAGGGAAGTCTGTGCGGCGGCGGACAGGCTCTGGGATTTCTATTTCACCGCAGACGACGTCTGCTTCAATCGCTGGATCGTGTCGATTGACAAGGCGCTTGCCATCCTGCGAGACATGGACGAGAATCACTATGTGAAACATACGTTCGACACTAATTTCACCTGGACGTGTACGCCTGAAATGCGCAATGGGCTGCGTACGCGTCTTGAGACCGAAAAGGCGGAACTCGAAGAGAAGGAACTATGGCCAGACTGCATGGACGATACAAAGGCAAAGCTCGAAGCGGCGCCTTCATGCACAATCGACGATCTCATGTCCGGCGAGTCGCGGATTCTCGTCATGGTTGCCGTCCTTGCGCGTTTGATGGTGCATACCGCAGTGGCACACACCGCGATCTGGGAGCGCAGGGCAGACCTCTTTGCGTTCTTCACGCACATTCTCGTCGCCTCGAACCGCGATTTCGATCTTCCGTTTCCCTGGCACCTTGACATTACGTCTGCGAGCTATCTTCGCACGGGACGCACCCATACGCGCCAGACGAATGTTGTCGATGGCATCGTGGACGGTGCTTTTTTCGACGAGTCCGAAAGGTCGCTCTTCATCGTTTTTGTCGCCCATTATCTTGCGCGGCAGTCGGATGCCGTGCGGATTCTCGATGCGATTCTCGCGAGTTCGCGTATGAAGGCGTATTTCGCCGATCGGGACTCCGCCCTTGCAGAGCGTCGCATCAAGTTCCTGAAAACTCATTTTGAAGGGATCTTGTGATGGGCGACGGAACGACAGTCTCGACCACTCCGATGGAATGGCGTTCGCGCGTTCGCGCAATCGCACAGGCGCGCCCGGTCGTGTTCAGCGAGCGCGACATGGGCCGGCGGATACTTCTGTTGCGCACAAGCCTCTCAGGAGGGGGTGCCGTCCCCCGCAGGCAGGTCAAGATCAAGGCCGGGCAGGGTCGTTTCACTCACGGATGACCCGTCGTCCGTCTTTTGCCCGAACAGCTCTTCGGGGAGGCTGTCGATGTGATAGACCTTGATCGCGTGGTGCTTTATGGATGTGGCCGTGCACAGGAGAAGGGTCGCCGAGTTCCGCTTGCAGATATTGGAGCAGTTGTCCGGGTCGTCGTTAGACACCTTATACCAAGTTTCCCAATCGTAGCGGAGGTATAGATGCATTTCGTCCGTCCAGAACATCGCCGCATCCACCGGGAGATGATCGTCGTCCATCCCCATCGGCATGATGACGCCGTATTCGTTTCGCGACATGCTGCTCGTGGCCAGTTCGCAAGACGACATCGAGACTTTGTCTTCTGACCAGTCGTTGAATGTAGGTTCCCACATCTTATTCATTGTCGCGCCTTCCTTCCTTTCTTTCTCTCGATGGGGTTCGTCTTGCGGCGAAGTATGGCGAGCACGTCCTCCTGGAAGAGCGTTCCGAGATGGATGAGTTCGTCGACGACGGACTTGAGCGTGGCCTTGTTCTTCGTGAGAAGCGAGGCGACGATCTTCTTTCTTTCGGCGAGAATCGCGTTGACTTTGGGGCGGATGCGCGCCCAGTCGTGTTCGCTGTCGGTGTGATCGGGAGTCATCGCAAGTTCGTCATCGTCGCAGAAGCCTCCGCGCACTATTCTTTTTGCGTAGTCAGTCGCAGTGCAAAAGTCGCTTCGGCTTCCTTCCGACACCGTGCCAAGAATCCGCTCTGCGGCATTCCCCGCAAGTGCGACATCAATCTTTTCCGTGAGTCTTTTCATTGACTTCCCCACGTTGCCGTCACGCAAGTTTTCAATGAATCCGAGACTGTCGGCAACACCGTTGATCGTCACTTGCAGCCAGTCGTGTCCGCGAAGCGTCGCAACAAGTGCGTGGCCTGCCTCGTGAATCGCCACATGGAGCTTCTCTTCGTCCGTCAGTTGCGGACGCTGCGTCTCGTCGCCTGCGAATTCCGTGTTCCTTGCCTGTACGAACATGCGGCGCGTCGGGGCGGCTGTCCCGGCGAGATCGAACATTTCGCGCAGGACGCTCAGGATGCTTGCGGGTGACCATCCGTCGGTTGCCCGTATGATGAGATCCTTCAGATCCAGGGGCAGCGCCCGCTCCGCCTTGCGGCAGAAGATGTCGATGAGCTTCGAGCGGTCTTCAGCCTTGCGCAGGACGTCGACCTTGATGCGCGTGTGCAGACGCCCCGGTCGGGTCAGGGCCGGATCGAGCATCTCAGGTTTGTTCGTCGCCCCTATCACGAGGACGTTGCTGTCCTCGAACCCGTCCAGCAGGGTGAGGAGAGTGTTGATGACAGGCGCCTGCGAGGCGTTTGAATGGTCGCGTGATCCAATAGCGTCGCACTCGTCGATGAAGATGATGGACTGTGTTCTCTCTGCCGTTGCGAATAGGTTCTCTATCCAGCCGACGGCACGGTTGTCGTTGCGGGATGTCGTGAACTTGGCCGCGTTGACGCAGATGAAGCTGCGGTTGAGCGTGTGCGCGATAGCCTTCGCAAACGCGGTCTTGCCGGTTCCCGGCGGACCGTAAAGGAGGATATGGTCAGGCTTGAACCCTTCAGCCTTCCTGTCGCGTGCGCTTGCGAGAAACTTCCGTACGCGCGTCCAGGCGGCTTCCAGGCCGACAAGATCTTCCGGCTTTGTGTTCGGCGGACACACGCTGAACCATCCGGCGTCCTCTATGGACGGCATGACGGTGTGGTGGAGGTTTGTGATGTGCAATGTTGTCCTTCCGTCGGAGAAGGACACCTCGATGTCGTATTCAAGCTGCCTTGCTTGCCTGATTCTGGTATGTGTGCGCTTTTCAAGAGCTGTTAGAGCGTCATCGGCCTCGGAGTATTCTGGTATGTCGAGCGGTGGCAGATCGTCAACGACAATCGAGATGAGCGAACCGCCGACGCTTGATTGGCTCAGTGCATTGAGCAATTCTCTCTCAAGCCGCGTAATGATGACGGATTCAACCGCCGATGCGATACCATGTGCGGAATCGAGGTTCTGAAGCGTCTCGATGAAGAAGGCGACTAGCTTCTCGCGGTCGACCTCGACTTCGGCCTCGAAGATTGATTTCGCCTGTGCCAGCGCATGGTCAACGGCATCACCGATGATTGCGTACATGGAACGGACGTTATGCCTCTTGAAGAGAATGGGAACATCCACCTTCTTGAGGATCTCGGCGAGGATGCCGGCTTTTTCCGGCGTCTCGGCCTCAAGTCCTGCGGTTATGCCTTCGACGAGCTTCTCGCGCGGAATCGTCCCGCCGTTGCGCGAGCAAAGATGGGCGAACTTTCCCGACTCGATGTAGGAAGCGCCCTGATTGGTGATCAGAATTACGATGTTGCTCGCAAACGACACTTCTTTCTCCGTGAATTCGTCCACCAATTTCCCGGTCGCCAGCATGTTGGCGATTGGCACGAGCGCCCCCGGATGTGCCTTGTCGATGTTCTCGAAAATGAGGACGCCACGCGGAAATCTTGCGGCTTGGCTGGTTACATCGCCTTCGTCGCCACCGTCCTTCCAGCATGGATCTCTGCCGCATATCTCCGTTATGAGTTGCTCCACGGAGTATCGACTCATGTCGATGACGTCCGGCTTCCCACCTGCGAACGCCCGCGCCCAAGCATCGCGGAAGGCCATGGCCAACATCGACTTGCCTGTTCCAGGGCTTCCCAGGAAGCCAGTTGAGATTGGGCGGAATCCCCGTTCCGACGGTGGCATGGTCATTGTCGAGGCCACATGTGCAATTAGTTCCTCGACGGCTTTGTCCTGCCCATGGCAGGTCTTGGTGAGGTCGTCCTTTATCTGTTTGAGGAGCATCATCCTGTTGGCGCGCTCCCTTGCACATGCCTTCCTGAACTCAAGGTCGGCGGCTTCCTGCGCGCGTGCAATGACGTCTTCAACGAATGCCGCATTGTCCGGATAAATTGCGTTGAGCTGGAGGAGTTCAAGCACTGGGCCGCGAGGCTTGATCAGCATGGCGGCCGCAAGGTGCGGGAGACCTAGTTCGACGACGGGTCCAATGGAGTCCACCACCTCGTCCATCCGTCCGCCATGCAGCGATAGGATGCGGTTCACCTGCGAGGAGAGCAACACCTCTCCAGTCTGATCCTTGGACTCGAACGAAAGATTCTCGGGGCGGATGAGGCGCTTGACGCCGAGAATATCGCGCATCATATCACCATCCGTGTCGAGGAATGCGGCAAGAAGGTGCTTGAGGCGTAGGACATTGTCGTCCGTTCCCGACGCATAGCGCGTCGCGAGACTGAGGACTCCTGTGTATGCGTCCGAATATGGAGTTTGCCCTTGACTCATGGCTTTGTCCTTTTTTGTGCTGTGTGCGTCATATTTTCTCATGCACCACAAACAAAGGCAATGGTGCGAACACCTGCATGGATATGCACAGGCTGAATGGGGAAGGCGTTTTCTATGTGCGCATGAATGTGCAGGGCGCGACTCATTGTGGCTGTGTTTGCAATATTGTATAATGGTGCCGTCTCAAAGAAATAGTGTTCTAGTTAGTCAAATGAACCATGGGCAATAGAATTACAGGAGGCGTTATATGTCCAGAAGCAAACGCGGGAGTAAAAACTTGAAAGGCAGGAGTTGTGAAGAACGACAACATTAGCAAGCGTATCAAGCATCGGGAGGACATGTTCCTCCGTCGCCTCTTTGGCATTCTGGCGAGGATGGCAAAGATCGACGGCAAAGTCGATGCTTGGGAAGCGCACGCGGCAGAAGGCGCATTTGCGCGTTTCCCGCGCGCGATGGCTCGGCGCAAGTTCTGTGTTGCCGTGTTCAACTCCTCGAAAAACGGGAGGACGCCTCTTGTCAGGCTTGCCGCCGAGTTTGAGAAAAAGTGGGCCACGCCGGAGGAGTGTCTTGCCGCCTATGAGCTGCTTTGGGATATAGCCTGTGCGAAAGGCGTCCTCAAACCCGTGCACAAGGAGGCTCTGAGGAATCTGTGCGCTCCCCTTGGACTGCCGCCAAACTACTTCACGTTCTTCTATCGCAGAAGAAGTTCCACATTCCGCGAGGTCGAAGATGAAGAGCCGCGCCGTGACGGGGGAGCGCATAAGAGCCGCAAGTCCTCGCAGCGGCGCAAGAAGTCAGGACAGGGTGCGCGGTCAGAGCAGCGTCGACAGCCGCCGCCACCGCCGCCGAAAACACCTCTGCAGGAGGCATACGAACTTATTGGCTGCCGCAGTTCCGACACAAACGATGTGTTGCGCCGCGCTTATCGAGCCGCAGCAAAGCGTCACCATCCAGATTTGATGCGAGCGAGAGGATGCTCTGAACGCCAGGTGCGCGAAGCGTCCGAAATGATGAGCCGCATTAACGCCGCGTGGGATGTGATATGCGACGAAAGGAAATTGTGAGAAATATAGGTCTTGTGGCTATAAGAGCTATGTGATATAATATGCGCCGTCAGCCCCAATAAGGCATTTCGATGAAGGCAAGTCCATGATTGCGCAGACACCAGACGACAAGATAAAGATCGAGGCGTACCGCAAGACGCTCGGCAAATACCCGAAGCCGAGCGTCACGGCGGACATCGTCGCCGTGCGTCCGGCCTACAGCGAACTT
>JAEEGL015299044.1_pt1 | contig 14310 bp, 6 predicted proteins | sample 9134231 | NCBI WGS metagenome assembly JAEEGL01 (sample SAMN16246548, study PRJNA631951) | gut metagenome | biome: gut microbiome; feature: rumen; material: fiber-attached | host: Bos | place: Iran: Karaj | collected 2018-10 | reverse complement strand
GCTTTTTATTCAGCCTCAGCACCTGCAGCAGATGCAGGCAAGTTTGACTTCTCTGGCAAGAGTCCAGAGAAAGCTGTATGTGCCTTTTGATTACGGTTTCTACGATCTGGAATTAGATCCTGAAGCACTAATTACCAGACGTGTGGTGATCAAAAGATTTTCTGCTGTAATGCCGGATGGTACAGAAATCAGTATGCCTGGTAACTGTAATGTTGAAACCTTAGAGCTGAGTATGGAAAATTCAGGTCAGACCGAGGTTAATGTGTATCTGACGGTTCCTATTCGTTCGGCGGTTGAATCTAATCTTAAGTCAGACAGTAAATCCAACGGACGCTATACCTTAAAAGAGAATCTTGTTGTTGATGAGAACACTGGTGAGAATGAAATCCCTTTAATCTCAAGAGATTTAAACGCATTTCTGCTTACTGATGTAAAAAATGCAACAGACTGTACCTATATTCAGCTGTGTAAACTGCGCTGGGTCTCAATTAACGCGGGACAACCTTCTCTTCAGATTGTAAATGACTATATGCCTCCTTTTGTATCTCTTACTAAGGACTGTCCTTTACTTAAAATCTCAAGTGAGCTTATATTCCAGTTAAAGGCTGTAAAAAACAGTATTCTTGATCAGTTTGATACCGATATTTTTGATCCGAATACCCTGTCAAGTTCAAAGCTTCTTCAGATTTTCACTCTTAGAATTGCATCCCTGTATGCTAACCGTTTTGATTCTGAGTTTGTTCCTGGACGCATATCAACATATACGCTGTATCTTGAGCTGGTTTCTCTGCTTTCTGAACTGGAAGCTATAAATCCTAGCTCTCTGTATAAGCCTATTCCTATATATGATCACGATAATTTAAAACCTGTTATTGAGATGCTGCTGAAGCGAATTCGAGACATATTGCTCAGAGGCGGTGTCAGCTCTGCACTGGCATTTGAATTCTTTGAAAAGAATTCTGTGCTGCAGCTGGATGCTCTGGATGAGAGAATATTTGACGCTAAGGATCTGTTCCTTGCAGTTCAGTTTACGGGTAACCTGCGTGATCGCGTAAGCGATATTGAAATAGGAGATAATTTCCGTCTTATTGATAAGAAGTCTTTGTCCGATCGTATCCGTGGAGTCAAGCTTCTTGAAATCCGAAATCCTCCTCAGTATCTGCCTAATATAGCGCATACGCTCTGGTTTAAACTGCACTGTGATAATTCAGAGCGAATCTGGAAGTACATTAATGAAGAAAAGAATATGGCAATAGATTGTGCAAGAGATCTGTTCCCAAATCTGACTGCAACTCTGTACGTTGGTGTGGATACGCATTAAGTATTCATAATGTAATTACTGTTATTGAGGATAAAGGATTATGGATCAGAAAATAGAAAATATTCTTAATCCTATTTTTAAAAAGATCTGCGAATACTATTCTTTTAAAAAAAGCGGATTTGAAGTGCCTAGGGACTTTATACTTACTGAGCTTAGAAATGATCTTAATGAAATAAGTCATAAATGTGCCGCTTATCCTATTCTTCAGCAGCAGTATTCTCAGATTGAGAAACCTCTTATCTTCTTTATTGACTATTCCATAAAAGAAGGCGGCTTCAGCTTTTCCGATAATTATCAGGAAATAGCCAGAACCTTCAATGAATTCTCTGGAGATGAAAAATTCTTTGATCTGCTTTCAGACAGTTTAAAACGCAGTGATGATGAAGCTGTGCAAAAGCTTTTCTATATTATGTTGGGACTTGGTTTTGATGGTTCCTACAAGAGAAACAAAGCCGATGTTCTGGATATTATGAAAAAGTGTTCAGAGAAGATGCATCTTGGACCTGATTTTCATAAGGAGAAGATCTCTCCAGACATAATTGTTGAAAGGGATATTGTATCAGGGAAGTCTGATAAAAAGGATTTATTCAGACAGTCTAAGTTCTGGCTGCTGTTCTTCTGCGCTTTTGCGTTTCTTTCATTTGTAATTAACTGGATTACGTTTGCTTCATCAATTTCATCCTATGTTGATGCAGTTGATCAGTCAGCTGATGCTGCCATGAGCAAATCCAGCATTAAAAACACCGGTCTGTATGAGGAGCTAAACGATAGTGAGCCTCAGAACAACAGTCAGAACGACAGTCAGAACAAGTAATAGTAAAACAGCATAGCTTACAGAATAAGAGAGTAATCAGGTATGAACGAAAAAGAAGTTATCTCTCAGGATGCAGATGCAGGATTCATAATGTCCCACCCAGTATGGACTATAGTTATTATCCTGGGTGTCATACTGCTTATATTTCTGCTGATCAGATTTATTTTCTTCCTGAACAGAAAACGACAGAAAACTGTCGAGGTTGCTTCTCTGAAAAAAGACCTGATGATCTGGTCTCGACTGTCGTCTTTTGTTCGCGGTGGAAAAGAGACTGATAAGGCAAAGCTAGAACTTAATAACAAGCTGGTTACAATTGATAGTCTGTTCAGTGACTGTACCACCATCCTTAAGGTAAACCGCAGAATATATCGTCGTGATCTGACCTGGCATCTTATTGTAGGTGAACCTAACTGCGGTAAATCTGTACTTATTGAAAAATCCGGTCTGGATTACACTCCCTCTTTTACAGAAGGTAAGGAAAAGCCTCCTGTAAAGTTCTATATCAATTCAAGTGAAGTTGTTGTTGATGTTTCAGGTAAGGTATTTTTCGATAACTGGGCCGGAGGCTCAAGTGCTGAATGGAATTATATCTGTAACAAGATTAGAAAGGCCAGTAAGAGAAAACCTCTCGAATCGATCATTATTACGATTTCAGCTGAATCCCTGATTGCTGATAACAAGGAACTTACCTTAAAGAAGGCTCACCTTATTGTGGATGAACTTCTGCATCTGACTTTTGTTCTTCGAATGAATCTTCCTTGTTATGTGGTTATATCCAAGCTTGATACGGTATTAGGCTTCCGAGAGTACTTTAGTGATGCAAATGATTCTATAACCAATCAGATTGTAGGTTATCAGCCTAAGGTTGAGGATGGCTTTTTCCATTCTGAAGATTTTAATATCAATTTTGACAATCTCGTTGCCAGACTTAAGGCTGGAGCTGTAAATCAGCTTATGCGTCCGGATGTTGTTGAACTGATCAACAGAAACGAAAGCAGAATGCCTCTTACCGGAAATATTTACTTATTTGCTGATGGTCTGAGTGAGCTTAAGGATAATCTGACCATATATCTTGAAACGATTTTTGGTAGTAATTCTCTTAGAGGCAGGGCTATTCTCCCATTCAAAGGAGTGTTCTTCACTTCTGCCGAGGATAAGGGCTACTGCCTGAGTAACCGTTTTGCTCAGCTTCAGAATTCAACTGTAGATGATTCACCTATAGTTGACAATAATAAGCTTAGCTCCGCATTTTTTATCAAAAAGCTTTTATCTCTTAAGGTCTTTGGGGAAAAGGAAGATGCAATCTTCACCAAACGCGAACTCTTTATCAGAAAACTTCCTTTCTATTCCTGCTGTACCGGTCTGCTTCTGATATCAATTATTTACTGGTACGGAACTCTGTTTAAGGCTAGTGAGTTTGAAAAGAAACTTGAAGATGGAACTTTCTATTATCAGTCACTTGCGAAGGATATTGAATCCGGTGCTATTGATTCGGCTCAGCTGTTTTCTGTAAATGAGGAAGGAAAAGTCATCAAGAATTTTGATGTTCCTATGCCAAACTCAAATTCTATTTCCAGACTGAATTTCTTCTCTCAGGCTCAGAAACGTCTGGTTAGAGCTATAGATGTTCCATGGCAGTTTTTCCCTCAGTCAGTTTTTCACTTTGACTGGAGCAATGATTCCATCTATGGTGATAATTACTTTATATATGACTATATTCAGACCAAGATGGCGTTTTATCCGGTTGTTGATATTGTCGAGTACAATATGATTAAGAATGGGCATGAGCCTTATGATGAGCTGAAAACTGACGCTCTATTCAATCTTATGGATATCTCCTTTTATGACATATATCATAAGAATGTCTACAAAAATGATGCCTATTCTTCATCTGTCATGAAGTCTTTCGTAAAGTGGATTCTTCCTTCTTTTACTGAAGTTCAGTCATCTCAGTTTCAGTATTTTATTCCAGAGTATGATTATGCCAGCAGTCTGACTAATTCCGCGGTTGTTCTTGATGAAAACTATTCATTCGCATGTAAGGCTGGTATTGAAGGTCTGGTTTCCAACTGGAAACAGTTAAAAAATTATTCAACTCATAACTTTATCAAGTTAAACGAGTATATATTTGCAGCAAATGATATGCTCGAATCTTATGATGAGCTTGAGGAGATTGCAAATCAGGACTACAGGGAAATGGAGTATGAACATGTTAAGAGCATGGTTTATCGTGCCCGAACTGCTGCTTCAACATATCTGACAAAGAGTCCTGTTATTGATGAACTCATGAAGTTTGCAACTGTCGATACCTCCTCCTCAATCAAGAATACTATTCTTGAGCAGACTGAAAAGGCTCTTGGAGATAAGTCCAAGGGAAAAATGGATAACAAGAATGAAGTCAATCCTTTTTCCACTCGTTTGTCTGCGGCCTACTCTTCATATAAGTCATTGCTAGATAGAGATTTTGGACAACTTAAGAATTTTGCGGATAAACTTCATAATCTGGATAATTATGCAGGAAGTGAGTCCATTCATTTTGGTGGTGTTGATTTTTCAAGCTTTGATTCAGTAAGAAATCAGGCATTAACACTAATCAATTATAAGAATGAGGAAATGAAAAAAGATCTTATCAAGATCAATCAGTCCCCATTATTCACTCGAGATAAGGATTCAAAGCAGCAGAAGGGTAAGGATACTGACAAGGCTTCAAATAAAGATGTTATATACAATTATGCTCTTCTTCGCCAGATTATTCAGAACTCGAAACTCTCTGTTGTTACAGGAAAGATAGCGCAGTGGACCATAGATGAACTTGATAAAAATACCACTATTCTTGACAGTGAATATGAGCGTAATATTGAGAATCTGACTTCCATTCTGGATGATCATAAGGGCAATGATCTGGTTACTCACTGGGTAACCAATGCCAAGCGCTTACTTGCTGCTGACTATTCGCTACAGTATGTGGATATGATTAAGCAGCTTCAGAATTTATATCCATATGATGATTCTGAATACAAGATTCTTTCCAGTCTTTCTGTTCTGATTGCGAAGGATGACGCCAATCGTAATGCTGAAATGCACGCGAAATATCAGGCTACAAGAGATATTCTTGGCGATTTCAAGATCAGAGATGAGTATAATCCGGATGTATTTTTCCGTTACTTTGAGCCTCTGGTTTTCATCAAGAAAGCTATGGAATCAAAGTCTAAGGAGTTTATTTTTGCAAAACGAGTTCTGGCAACCTCTTCAAAACTCAAGAAGATTCTTAATGCTTTTGCATCCTATTCTTCAAGCTACATGAAGTACTGGTATCATTTACCGGATACTGTTCATATGACAGCCAACAGTTATGCTGAGTTCTATGATATAACCTCAGAGCTTAAGGCCTACATGGTTAATAACGAGCTTCAGCGACTATATACTGAAAGCTATGAGATTATAAACAAGATTGATCCTATCATGCTGAATAAATCAGATGTTGAACTTCGAAATAACTTCCTGACTCAACTTGATACCCGTCGCAAATTTATCGATCTTGATTATATTGATGTTTGTAATGAGACTATGACAGAGTGGAACCTACTGTCAGGAGATGCCACCTATGCCAACAACATAGTTATGCAGATGTCTCAGAAGGAGATTAATGAGAAGCTCCTGAATTTAAGCAAGCCACCAAAAGGCAATGCCTATATTCCTTGGTGGTCAGATTTTACTAAGCTTGGTGTAAAGCTGCTGAAAAGAGATGCATCTCATGAGGCAAGCCTGTCTTTGCTGCAGTTCCAGTCTGAGCTGAAGGTTTTCCCTATTGTAAAGGATGCAGATCCTCAGGAACGAATTCTGAGCAAGAACGATATCAAGAGTCTTCTGGTTATCTTTAAATCATTCGGTCTATCTGATACTTCCTCAGAAAAGGCTACAGATCCTCTGGCAGCCTTTGCTAAGCAGGATGATTCCTTAAAGAAGAATGATGATCTCAAGAGTCCTCTGATTTTCAGCCCAGAGACAAACAAACAGGCTGATTTCAAATCCTGGGCCTCAAGTATATCCAATATTCTGGGTATTCTCTCTGGCAGTGGAAAGAATATGCAGTTTAAGATTGGTCTTGTTGATGCTTCTGATCAGAGTCGACTTCTAACTGCACAGAACATCAATAGTGAGCTGGCAATTGCAAGATATCGTTATTTCGATATAACTGTGGGTGATGGAAAGACTACACAGAAACTCCCTGCATTTGTGAACGGCAATAAGAATATAGCCATCTCTTCTGCTCCAATTGATAACAGTGAGATTGTCTTCAGATTCTATCGTTACTCTGATTCTGCTGATCCTGACTGTCAGGTAGTAATTGATGGTGGTTATCCTGCATTACAGCTGTATCTGGATGAAAGGGGAGAGTATAACGAGGATACCAAATCAACCTTCGTCCCAATTGAGATTGTTCCTGATGAAGGTGATCCAAGTGTATTCTTCGTTTCCCTGGGGATTGTCGGAAAACTGCCTACACCTGAGGAGTGGCCTGGTTCTGATAACTGGCCTGCTGCGGATAGTTTTGCCAATTACTAAGAGAAGTTTAGCGCATGAAGATTTGCAGTATAAAAACTTTAAGATTGCTTTGTGTCTTCTCTTCAGCACTGCTTCTGGCATCATGTAGTCTTTTTGAAGAGAAGAAGGTGGTCAGTCCGGAAATTCTTGGAGAGAATTCCAATGATGATCATTTTGTATCAGACTCGATAAACCAGAAGACTCTTTCTGCAGGAAAGCTTCTGGATGATATTAATTCGGGAATACAGAACAGGCTTCCAAGTGGATTTAATCTTATTAAGTTTCCTCAGAAATTCTCCAGTGTGTTTATAAAACAGACTGTTAGAGAACAGCAGTCGCAGGCTTATAGCATGTTAGACGCCGGTACTGTTAATAAAGCCGGACCTCTCAAGGATACAACCATTAAAAGAATGGAGCAGAACTGTAATATAGAAGCTCTTCCAGAGTCTATGAATACAGCTTTTGCCGTGGTAACCAAGAAAACTCCTCTTCTGCTTATGCCATCCAATGATGTCTGGCATAAGGATAAGAAAACTAAGGATAGAAATCTTCTTCATCTTGATTACCTGTCGATTGGTGAGCCTGTTGCTGTTTTGTCCGTAAGTCTGGATAAGCGCTATTATCTGGTTCAGACCAGATACTTAAGGGGCTGGGTCCCAATTGTTAATCTTGCTTTTACTAGGTACATAAGCTGGCTAAAAGTCGTTAAGCCTTCAGATTTTGCTGTGGTTAAGTCGCCAGTATATACAATTACTCTAGGAACAAAAGATAAGAAAACCTATGATTATTCCATGGGCGATGTAATTCTGCTTGATACCTCCAAATCAACCTTTGAAAAACCTGTTGGCCTGCTTCCGGTAAATGCAGGAGGGGTATTATCCTATAAAAATGCAGACTTATCCCCTGAGAAGGTAAATGTTGGTTATCTGGATTTAACACGAAAGAATATTCTCGCTCAAGCTCGTCAATATAAGAATCTATCCAGATCTGAATATTCGTATCTTCCTGAGCTTTATTCAAATTCACGCATTATTGCAAGGACCTATCGTTCTGTTGGGGTCTATATGCCTTTGGATTACAGCACCATGAAGATGGCATCCCCAAAAACAATAGACCTTGTAGGAAAGCCGTTAGATCAGAGAATTAGTGCATTTTCACAGGCTAAACCTGGTGATCTTCTCTTCTTTGATAATGATGTTGCGCTATTCTATGGAACTCTTCCTAGATACTCTAAAAATATTAGGGATGTTATTGCCTATCTGTATGTTGATACGATTGTAAATGAGATTGACTATAAAAAAGTTGAGAAGAAATACGACCGAATTATGGTATCTGATTTAAGATATCAGAGACCTTCTGGGCATACAGCTCTAAATGAGGTGGAGTTTATAGGGCAGTTCTTTACTCATGATGAAAACACCTCCCGACTTTCAGGTGCAGCTTCTGATAGAAATTCACAGGATGATTATGATCCTCTGTATATCGATGAACTAGAAGTTAATAAGTGATCGCGAATCTTAAATCTACCTCTCTTTTAAAACAAATCTGGTAGCCGAAGCTACCAGATCCAATTAAAATGAACTGAATATACTTAATTCTACTTAAATCTGTTGATCACAGGTTTCACTGGTGTAGCTTGAGGACTGTCAGACTTAACTGCACTTGCTGTTTCTGCTTTCTTGTCATCTGTCAGCCCTGCCTCTTTTTCCTGATTGGCATAAAGATTCAGTTCTGCATGAGGTGCTTTTCCTTCCTCAATACTCTTACTCCAGTTGTTTCTACCGGCAGCAACCTCATATCCAAGCTTAAAGTAGGTTTCATATCGTTCCTTAAGCTTTTTTTCTCCGCCTGGTGCTAGAGCAAGCATCAGCATTAGAGAGTTGATGCCGTTGCCTAACAGACCAGCAGGTGTTTTTACTACAGTTGTTCCCTTTGGTGCAAGATCACCAAAACTCCAGAACGCAACGAGAGCCAGTAAGCCCTCAGGTGTATCTGGTCCCTTGTTTCCGATTTTGATACAGTTATTGGCGTTATCCTCATCAGGAGATACTATATAGCTGTAAACACTATCCAGTGCAGAGCGTTTATTCTTGATCTGAGCTTTAAGATCAACCTTTGGCAATGAGGCCTTAATGGTTTCAATAGTCTCCTTTCTGGATGCCTCGATTTTATCCTGAAGCTCTTTCTTTGCTTTTGTAATTGGACTGTTTTCTACGTCAATAACAAAATCCTGATTATGATCTCGAATAATCTTTTCACAGGCTGCATTTAGAAGATCAAAAAGATCTTTTCCATGTTCTTTTCGAATCTCGCTCATTACTATTTCGATGGCTTCTTCACAGTCTTTTCGAATTTCAGGATCAATATTCTTTATTCTCTCCTGGTGAGCTGCAAAAGCCTTATCCCTAAAATCACGGAATTCAGCAAGTTTCTCCTCAACGTTATAAGGCGGTTTTTCTGGTTTTTGTGCCCATTCCGGAAGATTAAAAGGCTTTGGCTTTCCAATATCATCAATATCACGAGGCTTTGCCGGAGCTTTTTTTAGCTCCTTAAGTAAATCCAGAACACAGATATATGACCACCAGACTGCAGCACGATGATGAAGATTGTAAGCTAGAAAAGAACAAGCATCCTTGTACTCCTTCCTGTTTTCAAGTTCATGCAGAAAATCCTCACTGTTTGGATTATTTTCTGCAATTTCGAGAAGGTCGGTGGTTGCAGGATACATTTCCTGCTCAACAGCTTCGTTTACAGTCTGGTACTTTAGAAGTACCAGGTGTTTATTCATCCATTCGAGCTGATTTGATACATTAGCCATGTTATAAATTTACTCCGTATGTCTTTTAGTTCATCTTTAAAGCCTTGGTTGCGATTTCTGTTGCACCGGCGCTAGTCTGTAGAGCTTTTGCTTCTGACTCAAGAGCTTTTGCCCTGTTCTTATTTGCCTCGGCGTCAGTTTGAGAGGCTGCAACCTCACCGCCTTGAGCCTTTACATCATCTTTTGCAAGAGAACCTTCATTTGAATTTCCTTCTGCTTTCTTTTCATCAAGAACAGCTTTATCATCGGTTGGCTTTGACGATCTGTCTCCGGTAACATCACTTTCCTTGATATTTGAAGAAAGAATAGTTTCCAGTGCCTCTTCAGCAATCATCATGGCTACGCCCGTTGCTATATCAGTTGCCAGATTTGTTCCCAATTGCTGCAAATTCTTTTTACTTTCTTCTGTTAATGCCATAATTACAACTCCGTTTTGTCTGATTCAGATACTCACATTGAGCAATAACTAAACCACTGATCTTGCATCGATTACTTCTGCTTCTACTTCTTTTTTACCCATTGCATTTATCTTTAAGACGCCTCCACTGAGCGCAACCTTTCCTGGTTTTACACCCCATTCATTGGCCATAACAACGGCATGAATTGCAACTGTATTAAGCGTGTATTTCAGACTTGCAAAAATATATTTGATATCCTGTGCATGATTTTTACCAACCAGACCTTTTCTCTCAAACCAGTTCCAGTCACCTTTATCATCAGCCATTTTCAATATTTCAGTAATTATTCCCATGCCTTTGGAGATTAGATCTAATGCATCGCAGGTAAAATCACAGGTATCCACGACAAAACGGGCAACCGTTCTCTTGTCTGCTTCCTTTGCTTCTGCCATTTTCTTTTTGGCCTCTTCTTGTTCTGCCGCAGCAGCTTTTGATTGAACTTTAGCATCGTATGCGTCGGAAGCATCTTGGGCTTTTTGTTTGGTATCAGTTCTTTTTTTGTTATAATCAGGAATGGTTCCCTTCTTTTGGCCAGGATTATCAGGATCATCTGCACCAAAGTATTTACTAAAGATGTTTCCGTTATAATAAACGCCCAATCCTTCATTCAGTACAGGGAATAGAACTCCATCTAAGATTCCTTTTTCATACTTGGATGCATTAGCATTTGCATTGACCGTAATGGTATTTGCAAACTCTGAGACCAGGTCTTCATCAAATTTTAAGACACTCAGACTGGCCTTCGGTAAGGTTGTTGTTACCATACTTGTCTCTGTGCCGTTGATTCCTGAAACGCCTTTACTTGCTTTGAATCCTGCGCCTACTCCGTCTTTTACAGCAACGGCAAATTTACCGGTTATGTTTACCATTGGTGCTTTTACACTTGTACCTTCAAAAGCATCTAAGGTTAGAGATGATCCAAAACTTGCCATAGAACCGTTTGCAAATGGTATAGAACAGACTTTAACTGCTGATGATGCAATTGAGAGTGTTGTTCCTGCACATCCCATCTTGATACTTCCCGGAGAGGTCATGGTAATTGAGCCAGAGCCTGTTAGTGAAGTAGATTTAGATGATGAGATATTTATACTCTTAGCGTTGATGGTTACGGTTCCTTTAGCGTTTATTTCCAGATTTCCGTTATGATCAATCTTAAATACATCATCGAAGGATTCAATAGAATTTTCTGGATATCCTACTTCTGTCATGAACTCACAGGTAATTGCCTCTAGTCCTTTCAGGGCGTTTTGATACGCTTTGTTTTTTTCCTTCTGCTCTTTGTCTGCTTCTGTCTTCTTTTTAGTCAGAGATTCTATATCTTTGTTTATTGATTCGAGCTCCTTCTTCTTCTTTTTCTTATCATTACCGGAAAGCTTTTTCTCGGCTATTTCTGCTATTTTTTTATCATTATTTTTAATTTTAATATTGCTTTCTATTTCTTTAAGCTTGCTGTCTGCTTCCTTAAAATCTTTCTTTGTTGTTTCTACAAGATTTTTTATTGCATAGCAGCGATCTTTTATACTCTTTTCATTTAGTGGCTTGCAGTCGCTTTTACTTAACCCATCAAGATAGCTGTCTTTGATAGTGCTGTCGCCAGAATAATCCTGATAATACTTATAGGTGTTATCCTGTTTTATTAAAGCTTCTACAAGTGATGATTCGGTTCCATCGAGAATCTTGTTTTTTACGTATTGTTTTATATCTGTATTTTTTTCAATAGCAAGTTTTGAGATGCCTAAGCTGCTTTCGTCAACCTCATACCCTTTAATTCCGGTATTTTTACTGTTATCTGTAGCATCCCAAATATGAACTCGTGCTCCGTTACTATGGGTTGCAATGGTTTTAAGTGAAGCTAGACTATTGTTTCTTTCTGCTTTTTCAGCTTCGCTTATAGTATCTGATGATTTCTGGGAAAGGAAACTGTGTAAATAGTAATTGTTGTTTCCAGAAATAATCAGAACCTTTTGTCCAATACGAGGCATGTTGAATATTTCAATATTTTCAACTGTAGAGGTTAAATGTACCTGAACAGGCTTGTTCTGATCTGAAGGCAGAGCATAGAATAGGCTTGGACTCTTGGTATTATCTCCTGCACAGATACAGATTGAGCCTGCTAATGGTTCCTTCAAGTTTGGTGCGTCTTCAGGTGCAGGCCAGTATCCAGAGAATTTGCCCTCTCCGTCAGATACCACTGCTTCAAGTATTCTTATATTATTAGTTTCAGCTTTAACAGTAATTTCCTTATTTACTGCTACAGGCTTATTTTCAATTTCTACGAAGTCTGCAAAGGAACCAGGCTCTTTGTTTTGGTCCAGCTCATATGCACAGATTGTTTCCTCGATGCTTGGTGTATGCTCTTTGCTGGTATTGAATACAGAACTGTCTAAACCTGCTAGAATGTGCAGATCAACGTTATCAACAATAAGTTTTATTTCACTGTCAATGTAGTTTTGGGCTTTTATTACAGTTCCTGGAACGAAGATAAGATGCGATGCTGTAAGTTTATAGCACATCTTTTCTCTGTCTGTCTTGTTATTCAGATTCTTAAGGTTCTCAATTTCTGAATTCGTCTTGGATGCAACTGCATTTTTCTCTGTAGTTGTAGAATAGATTAGGAATTCATTCCTATTGTCGAATGTTCCAAGATCATTATTATTAACATCTATACTGAATGAGGTTAATTTAGGAGAACCGCTATCAGTCTGATCGCAGATAACTTCAATGTCGTAATTTAGTTTATCAGTGTTGCCGTTATCAAAATAACTACTTATAACGCCATTACTCTTGCTGACTCCATAGCCTTTGCTTAGGAAAACCTTAATTATTTTTTTATCATTATCATCAGCATGAATAATGTTGAAATTGAGGCCGAAATCTGTAAGTATTTTCCTTAAGCAATGCAGAGGAGTGTAATTTCCAATTTGAATGCATACATTATCAGGAAGAGATGAGAAAAGATTCTTGTCTTGTGAATCGAGCTGCTCATATTTGATTGATAAAAATGAGCTGTCTTTGTAATCTTCACCATAGACAACATTCTCTGGTTTACTTAAAAACTTCTCCAGTTTATCCTGCAGCTTTCCGTATGTTTGATCCTGATATTTGTAATTACTTCCTTTAAGGAGTTCAAAAGGAGAGGCGAAATCGATCTCGAAGATGTTGGCTGGTTTACTGTCTGTCTTGGTGGTTACATCCATTGTTTTTCCAAGAAACTTCACTGAAGAGATTAAGCCATTGACAATTCTTTTGAAGCTGTAATCCTGTTTTAATTGCTTATCTTTGTCAGGAGCATGCAGATTATCTGTGATTTCTATTTCAACGTTTATCATTTTACCGATAAGTTGCTGCATATCAGACGCTTTTAAGGTGTTTGTTGCATAGAAGAACAGTTTTCCATAGTAAAGATCTGATATTCCTTCTTTTAATGAAAACTCATAAACAGAGTATGAAGGAAATATAACTTCACCCTGTTTGATTTCAGGGGTGATGCTGAAATAAATAGACTTAAGCTTAGTGTTCATCTTATATTCCCTCGAAAACTGATTCTACATACAGATCATTTCTGTTATTGGCTAGATGACTCTACCTTTAATTTACAGACAATCCGCATCTACAATCATAGTTGAGAAAAATAAACTAAAAAGTTGCCATTTCTACATTTTTTTCTAATTTAAATGTTCAATGATCACATATATAGAAAAAAATTTTGTGTACATAATAATAGGTAAAGTTTTACTTGTGGTTTGTGATTATTGTCAAAAATATTAAAAGTAGTGAAAATTTTCTGAAAAAATTACTTTTTAAAATATATCTTGGTTTTCGATATAAAAGACAAATCTATCGATAAACATTCTTAATACCAATAATAAGAATTTAGAAAAAAATTATAATTTTATTAGAGATTATGTTCTGTATTATTGTTTTCTAATAAAGCTTTATAAATCAGATTGTTAGACTGTATTTATCAGTTTTTGCCTAACTGTAATATTGTCTTTTGAATAAGAATTAATGTGACTATAATCAAAAATCACAAAAGTAGTTAAAACAAACGGAAAAAATGATCTATATTGTGTAATAACAAAACAACATTATTTTGATAATGTTTCTTCTGCCGGTGACTTTAAGGAGAAATATATTCTTGTTGAGATTCTCTGATGAAAATTAAGAAGGCAGATTTTTAATCAACAGTTTTTATTTTCATGTAAATGAGATTAAAAACTTTTTTAACGGTCAAACTTCAGCTCTTTTAGAGCGGTGATGATCATAAAAGGAGATTTATTATGGCTTCAGATTTTTTTGTAAAGATTGACGGCATTGATGGTGATTCCAACGATAAGGGCCACAGCAAGTGGAT
>JAEEGL010721427.1_pt1 | contig 14310 bp, 5 predicted proteins | sample 9134231 | NCBI WGS metagenome assembly JAEEGL01 (sample SAMN16246548, study PRJNA631951) | gut metagenome | biome: gut microbiome; feature: rumen; material: fiber-attached | host: Bos | place: Iran: Karaj | collected 2018-10 | reverse complement strand
CCAAAGTTAAATACTGTTGTTAAATTAGCATCACTATACCATCCCCCAAATACCATATTATCCTTAGATGGTGTTGCAGGAACTCCTACATTGCTACCTTCCCTTACAGTAACATCATTAATAGTTGTTCCGCCATTAGTATTAAATGTAACTGTATATTTGTTAATCCAGTTAGCATATACTGTAATGTCTTTTTTAATGGTGCTACCGAAATCAAATGGTGTTGTTAGTGAAGAGTCACTATACCAGCCATTAAAATCAGCTTGGTCCATTAATTGCGTTGGAACTGAAACGTTAGACCCTTCTTGAACTTTTTCAGAAGTTACAGTCTCCGTTCCGTTCATAAATGTAACTGTATATTGCTTTACTTCTTTGCCGCATGATGCTAAAATTGCTGACAAGCTCAGTAAAGAAGCAGTTGCACTTAATCCCAACATTCTTCTTTTGTTTTTCATTCTTCTTTCCATCCCTCTTTACTACTAATTCCGTTTTAACAGAAATCGTTTTCAATTATAGCATACTTTATTTATTTAATAAATAAAAATAGTGTATTTTTTATAAATAAATATAATTATAAAAAAAGACCATAAGTAATCACTTATAGTCAATTTATTTATTAGTTCTTTTTAGCCCATACAACATAGATTGTTGTATCTTCAGTTATTTTTGTTTCAAACATTTCGTCCATAGTTAAAGCTTTGCCATCTTTTGTTAAAGAAAAGCCTACAGCTTCATAATTATCTCTAGTAGCTTTAACATTCATCAAGAATTCATCTATAGTAGTTCCATAATAAACATTTTCTATAACCATGTAAACTTCATCAAAAATCGTACCTCCGTTAGCATCAATAATTACTTTATATTTATTAATATCCCATTTTGCATATAAAGTAATGTTTGAAGCAACCTCACTTCCAGTAACAAATGGTGTCAAAAACATTTCGTCTAAATACCAGCCAGCAAATTGATATCCAGTTCTTTCTGGAGTAGGTGTTTGATATGAAAAATTTTGAACAATTTCATCAATTACATCATTTCTACCATCTTTAAAATTTAAAATAACTCTTACATATATAATTTCTTCAAAGATAGCTTTAAATGACATTTCCTTTAAAATTGTTACTTCCTCACCTACAGCATATTTTTTACCATCACCATCAACATATTCTTTAAATGAATATCCTTGTTTTGTTGGTGCTGGTAATGTAATATTAGAATTATATGTTGCTTGTTCTGGTAAATAATCTACAGTTCCACCTGCTAAATCAAAGCTAATTTTAAATACCTTTATACTAAATTTAGCTTCAACAGTAACATTAGATAAAACATTATCAGCATCAAAAGGTTCTTCTCCTAAATACCAACCGATAAATATATATCCTTCCTTGTGAGGATTAGGTATTTTTATACTTGTGCCACCCTTTTCAAATGTAGTTGTTGCGTAGTCTTTGCCATCAACCAAATAATTAACAGTAACCAGTTCAATAGCTTCCCATTTAGCATATAAGCTAATATTAGATGAAACAGTACTTCCAGTAATAAAGGCTTGACTAAAGTTAGAATCAAAATACCAACCAACAAAACGATAACCAGTTCTTTCTACTTTCTTTGGTGTATAAGCACTATTCTTTTTTATTTCTATTTTTTCAGCGATACCATCATATCCATAATTTAGTTCAATTGAAACTTTTTCTTCAATTCTAACAAATAATGGATTAACTGTAGTATCACAGCTTGTTAAGGAAAAACATCCTAATAAAGTCACGCTCATTAAGATAAGCATCAACAATTTATTTCTTCTCATTTTTCCCTCCAATCTATTATTTAAAAATTCTCCTAAATCAATAGGAGAATTCTTTATAATTATGCATTTTCAATTATAGAATTCATTGTTTCTCTGTCATAGAAAACTTCATAGTCAACAGCTGCATCAACAGCAACTCCACCTTCAATATATGAAGTTTTTTGATTAGTAGTTTTATAATTTTGCATTGATACGTATAACAAAGATGAACCTGACATTTGGAATGCTGTTCCATCCATTAATACAACAGGAACAACACCACACATACCTCCGCCAGAGGCAACACCTATAATTTTAGCTAAGCCTTGATCCTTGCAAATTGAAGCAAAGATATTTGCAGCAGAATATGTTAAACCTGATGTTAAAACATACCAATTATAATCTGGATATGCATCTTCAGTTGTATATTTACCATCCAAATTAGTATCTACATTGATCTCATAAGTTACTGTTAAGCCCATAATCTCATTTTTAACTGTAGCGTAATAACCTTGTTTTAAGAAGCCTAAAGCTCTATACATGGCAGCACCATTACCACCACCATTACGAGATAAGTCAACAACAATGTTTTTAACACTTGGATTAGCCTTTATTCTTTCCATAGAATAAATGAATAATCTAAATGTATCATATTTATAAGCATCTTCTTTTACAGAACCATCAGAATTAAATATTTGATCATTAGTTCCAGTTACAAATTCAAATGGCATAATATATGCTGTATTACCTACAATTTCAAAGTAAGTCTTTTCAGTATAATGTTCTTCGTAATAATCACCTAATAAAGTAGATGTTTCCTTCATCTTAACAAAATTAGAATCTTCTTTTGCCCCTTCAGTAGATGATACCTTATTACCGCCTGTGTAATAAGAACTTGAAATTATACCCGTATGACATTCATTTAATAAACCATAGAATAAATCTTTATAGCCTTGTTCAAATACTTCTGGATTAGTAGATAATAATTTCTCTTTAATACCATTTGATTTAATATATTCATCAAAGCTAGAAATATTCTTATAATTCTTTAAACCGTAGAATGTATCAAGGGTAAATAATAAATCATTATAATTAGCTTTTCTTAATTCTTCAGATGATAAAGTATTAGTTAAGCTTGATTGTTTTATCTCTTTAAGAGATGATTCTTCTAAATCAGCACCTACAAAGTAAGCCATATAAATCTTATCACCATTAAAATATAGGTTTGAATAATTCTCGGCTCCAAACAATGTATTTAAAACACTAAATGGAAAATAACATTTCTTATCCTTTAAGATAATATCAATATCATATTTTCCAAAATCAAGAACGATAGTCTTCATATCATAATCATAGGTATCAGTTTTAGTAGTGAAATATGCAGAATAATCTGTAGTTTCACTTTCTTTAGTATTTTGGAAGATTTGAGTATATTGAGTGTATAGCTTATCTGCCTTATAGTCTACAACAGCCTTTATTTCTTGGCCATTAATTGTAGAACTAATAATATATTCACCAATGAAATTAACAAATCTAAATTTATAGTCTTTAGCATTTAATAATCCATCTAAATCATTAACAAATTCATCTATAGGCATATAAGGAATTTTACTATCCTCAAAATAATATAAATTCATTTGTTTTGTATTAACAGTATAATTATCATTCAAATTTACAAAAGGTACTTCCTTTACAGTATATGTTCTAACATCATTATCTGTTGAACATGATGTTAAAAATAATGATAATAATACAATTAAGAAAAATAACTTCTTTTTCAAAATAAAACCTCCTTCTTAATACGAATATTAAGAAATAATAATACTCTTTAAATATGATGTAGCAGTCGCTACAAATGTTATAGTTGTGTTTGCTTCTACATCAATAGAGTAAACACCATCTGTTGAAGCAACACCATTAACTGTATATGCTTCTTGATAATGATTAAATGTGATAGTTACAGTTGAAGCCTTAGTTACTGTAAATGTAATTATAGTTCCAGCATTCATTTGCGTATCATTAGACCTGGCTTCAAGTTTACCATTAGTTGCATCAATAGTCATATTACCAAATGTTCCTGTTGTACCATTTACATTATCATTAGTAGTAAATGTATAACCACTTGTAGTAGCGGTTCCATCAAAATAGTAATAAACATTTGTATTTACGATAGGCTTTGTTGTTCCATCCCATACATTATCATATTTAACTTTACCATTAGTCTTGCCAAATATAATATCTAAATTATTGTATTTTGCAGCTTCAGTTGCATCAGTTAATACTGTACAACCAGTAATTGATGCGTTTATAGCTCCATCACCATTGTTATTATATTCATAGAATTTAGCATTAGAAGCTAAAATACTACTATTCCAATCACAATATCTACCAACGCTTGATGAAGCCGTTGGAGTTGTAGAATATTTAGCTGAGATTGTTGAATTCATAATCATTACGCTTGATGATGCAGTCCAAGGTCTACCAAGTGCGATTATTCCATTTGCTACAGCCGAATCAGCTTCAAATGTACAACCATCATATATGCATCCATATTTAACAGCATCGCTAGAATCAGTATTTTGTCCTTTAAACGCATTTACATAACCACCTTGAGTATTTGACCCATTATAAACAGTATGAATTATAGAATTTTGGATAAATGTTGTTCCATTTGTACCAAAGATATAATCTGTAGCACCTGAAATATAACATCCATCTAACAAATGTCTTCCTGTAAAGAATTCTACAGTATCTTGATAACCTAATAATGCTACATTAGTTAATCTAACCATATCAGCTTGAACAAGTAATGCTAAAGCTCTATGTTCAGCATGTGATTTAACAACATTAGTAAAATATGAATAACAATTATTAGCATTAGAAATTGTTAAAGATTCAATTTCACAATTAATTGCTTTTTCAGTAATATAAACTGTTTGAGTTGAATCAGTGACATGAAGACTATTACTTCCTGTACTTCCGTTTCCTTCAGTAGTTGTACCGTAAAGTGAATCCCATTCAATTACTGTAGCTCTAGCTAAATCTACTGCATCATATGATTCATCTTGTTCATATGTTGCTTTAGCAACACCACTACCAGTAATTGTTAAATACGGAACATTAATAACTACCTTTTCGTTATAATATCCTGCAGCTATTTGTAAATAAGCACGTTTGGTTGCTGTTGGAGTAACCATCTCTAAGGCCTCAAGTGCTTGGTTAATAGTTTTAAACTTAGTGAATATTGTATTACCTGATTCAAAAGTTTCACCTACTACGTAGTTACTGCTTACAATTGCATAATAACCTTTATCGTTACTTGCAACCTCAAAATCTGCAGCTAGTACATAAACATCAAATGTACCTTGATAATTACCATATGTTACAGTAATTGTCTTTTTACCTGTAGTTGAAGAATCAAAACCACTAAATGTAAATCCTGTTGTAATATATTGATTATCAATAATAGCACTTAAGTAAGTTGAATCAAATTGTTCTCCAACCTTATAAATTGTCTTTACATGCATAGCTGGATATTGACCATTATTATATGAAGTATTTTTTAAAGTGTTTCTTGCAGTATAGTAATAACCTAATTCTAATTTCTCATAATTTTCAGGCTCAGGATTTTGATTAGTCTTATCAACGACTATAGTTATCATATATACATATATTCCACTACTAGCTGAATATAAATAATAATCACCTGCTGAAACATCTGCAAATGTATAAGATTGTAGATTACCTGTTGTATCATCTGATGATACTTTTGTAGCTCCATTATCTAATACTAAATGACGATTAGCACTAGCCTTATAATATACTATAACACTACCAGTTGATGGCATACTAAATTTAATATTTCTATATGAAGTTGATCCTCCGCCAGGAAGATATAAATTCTTAGTAACAGTTTCTTCTCCGCATGTTACATTATCAGAATAAACAACAACATTTTTAGAACTTGTAGCATAAATTATTAAACCATTAGTTAATTCTACATTTTCTGTATAAGTCGCATCATTAACCTCATCAAATTTTAAATGTGTAATAGAGACAGTTACTTCTTCAAATTTTGCATAAACAACTGTATTTTTTGAAATTACATTATTAAAATTAAATACTGTCTCATAATCAGTATCTGTATACCAATCAATAAATTTATAACCGATTAATGTAGGATTAGAAGGTTTTGATACCTTATTACCTTCATAAACTGTAGTATTAGATATACCAATATCATCTTGACCTAAATTATATACAAATTCAACTGTATATGAGGCAAGCTTTTTAAGCTTAGCATAAACAATAATGTCTTCAGTAATTTCATTTGAATTATCAAATGATTCTGTTAGAGCTTCATTCTTATACCAACCAAGAACTTCATAGCCTTCTAAATCTAATGTAGGCATAGAAACTGTGCCTCCATCGATAACTTCAATAGTTTGAGCTGTTGTTAAAGTATTATCAATTGTATATTTAAATGTTACTGTATGCTTAACTACAGCCTCAGAATATAATCCTAATGAACTATAATAACCACTACCTGCACCAGCATGTAATGCTACATATTCTGGAACATCTTCTGTTTCATTCATAATAGAAACATTAGATTTTTGATTTGTTGAATCATAATAGAAAATAGTTGAATCTGTATCAAATGCTTGACCGTATAAATTGCCATTTGAAACTGTTTCAGTTCTAGATGTAACTATTGTTGCACCTGAAGATGAGCAGCTATCAAATGTATTATTATATGATTTTACTGCAGCAACCTTACCATCACTTGTCTTTAAAGTAAATGTGTTATTAGTATTTTTGAAATAACAATTTTCAATAAAAGCAAATGCTCCTGCATATATTTGCATATTATTACCTGATGATTTGTAATAATAGTTATTATACATATGCATATTTGCTTGTCTAGCAAATGGTAATCTTGATTGGCATTGATCATAAAAATTATGATGGAATGTTACACATGCTGTATGTTGAGTATCACTACCACCAACTAAGCCTGTCTTATGATTACCAATATAGTGATTATAAGATAAAGTAACATAAGCTAACTTCTTAAAATCTGTAGTACCATCACCATCATGTTTATCTTGTTCTGAGCATACATCCCAATAATTTACGCCTCTTTCAAACGTATTATGGTGAATCCATAAATGACCAGTCTTAAAGCCTGCAAGTGTAGTTGAATCATCTCCACCCTCAAATGAGCAAGCATCTTCTGTATAATCATCAAATGTTAAATTCTTAACCTCAATTGATGTACAAGATTTCCAAGTGAATCCCCATTGGAAAATTCTAGCATCATCACCAATACCTTCAACAGTTACATTCTTAGCATTTGAAATATCTAACATATTGTAATATGAATCAAATTCTTTTTTACTTGAATCATATTTAATCTTATTAGATAAACCCTCTAATTTAGAATAATTAGTTGTATTTAATTCATTAAAGCCACCTCTAATTAAATCTGATTCATCATAACTTTGTAATGCTAAATATTGTCCATTAGCACCTTTTACAGTCGATGTTGTTGCAGCTGAATATGAAGCTACTGTAAGTGGCTTCCAAGTTGCAGCACCAATAGTGCCTAATATTCTAACATCTACTGGAATTGAAGCATTAGTTGCAGCCTTTAAAATATTAGCTAAACCAGTCTTTGTACTGCTTCCAATCTTTGTAGTAACAGTATTTTTATTACTTTCGTTTACATAAACAACAACTGCATTAGCCTTTAATGTACCATCATTATTATAAGCACCAACGCCTTCCTCATAATTAAAATGAGCATAGCCTGATCTATCTTGAGCAGACACCATAACATTTCTAGTTGTTGTAGCATCACCAAGCTCAACCTTAATTGTATATTTACCCGCAGCCAAGCCTACAATATCAGCTCTAATATATTCGCTATCACCAGATATCTTTCTAACTAGTTGGGAATCAACTTTAACGTATTCATTATTTAATAAATAATAAACTTTATAATCATTTACTTCATAGCCATCAGCAACTGAAATCTTTACATATACTGCTTCATTTGCACCAACACACTCAATAACATTTAATACTGAAGCATTTGGATCAACAAATTTTGCATAAACATTTGTATTTTCAGTTATAAGTGTAGTCTTTGGATTAAATACCTTAGTATGATTTTCATCTAAATACCAACCATCAAAATTATATCCTGATTTTTCTGGATCATCTGGTAATTCATTTGTAGGATTATTATATTCAACATTCTTAATTGTATGATACTTACCACCATCAACATAGAATACTACATCAAACTTCTTAATATTATATGTTGCTGTTAAAGTCTTATTACCTATAGTACCCTTTTCAATCTTTGTAATAGATGCACCATCAGCATCATTCCAACCTGCAAAATCATAGCCTTCTTTAGATGCATCAGCAAATGTAACCTCATCTTCAATTGTATAAGTTGATGGATTATTAGCATTATTTGTTCCACCATCTAAATTATAAGTAATTGTGTATTCAATAGGAGTTACCTTTGCTGTCAAAACGAAATCTCTATCAAATGGTGTATTTAAATCAAAATCCTTTCCATCCTCGTCAAGCCAGCCTATAATGTTATATCCATCAAGTTTTACATCCTCCAATATGCTTGCAGGGAATGTCTTCTTGTTAAAGCTATCATAAATAGTTTCTTTATAATCGTTAAGATAATTTAATCTTACCTTGCATTGCTTTGCCCAATAAGCGTATAGCTCCAAATCTGCTTTAATTACTATCTGATTCAACTCATTCATTGGGATTGGATCTCCAGTTGCAGAATATGCAAAGGCAGCTAAACGATATCCTTCCTTTGCAGGTGCAAAGCCATAAGAATTTAATAAAGTATTTAATTCTATAAATTGAGTATTATATATAACATCCTCTATAACTATATTTTCACTATTTGAAGCCAATAAGCCACCATTACCATAGAAGGTAATACTAAATTTTGCTACATCATATAATGCATAAAGTGTAAGATTACCAGTTGTGCCCTTTTCAATCTTTTCTACCTTATTTTGATATTTAGCATCGCTATACCAACCGACAAGCTCATAGCCTTCCTTAGCTGCAGATGCAAATACAATTTCATCTTCTATTGTATATTTTGATGGATTTGATTCGCTATTGGTTCCACCATCTAGTTCATAAGTAATCTTATATTCAACAGCGTTAAATTTAGCATATAAATTAGTCGTGTTTTTAATAACATCAGTCTTTAGATTAAATTCATTCTTATATTCAGAATCTAAATACCAACCAGCAAATTCATAACCAGTCTTTGATGGTGTATTAACACCAACAACTGGATTGTTATATATTACATCTTCTGTAGAAATAGTTTTTCCATCAACTATATAATTAACCTTATATGTTTCAATTTCAAATAATACATATAAAACAACATTTCCAGTTGAACCTTTTTCAATCTTTTCTACCTTATTTTGATATTTTGCATCACTATACCAGCCAATAAACTTATGGCCTTCCTTTGAAGCATCAGCTAATGTTATAGTTTCTGTTTCAATTGTATATGTTGCAGGATTATTTGCTGAATTTATTTCATCAGCTTCAAGTGCATAAGTAATGCTATATTCGATTGCTTCAAATTTAGCATATAAGCTTGTAGCTGATTTAATTGTTTCTGTTTTTACATTAAATTCATTTTGTAATGCTTCTTCCTTATACCAGCCTTTAAATTCATAGCCAGTCTTTGATGGATTAGCTTCTAATCCACCAACAAAGTTATTATAATCAACATATTCGCTACCAAATTCATTATCACCAACGTAATATGTTACTTTATATCTATTTAAATTAAATTTAGCTGTTACAGTTACTGAAGCATCTACATTTAAATTACTAAATACTTCTTCACCAACATACCAATTTTCGAATGTATATCCATCCTTAACTGGTACACTTGGGAATTCAAGCTCATCACCATTTGTAATATTGATTGTCTTATAAACTTTATTATCAACAACAAATGTAATGATTACATTTTCTTCATAAGTTGCGATTAAAGTGATTTTACCAGTTGTACCAGTTTCAATTTTTGAAACAGGTGCGCCAGTTTCACTAACCCAACCTTTAAATGAATAGCCATCTTTTGAAGGTTTTTGTAAAACCACTTCATCTTCTATAGTATATGTAGATGGATTACTAGCATTATTTGTTCCTCCATCTAATCTATATTCAATCTCGTAATTAACTGGTTCAAATTTTGCATATAAATTTGTATTTGAAGTAATTCTATCTTCTTCAAAATTGAATTTAGTTGTAGAATTAACAAACCAACCCTTAAATTCATATCCAGTCTTTGATGGATTATTATCTAAACCATTTGCTTTATTATTATAATCAACCTTTTCTGAACCAAATTCGTTATCATCAACAAAATATTTAACATCATAGCTATTAATATTATATTTACCAACAACTGTAATAGATTCACTTACTTCAGCTATTTCATAAACATTATTACCTAAATACCAATTTTCGAATGTATAGCCTTCTTTTACTGGTGCTGTAGGAATAACAATTTGTTCACCTTTTGATACATTTACTGTTTTAACAACATCATTATCAACAACAAATGTAACTAAAACTTCCTCAGTCCATTTAGCATATAAGTCAATATCTTTTGTTGTTCCTTTAGCGATTGATGTAACTTTATTAGTTAAAGCTTCTTCCTTATACCAACCTAAAAATGCAAAGCCTTCTTTTGTAGGCTCAGCTAAAGTAACCTCATTTTCAATTGTATATGTTAAAGGATTAGCCTCATTATTAGTTCCACCATCAAGATGATAATTAATATTATATTTAACAGCTTCCCATTTAGCATAAATATTTATATTACCTTGAATTTTAGTATTAGTGATATATTCAGTAGTGAAATAATCATCATAATACCAACCAACAAGTGTATAGCCTTCCTTTTCAGCCTTTAACACTTTACCATCAAGTTCTTCTGCAGATACTGTTTTAGGTTCAAAGTCAAAACCATAATTAACAGTAACAGAAACCTTATTGCCATTACATGATGCTAAAACAATACTTAATACTAAAACAAAAAATAATAATACTTTTTTTATTTTTTTCATATTCGCCACCATAGTAGCCTTTCTTATATTTTTGTACTACTTATTTATCTTTGAAATAATATCTCTCGCCACAAAAACACCATTAGCGCCTGCTTGAGCAAGTCCTCTTGTAAGACCAGCTCCATCACCGCCAACATATAAGCCCTTAATCTTAGTTTCAAAATTATTTGAAATCTCAGGACGCTTTGAATAGAATTTAGCTTCTACTCCATAAAATAATGTATGTTCTGATGCAATACCAGGTGTTACATGATTTAATGCTTCAATCATTTCACAAATTGATTTCATAGTATTATATGGTAATACTAATCCTAAATCTCCTGGAACTGCTTCTTTAAGTGTTGGTCTTACAAAGCCCTCATCAATTCTTTTCTTAGTAGATCTTCTACCCTTTAAGATATCACCATAACGTTGAACTATAATTGATCCACATGATAATTCATTTGCAAGTCTTGAAACTTGATGTGCATATTCATTTGGCATATCAAATGGTTCAGAGAACTTATGTGATACAAGTAAGGCGAAGTTAGTGTTTTTACTTCCTAATTCCTTAGATGCATAAGCATGTCCATTAGCAAGCATTGTACCTGAATGATTTTCAACTACAACGTGGCCAGATGGATTTGCACAGAAAGTTCTAACAACTGTACCAACTGATGTTCTATATAAAAATTTACCTTCATATAGATTATCATTAATTTCTTTCATAATGATATCATTTGTTTCAACTCTAACACCAATATCAACCTGATTTGATGTCATATGAATATCGTTTTCCTTACAAACATCTTCAAGCCAACTTGAACCATCTCTACCTACAGCTAAGAATACATATGGAGCATTTATTTCTTCTCCATTTTCAAGCTTAACGCCTTTAACTTCTCCATTTTCAACTAATACATGGCTTACTCTAGTTTGATATTTCATATCGATATTTTTCTTTAATACTTCATATATCTTCTTTAATATCTCTAGATTATTTTCAGTACCTAAATGTCTAACTTCACTTCTAAGTAGCTTTAGACCAACTGATAAAGCTCTTCTTTCAATTTCTTGAACTTTGTCTGTATTTGGATTAGTTATTTTAGTTGTAGCTCCATATTTTAAATTAATTGAGTCTACATATTTTATTAAATCTAGGACAATTTCATCATCTAGATAATCTGTTAACCAACCACCAAATTCAGTTGTTATATTAAATTTACCATCAGAAAATGCACCAGCACCACCGAAGCCATCAGTAATTGAGCATGCAGGATAGCATCCTGATATGCCCTTCTTATTGATTGGACATTTTGCAATTTCATGTGCTGCAATTGGACATTTTCTAGAATAAATGTCTCTTCCCTTATCAATTAATAAAACTTTTAAATTTGGATTTTTAACCATAAATTCATATGATGCAAAGATTCCAGCTGGACCTGCACCAACAACTATACAATCGTAATTCATAAACCTACCCCTTATTATTAAAAACAGTTAAAAAGCTTCCTGGCATCTTTGATTCAATAGAAATCAATTTCTTTGTATCCGGATGATAAAATTCTAAAAGATATGCATGAAGTGCTAATCTTTTAATTGGATTCTTATTAGCTAAATATTTATCATCACCACAGATAGGATGCCCCATATCCTTAAATGTTACTCTTATTTGGTTTTTTCTACCTGTTTCAATATTACATTTAACAAGTGAAAAATCATTTACTTCCTTCAATACCTGATAATTAGTTATTGCAACCTTACCATCAGGATCATTTGTTTTATAAACAATATTATTTTTATTTTCTTTTAATTTAATAGATATTCTATCTTCCTTTTTAGGAAGTATACCTTCAACTACAGCATAGTAGCCACGAGATACTACTAAATCATTCCAATTCATCTTCATCTTAGTATAGATAAATTCATTTTTAGCAAACACTAAAACTCCAGATGTTTCCTTATCTATTCTATGTAAGATAAATGGTCTAAGTCTTTTATCTTGAGCCTGTAGATACTGTAAGACATATTCATAAGCATTTTCATGCTCACTGTCAGCTTCTACTGATAAAAGACCATTAGGTTTATCTATAGCGATAAAATCACTATCCTCATAGATTATATTAATTCTTGGTCGAGCTCTTTTTTTAGGAGCCTTTTTTTCTAAAGCATCTCTAACAGGTCTTTTAGCAATCTTAACCTCATCATCGTGAGCAAGTACTAAATTATATTGACTTACTACACTACCATTAACTAAGATTTGCTTATTAGTTAATAGATGCTTACAGTTATTTCTTGATGTATTTAATTTTGAAATTAGAAATGATAAAAGCTCTTCACTTTTTAAAACCTTGAAGGCTTTTGTTATTTCTATTTTTTCACTACTATTTTTATTATTATTTTTCATAACTACCTATTATCATAAACATCATTTAATGGATTATTCTTAGATAAAACATTAATGTTTGTATTTTCAAAGCTAACATTTGCATAGCTTATAATACCAAATTCCTTAACAGTGGCATCGATATTTCTAAATTTAATCTTTGACATAATTTGATTTTCAAAGCCTTCAATGTTAAACGCTCTAGCAAGTCCCTTATAATCAGAAGTTTGATAAGCTTTAACATTTGAAATATCAATATCTTCTATTACTGTATCTAAAATACTTGAATCAACCTTTTCACAAAGTGTATTCCAATATGCAGGTACCTCACCAATATATCCCTTTGGAATCTTACATGTTGAATAACTTGGATTCCAATTTAAATAGAAATGGAATAAATATTTAACATTAATCATTTCCAAATTAGAAATAGTTATATGCTTAATATATCCCTTTCTAGTTTTAGTTGATTTAATTCTAAAACCACAATCTGTACCTTCATATTTAATATTTGAAATATGAATATTATAAACACCACCAGAAAGCTCAGAACCAATTGTAATACCAAAGCCTGATAAAATTGTACAATCATGAATATTTACATCATGGCTTGGCTTATTAACTTTTATACCATCAGCATCTCTACCTGACTTAATACAGATTGAATCATCATTACAAGCAAGGGTACAATTCTTAACCTCAACATCATATGATGAATCAATGTTAATTCCATCAGTTGATGGAGACATAGTGTCATCCGATTTAATTTTGATATTATCTATTACTACATCATGTGAATATAAAATATGTACATTCCAGAATCCTGAATCAATAGATGAAATATCTGAAATTTTAATATTTGAAGAATTTGAAACTACTAAATTTCTAATTCTTCTACAATCATAATCACATGCAAATCTTAATCCTAATTTATCATATTTAGCACGCATGCCACCGTGCATATCATTTCCCCAATATTTATTCCACCAATATGGACCAGAGCCATCTATAGT
>JAEEGL015217266.1_pt1 | contig 14311 bp, 12 predicted proteins | sample 9134231 | NCBI WGS metagenome assembly JAEEGL01 (sample SAMN16246548, study PRJNA631951) | gut metagenome | biome: gut microbiome; feature: rumen; material: fiber-attached | host: Bos | place: Iran: Karaj | collected 2018-10 | reverse complement strand
GTACAAAATGTCGGAAATATGTATAATTGAGTTGCCTGGAAGAAGGAGGGCGCGAAATGTCGAACAGAAATCAGGAAGGAAGTGAAAAGCTCCGCAGGGCGTTCATAACCCTGCTCGAGGTGAAACCCATAAAGGAGATCAGCGTCAAGGAACTCGTGGCGGAAGCCGGAGTGAACAGATCCACCTACAACTATCACTACTACGCCATCGAGGACGTGCTGGAAGACGTTATAGTGGACTTTACGAGAGGCCTCAGGGAATCCTTCACCCTGAGCAGTTCCTATGGACATACTTCCAAGCTCAAGGGCTTCGAAGTGGAACACGCCGTGATAGAGTATTTCGAAAGCAGGAAAAAGACCATCACCACCCTGTACAAGGCGGGCTACTGGCTCATGTTCATGGACAGGGTCGAAAGGGAATTCGAAAACATCTTCAGGGGCTATTCCATGCTGTTCATTACAGACAAGGGGGAAAAGGAGGAGATGTCCGAAGGTCTTTCCTACGAGCTGAGGATAAAGGAATTCTGCTACTCCATAATCGCAGATCTTCAGTTCTGGATGGAGTACAAGGCCATAATTTCCCTGGAGGAAGTCATGAGCGTCGTGAAGCACGTAAAGCACGTACATCTTCTTTCGGCAAAAAGGAAATAAATAACCCAACAATTTGGTAGGTATTGATGGGCTAAATCACGGAATTTGTTTGTGGTAAAAGCTTGTCATTTGGGAAATAATAACCGTGGAATTATTCCACGGTTTTTTAAGTAGAGAAAGGAGCAAAACCAATGACCAGTAAGGAGTTGGTCCCATACAGAACCAAACTGTTCCGCGATGCGGCCACATTCAAAAAACCTGACAGAGTCCCCCACCTTTCATTCTTCGTAACATGGAAGATACTCGACGGGGGATACACACTCAATGAAGGTCTCAGAGACTACGACATCATGACCAAGGTCATAAGAGAACACCAGGAGAAGTACAACTTCGACGCCATCTTCGAACTCGGCGTAAGAAACATCGTAAGGCTCGTAGACCACCTGGGCGGAGGAACGTATATCATCCGCGACGACGGTATCGAATACAAGGACAACGCCCTCGTAGAGCTCGACGAACTCGACGAGTACATGGAAGACCCGACTAAGTTCATCTGGGAGAAGGGCATGAGCAAGAAGTATCCGACCTGGGCGGACGGCACCATCAAGGCTTCCGACCTCCAGAAGTGCTTCGACGAGCAGAAGGCTTTCCTCGGATACTTCAAAGGCATCCAGAAAATACTCAAGACGGAGTACGGTCTGCCCACCTTCACGGCGCAGAGCGTTCCCTGCTATCCCGGAATAGACTTCCTCTTCAATTCCCTCCTCGGGATAAAGAACCTGTCCCTTGCCATGAGGCGTATGCCCGAAAAGATCGACAGGGCGGTGGCGGTCACCAACGAATTCTTCCAGGTGCCCGGAGTCGCAGCTCTCAAGAAGAGAAAAGGACCCAATCCCAAGGCCTGCTACGACTATGACATCGCTCTTCTGGTACACACAATCCTGAACGGCAAACAGTTCGACAGATGGCTGTGGCCCGACCTCAAGGACGAGCTCGATCTTCTCAACGAGAAGAACATGACCGTAAGGCTATTCATGGAAGGAAGCAGCAAACCCTTCTGGGATCACTTCACAGACTACAAGAAGGGCATCATAACCATGCATCCCGAAGCGGACGATCCCTTCGAGATGAGGAAGGCTCTTCCCAACTGCGCCATCCTGGGCGGCATGCCCGTAGAGCTTCTCGGAAGAGGAACTCCCGAAGCCTGCGTCGAAAGAGCGAAGGCCCTCGTCGACGGACTCGGCGGACTCGAGGGAGGCTTCGTGCTCTGCCAGGACAAGATGGGCACGTACAAGTCAGACGCAAGACCCGAGAACCTCAGGGCGGTTTCCGAATTCATTGTTGATTACAGAGGCTAGGAGGAATCGAAATGGAAGAAAACAAAAACGTGATAACGCAGTATCCGGAAGGACTCGATTATCTCAACAAGAACCTCAACGTTCTGGGACTCCCCAAGTTTCTGGGAGCTCTGAGAAAAAAGCTCATAAAGAGTCTCATCCTGACTCTTGCAAGACAATAGCAATCATTTAACGGAGGAATTATTCAATGGCAAAGAAAGAAAAAGCACCCAGAGAGAAAAAGGGTACGCTCAAGCTTTCCCAGATCATCCTTTACGGCGTCTGCGGAATGTTCGTGAACACCTTCTATCTCATGTACCTTACGTACAACAGAATCTATTACCTCACAAACGTGCTTCAGCTCAACGAAGTGCTTTCGGCAGTCGTAGCGACAGCATCCGCATGGATCAATGTGCTCACGATGATACTTGCAGGACCGCTGATCGACAAGATCAAGTTCAAGAACGGAAAGTACCGCAGCTGGACTCTCGTCGGCGGTATCCTCATGGTTGTTGCCCTCCCGATGCTCTTCACCAATTGGCACGTGAGCGGAACGACGGCAGCCATCGTATACGTGGTGATGTTCGCCATCCAGTCCATTTCCTACAACACCCTGTGGGTAGCTGAAAGAGCGCTTCTCGGACCCATGTCCAAGACCAGCGAAGACGTATCTTCCCTTGCTCTTGCTTCCCAGCTCGCTTCCGTATTCGGTCTCATCGGATACAGCGCAGTAGACATGATACTCCAGAAGGTGACTTCCAACACCACGATCATGGGTCTCGTTTACGGCGCCCTCATCTGCCTCGGTACCTTCGGAATGTTCACGATGACAAAGAAGTACGACGTCAACCTCGAATCGGCACCTGCGGCGGCACCGGAAGGCGGAAAGGCTCCGTCCTTCTTCAAGGTCGCTTCCGGCCCCATGATCCCGTTCTGCATCGCTATGATAGCTGCGAACTGCCACAACGGATTCTTCACGGCAATAGTCAAGTTCTTCTGCGAATACAGACTCCATGACGTGAGCGTAGCATCCATGGTAGCCACGGTCACCGGCGTGACGGGCCTCGTCGGTTCCATCATGGCCAAGATACTCATCGCAAAGATAGGAAAGAAGCCGTCCATGTACATCTTCACGACGCTTACGGCTCTTTGCTACATAGCGATCTACTTCGTTCAGGGCAAGCCCCTGTTCCTCGCGCTCGTAGCAGGCGTAGGCATCTTCAGCGTTGTCGGTTCCTTCCTGCTGGTCATTTTCTCCAACGACATAGCGGACTATGCGGAAATGACCTCCGGCGTAGACGGAAGAGCTATGATACAGGCCTTCTCAGGATCTACGATCCGTATAGGCGCAGCTCTTGCAACGACCATCGCATCCTTCTCTCTTGCAGCTCTCGGAAACGGAGAACAGTCAGTTACTCTTCTGACGTCCTTCGGACCCGCAGTGTTCTGCGTACTGTCCATGCTCGCCATGATCTTCTACAAGCTCGATGACAACAAGATAGAAGCCTTCAGAAAAGAGAAGGGCGAAAGGATAGAAGCTGCTGCAGCTCAGCAGACTGAAACGAAATGAGAATGTGATCTTCGGATCATTGTGATACCTCTTTTACGATGCAGGCCCTCCGGAAATGCCACCTCCCGGAGGGTCTGTGTTTTTTTGTTGTGCTGAAGGCGCAAATATCATAAAATACATATATTATGAAGAACATCACAACTTACTATTCGAGCCGCAAAAACATCTTTGTCTGGCTTGCAGTCCTTGCGAGCGTAGTCTCGCTGGGGACAAGATTCACGGCCTTCGGTGGCGCAGGCTCCGACAGCTTCTGGGTGATGGTCGTCCATATGCTCTTTCCGCTGGCAGCAAATCTATTCATCTCAATCAGGCTGCCGTGGAGATGCGGGGAGATGTACTATGTGACTGTGGGACCGGTTGTTCTTCTTGCAATCTATTTCTTCGTGCGCGTATGCGAACTCGGAGTTTCGGTTGCAATGACCGTCACTTGTCTTTTGCTCTGCCTTCTTCAGGCAGCGTCTTTCGTATGGACCTATACGGGCAGGCTCAATTCCCAGGTGCCCTGTTTCGTAGCATGGCTCCTTCCTGCTCTTTTTGCTCTGGATCCGGAATTCCTCCGCTACTTCAGATGGTACTGGAAACGCACCCCGGAAATGATAGTCACGGATCTTGCCGCATGGCTCTCCGTGCTCTTCATCATCCTTGCGTCCAAGCGCATGGCGCCGAGGAGGGAAGGGGAACCCTACAGAAGAAAGTTCGGAGACCGTATGGACGGAAGAAGGGTATACAGCATAGTGCCCATGTCCAAGCTCACGGCATACTTTATGCCCACAAGGGTAGGGTCTTCTAACTACATAAGCGACAGCGTGGAGGTCGGCAACATAGACAGATATATCCACGAGAAACGCCGCCAGGGTCTCAAACACTTCGGGCTCACCCACGTGTTCCTTGCAGCCTACGTGAGGGCTGTCGCCGAATATCCGGCTCTCAACCGCTTCATAGCGGGCCAGAAGATCTACCACAGGTTCGACATAACCTGCAGCATGGTCATAAAGAAGGAGATGAACTCGGACAGCCCCGATACCACCATAAAGGTCAACTTCGATCCCGCTGATACGGCAGCGGACGTGTACGAGAAGTTCAATGCAGTCGTGCAGGGGGTCAAGGAGACTCAGGAACTGAATACGGGCTTCGACAAGGTCACGAGGATATTCGATATCATACCGAGCCTGCTTCTTTCCCTCGTCATATGGCTCCTCAGGATGCTCGACTACTTCGGGCTGCTGCCCGTGGAGATACAGAAGCTCTCACCCTTCCATGCGTCCATGTTCATAACATCCATGGGGTCGCTCGGGATACCTCCGATCTTCCATCATCTGTATGATTTCGGAACAATGCCCCAGTTCTGCGCCTTCGGTGCGAAGCGCACGGAAAGGACGCTGAATTCCCAGGGAGAGCCGGTCACGAGAAAATACGTGGACTTCACCTGGGTCACAGACGAGAGGATATGCGACGGCTTCTACTACGCCGCAGTGCTCAAGAAAATGAAAAGCTATCTGAATCATCCGGAACAGCTTGACGTTCCGCCTGAAGAAATAAAAGAGGATGTGTATTGATGAGTATTTTACTTAAGAATGCCGACGTACTTGTAAGAAAAGAAGGAAAGATCGAATTCCTGAGAAACGCGTATCTCGGGACGGACGGAGCATATATCGACTGGGTGTCGGAAGAAGCTCCGAAGAAGGTCTATGACGAAGTGAAGGATATGTCCGGAAAGCTTCTCATACCCGGCCTTGTCAACGCCCATACCCACACGCCTATGACCCTCCTGCGCGGAGTGGGTTCAGGTCTTCCTCTCCAGAGATGGCTCTTCGAAGCCATATTCCCGGTCGAAGACAAAATGGACACAAAGGATGTCATAGCCGGGGCGCAGTTCGCGATCCTCGAGATGCTTGCCTGCGGCACGACCTGCTACCAGGATATGTACTGGGACTACGGAGAACTTGCTCCCATGATCCTCGAAAGCGGTATCAAGGTCAACGCCGGAGCCGTCATGCAGATGAACGACCCGCAGGCAGACTGGGCGAAGGCATTCTTCGAAAAGCGGTTTGCAGCTACTGAAAGATTCTATAAGGATTTCAACAACGCAGGCGACGGACGCATCCATGCGAACATGCAGATACATTCCGAATATCTGACGATAGACGACGCTCTTATGAGATGCTCGGAGCTTGCGCATAAGACCGGTATGGAGGTCCATACCCATATCTCCGAGACGAAGCTCGAGCACGAGGAATGCATCGGAAGGCATGGCGAGACTCCGATCGCCCACTTCGACAGGCTCGGACTTCTCGATACGGGGGCTGTATGCGCCCACTGCGTATGGGTATCGGACGAAGACCTCGATATCATGGCAAGGAAGGGAGCGACCTTCGTGCACAATCCAACCAGCAATCTCAAGCTGGGTTCCGGCATAGCGCCCGTAAGCAGGGCGATAAAGAAGGGGGTCAACGTTGCTCTCGGTACCGACGGCACGGCAAGTAACAACAACCTCAACATGTTCGAGGAGATGCATATAGCCTCCATACTCCAGAACGGAGCGAACAGGGATCCTCTCGCACTGAGCGCGCAGGATGCCTTCGACATGGCCACGATCAACGGATATAGGGCTCTCCACAGGGAAGACTGCGGAGAACTTGCCGCAGGAAAGAGGGCCGACGTCGTAGCCATGGATATGGACAAACCCCATCTTCTTCCGGACGTCAATACGCTGGCTCTTCTCGTCTACAGCTGCCAGGCTTCGGACGTGTGCATGACCATGGTCGACGGAAAGGTGCTCTACGAGAACGGAGAGTACAAGACCATAGACGAAGAGAAGTGCAGGGCCGAGTATCTCGCTTCCGCAAAGAAGCTTCTCGGGTAGGCAAAATACTGTTGTATATTTGCACCGCATAGCATAAAATCAAATTGGATATTCATTTCATGTTTGATATACAGGAGGTAATGGAATGGGTTTTTTAGATGACGTAAAGGATCTCGGAAACAAGGCTCTCGAGAAGGGCAAGGAAGCCGCAGATACAGCAAAGACCAAGCTTCAGATCGCAGAAGCTGAAGGAAAGATCAAGGACCTGCTCCTTGAGGTGGCAAGAGATATGCTGGCTAACAAGCCGGAACTCCTCGAGGCGAACTATCTTACGCAGTTCAACAAGATCAAGGACTTCCAGAAGAAGATCGAAGAGCTCAAGGAAACTCTCGCAAAGTAGAAAAGCTAAAGCGCGAAACGGCACCGAAGATATACGGTGCCGTTTTTTTGTTGTATAATGTAAACGCTAAGTTATACAGTATTTCAGTAAGAGGCAGCTATGGAAAGAACTCATTGGTACAAGGACAGGGTCTTCTATCAGATCTGGCCCAGGAGCTTCAAAGACGGCAACGGGGACGGCATGGGAGACCTTTACGGCGTCCTGGAAAAACTCGACTATCTGAAATCCCTCGGGATAGGGGGCATATGGTTCTCGCCCCTCTACGTAAGTCCCGGGGTGGACTGCGGCTACGACATAGCCGACTATTATCACATCGCTCCGGAATTCGGGGGAGACGAAGCCTTCGACGCGGTCCTGAAGGCGGCCCACGAGAGGGATATCAAGGTCATAATGGACCTCGTTGTGAACCACACGAGCACAGAGTGCGAGTGGTTCCAGAAATCGAGGAAGCGCATAGAACCCTACACCGATTACTATATCTGGCGTCCGGCCAAGGCCAACGGCAAACTCCCCAACAACTGGGATTCGGAATTCGAAGGAGATTCTGCCTGGGAATGGGATGAGGAAAGGGGAGAGTATTACCTCCACATCTTCGCCATAAAGCAGGCAGACCTCAACATGGACAATCCCCTTGTAAGGGAAGAGGTAAAAAAGATCCTGAAGTACTGGCTCGACAAGGGAGTGGATGGTTTCAGAGAGGACGTCATCACGTATATATCGAAGCCTGAAGGCCTTCCCAACGAGCATCTGCTTCCTGCGCACAAGGGGGTCACCCAGTACAACATGGGGCCCCATCTTCACGAGTATCTCGAGGAATTCAAGACCGAGGTCCTCGATAATTACGACCAGGTGACTCTTGCGGAGGCGACTCTCATAAGGCCGAAGAAAGCCCTGAGCCTCATAGGATACGGTCCCGGGAAGGTCATCGACATGGTCATACAGTTCGAGTGCCAGTGCGCCGACTGTTTCCTCACCGACTATATCCCTCTGCCTTTCTCTTTGAGAAAGATGAAGAGAGCCTTCAGGAACTGGCAGGAGAAGCTCTACGGCAAGGGCTGGAACATGCTGTATATAGAAAACCACGACCATCCGAGGATGGTCTCGAGATACGGTTCCGAGAAATTCCAGAAGGAAAGCGCAAAGACCCTCTGCGCCATGTACATGTTCCTTCAGGGCACGCCTTTCGTTTATCAGGGCCAGGAGATAGGTATGATAAACTGGCACCCGGAAAACGCCGACATGTACGAGGACGTGCAGACGAGGAACCACCGCACCCATCTTCCGGAAGACAAGAGGCTCAAGCTCCTCTGGAGAGCCTCGAGAGATTCCGCAAGGACCCCGATGCAGTGGACTTCGGGGATAAACGCGGGCTTTTCCGAAGCGGAACCCTGGTTCTACGTCAACAACAGGGCAAAGGACATCAACGTCGAGGATCAGGAGAAGGATCCGGATTCCGTCCTCAATTTCTACAGGAAGGCTATAGACCTGAGGTTATCCATGCCCGTCATCAAGGACGGAAGATATACCGAATACATGAAGCATTCGGGTTCCTTCTACGTATATTCGAGAGACGACGAATACCAGAGCGTCCTCGTCATGTGCTCCTTCAAGGGAAGGACCAAGAAACTCAGAGTCCCCAAGCAGTTCGATCTTTCCAAGGGCGAACTCATACTGTCCAATTATGAGGTCGAGGACAGCGGTCCCGTGGTAAAGATGAGGCCCTACGAAGTAAGGGTGTATCTGTTCGAATAAGGAGGAACGTATATGAAAGGATATTTCGTTGTAAGCCTCATAAGGAACGGAGTCCTGGGCGGAGGCATCACCGCAGACGATGATGCGGTGACCTACCATACGGGAAAGGTAACCGTGCCCGCAAAGTTCAGGCACCTTGAGATGCGCTACGGGGACATAGAGAGCGCCTCGAGATCGGGGCTTATCATCAAGATAAACATGAAGGACGGGGAGGAATACAGATTCCTCGTGTTCGCGCCGGGCAAATTCTGCAGCGTCCTTAGGAGCGCCGGCGTGGAAGTGAAAAACTGATATATATTTTGTCATTCACATATCGATAAGAGAGGAACAGCAGTTATGGAAAAGGTAAACAACGGCCTTGAAACGATAGCCTTCGGCGGAAACACTTTCCCTGAAGACTACGGAGTAAAAATGGACTTCACCCTTCCCGGTGGCTTCCTTTTCGGCGTTTCCTATTCTGCAGACCAGACCGAAGGCGGCGACGTAGACAGCAGCTGGAACGACTGGTACAGGAAGGGAAAGATCAAGGACGGCAGCGATCCGGCAAAGTGCGTCGACCATTGGAAGCGCTGGAAGGAAGATGCCGACCTCATGAAGGAACTCGGCGTCAAAGTATGCCGCATGGGCCTTCAGTGGGCAAGGATAGAGCCGAAAGAAGGGGAGTTCGACGAGAAGGTCATCGACCGCTACAGAGAGGAGATACAATACATAAAGTCTCTCGGCATAAAGCCCCTCGTGACCATACACCACTTCGGCAATCCCATGTGGTTCGAGGAAAAGGGAGGCTTTTTGAAAGACGAGAACCTTGATCTCTTCCTCGACTACGGAAAGTACATGGCGGAGCGCCTCGGCGACATAGTCTCCGAGTGGCTCACGATCAACGAGCCCAGCGTCTACGCCTTCAGAGGCTACCTCGGTTACGACTGTCCCCCGGGACACGATTCCAGGGACGAGTACTATACGGTGCTTTCCAACCTCTGCTACTGCCACGTGGTGCTTTCTCAGGCGATACATATCCAGAGGGAAGAGATGGGCTATACGGACACCATGGTCAGCGTGCCCAATCACCTCAGGGTATTCGAGCCGAAGAATCCTTCGAGCCTTTATCACAGGTTCTGCACGAACTCTGTAAAGAAGGCATTCCAGACTGCAGCTCAGAAGGCGCTTCTGACAGGCGAATACACCTGGCCCTTAAAGAACCGCCACAAGGTCCAGAGAGGCGAGTTCGCGGACTTCCTTGCAGTCAACTACTACTCCCGTTCCACTGTATCCTCGATGGCCGACGGAACGAGGGAGGACTGCTACAGGAACGACCTCGGCTGGGAGATATATCCCGAGGGCATCACAGAAGTCTGCAAAGAGGCCTACGAGATACTTCCAAGGCCCATATGGATCACCGAGAACGGTACCTGCGACAATGCGGGGGTCTTCAGGAACAGGTTCATAGCGGAGCACCTGGAGCAGATCGCAAAGAGCGGACTTCCGGTAGAGAGGTACTATCACTGGTGCTTCACGGACAACTTCGAATGGCTCGAGGGCATGAGCGCAAAGTTCGGACTCGTGAAGGTAGATCCAAAGACCCATGAGAGGACACCCAAGGCGGCCTTCGATTTCTACAAGGCTCTCATAGAGAAGAACGGCGTAGATAAAGAAGTTTACGATATGTATATAAAGAACCAGCACTACTTAAAGAAGAAGATAGAGTTTTAGCAGATATTTCAAATGGTACAGATCAAAGACGACGCAGTATATATTTCCAACGATGTCCTTTCGGTGATTATAGCAAAGGACGCATACGGTAAAACGGAACTCATCCACCTGGGAAGACCGGTGGACTTCGAGGACGCTCAGGCGCTGACTCCCGAGGCAGGTCTCGGGTGGGGCAACAGCATACTCTACGAGGAGGGAGACACGGCCTCCTGTCTTGAAAGGCTTCCCCTTTTCTGGAGCGAACAGGGAAGAGGAGACTACAGGGAAAGCCCCCTGGAACTTCTGAAGGACGGAAAGCCCTTTACGGCTGACTTCGTATACGAGGGTATGGAAGAGCTCGAAAGAGCTCCCAAGAGCATATCCGGACTTCCCTTCGCCTCGGATCCTCTGTCCGTCATAAGGATAGACATGAAGAGCCTTGCCGGAAACCTGAAACTTTCCCACTACGTGTCCGTATTCGAGACAGCGGTATCCTTCAGAACGGTGCTCACGAACGAGGGAGAGCCCGCCACCGTAACGAAGATAGCAAGCTGCTCCCTCGATATCCCCGGAGAATACGACATGTATACCTTCGGAGGAGGCTGGATAGCGGAAGGTCACAGGAAGATCGTAAGGATAGACCAGGCAAGGGTAGTGAACGAGAGCACCTACGGTTTTTCCAGCGCAGTAAGGAATCCCGGCGTCGTCATAGCTTCCGTTGGTGCAACGGAAGAGCACGGAGACGTTTACGGTCTCAACCTCATATATTCCGGCAACCACTATACCTCGGCCCAGAGGAGCCCGCAGGGCCTAAGCAGGATAGTCAGCGGCATAAGCCCTGACAGCTTCTGCCTTGTTCTTTCGGAGGGAGAGTGCTTCGAGACTCCGGAAGCTGTCATCAGTTATTCCTCCGAGGGTCTGAGCGGCATGTCTCAGAACATGCACAGCTTCGTCACTGAGCACATAGTGCCTAAGTACTGGGCAAAGCGGGCGAGGCCCGTCGTATACAACAGCTGGGAGGGGAGCGGCTTCGACTTTACGGAAGGAAAGCTCACGTCCCTTGCCAAAAAGGCCGCAGCCATAGGCTGCGAGACCTTCGTCCTCGACGACGGTTGGTTCGGCGCAAGAAACGACGACCATGCAGGTCTCGGGGACTACTCGGTAAACAGGAAGAAACTTCCGGGCGGTGTCAAGAGGCTTGCTGACAAGGTAAGAGCCGCAGGTCTCTCCTTCGGTCTTTGGTTCGAGCCGGAAGGCATAAACCCCGATTCCGATCTTTACAGAAAGCATCCCGAATGGGCGATACATCAGGAAGGGCTCAAGGATATATACGGAAGGAACCAGCTCCTTCTCGACCTTAGGATACCCGAGGTCAGAGACTATATAGTCGAGAACGTGGGAAGGATCGTAGACGAGTGCGAGATATCCTTCGTTAAGTGGGATATGAACAGGCAGAGCGCCTTAAGGGGCGTCGAAGCCCACGAATACATACTGGGTCTTTACGACGTCCTAAGGCGCATATTCAAGGTAAGGCCCCACGTTCTTCTGGAATCCTGCAGCTCGGGCGGCAACCGCTTCGATCTTGGCATGTTCACCTTCGGGCCTCAGGCCTGGACCAGCGACGATACGGATCCCGTGGAAAGGCTCGACATACAGGAAGGCATGTCCTACCTCTATCCCCAGAGCTGCATAAGCGCCCACGTTTCCGCAAGCCCCCACGCGCAGACCTTGAGATCGACTCCCGTGAACATGCGCTTCAACGTTTCGGCCTTCGGAGTCCTCGGCTACGAGATGAACCTCAATTACATTGTTCCCACCGAGGAGCAGGCCATTAAGGAGCAGGTCGACTTCTACAAGAAGCACAGGAAGACTCTCCAGTTCGGAGCCTTCAGAAGGCTTAAGTCCGAGGAAGGCTGCGTCATGTGGCAGGTCAGCGGCAAGGAGGAGCACATCCTGGGTCTTTACCACAGGCTCATACATGCGGCTCCGGGATACGAATACATAAGAGCTCTGGTACCGGAAGGGGATTACTCTGTAGAAAGCAGGCTCCAGACCCTGAGAGTCGGTTCCTTCGGACCGCTTCTCAAGCACGTGACTCCCGTGGAATTCAACCCCAACGGAAGAGTAGTGGATATAGCGGACAAGAACTACAGGATGGAGGATGCGGTATTCAAGGCAAAGTGCTCGTCTAAAGCTCTTGCCTCCGGTATACCCATCATGAACCTGTTCACGGGCACCGGTTATTCCGATAAGCTCAGAGCCCAGAAGGATTTCGGTTCCAATCTGTTCGTAATAAAGGAGAAGTGATGGTTAACGTTTTCGTCATACATTCGGGCAAGGACTACGAGTACGTAAAGAACGTGGTGGAGCCCTACCTAACAGGTAAGAAAGAGGCTGACGGCTCTCCCGGAAACGGAAGGAGCAGCGCCAACATACTCACCCTCGAATCGGGAAAACCCGGAAGCTGGAAGAGGGAGGCAAAGAGGAAGATAAGGATGAGCCAGGTAGTGCTCTTCGTCCTCGGAGACGATACTTCCAAAGAATCCAAGGCTAAGACCATGGGGTGGGAAGTTGCCCAGGCAGTCAAATACAACAAACAGCTCATGGTCGTGGATTCAGGCCATCACGAGCTTCCTTTCTATCTCTATCATCCGGACAGGTTCACGAAGCAGATACATCCCGTGGCAAGCGTCCAGAGCATAGAGGAAGTAAAGAAGCGTATAGACGACTACGACAGCGGCTACTACGACATCTTCTCCGAAGCCTATACCAACATGGATGACGAGGAGAAGTATTCGAGGAAGGACGAGCTCTTCGACCAATACAAGCTCTTCCTCCAGACTTCGGAGGATCTGGTGGCGAGAAGGCAGAACGTCAACTCCTTCTATATCTCTGTAAACAGTGCTCTTGTGGCTCTCATAGGAGTCGTAATGAGCCTCGTGGATATGCCGAGCAAGCTCTACGTCATGGCTTTCATGTGCGTTACAGGCATCATACTCGATATGTCCTGGATAAACATGCTCGACGCCTACGGCACCCTCAACGGAGCGAAGATGAAGGTCATACACCTGATGGAAGAACAGCTTCCCGTCGCTCTTTACGATGCCGAGTGGAAGGTCATGAGCGACAAGCTGAACAACAAGAGGTACGTTTCCTTCACGAACAGCGAGAAGAGGATACCCTGGATATTCGCAGGCGTATACGTCGTATGCCTGCTGGCCCTGATCCTGAAGTTCGTCATGGAAACGGTGGGTATTCAAGGATAAGGAGATAGTTAAAATATATGAACAGGATTAAATGCCCCAACTGCGGAGAATATTTCACAATCGACGAGAGCAATTACGAGTCGATCTTAAAGCAGATCAAGGACCACGAGTACAAAGAGGACCTCGAAAGAGCTGAAGCCCAGCTGCAGAAGAATCTCGAGGCCCAGATCGCTCTTCTCGAAGAGAAGAACAAGACTAAGATAGCGGAACTGAAAAGCAGCAGCGATGCAAAGATAGCTGAACTCAAAAGCAGCAGCGACGCGAAGATAGCGGAGCTCAACGGGGAACTGGGAAAGAAGGAAGCAGAGCTCCAGCTTGCCGTTTCCGACGCCGTAAGAGAAAAGGATGCTGACATACAGAAGCTCATGGCTCAGAACCAGACTCTTAAGGAAGGCTACGAAAGGAAGCTCCAAGACAAGGATGAGATGCTCGCGTATTACAAGGATCTCAAGACCAAAGCGTCCACCAAGATGATAGGGGAGTCCCTGGAACAGCACTGCGCCAACGAATTCAACAAAATACGCGCAACGGCGTTCCGCAACGCATACTTCGAAAAGGACAACGACGCCCGTTCCGGTTCCAAGGGAGATTTCATCTTCAGAGACTATTCGGACGACGGCACCGAATTCATCTCGATCATGTTCGAAATGAAAAACGAGAGCGATACTACGGCCACGAAGCACAAGAACGAGCATTTCTTCAAGGAACTGGACAAGGACAGGAACGAAAAGAACTGCGAATACGCCATACTGGTGTCCATGCTCGAGGCGGACAACGACCTCTACAACGAGGGCATAGTGGACGTCTCCTACAGGTATCCGAAGATGTACGTGGTAAGGCCCCAGTTCTTCATTCCGATCATAACGCTTCTGAGGAATTCGGCGGAAAGTTCCATCAAGTACAG